>Ga0184611_1000154_pt1 | contig 11755 bp, 8 predicted proteins | sample PLM3_5_coex_FD_133162 | JGI IMG/M metagenome (GOLD analysis project Ga0184611, IMG submission 133162) | Groundwater sediment microbial communities from an aquifer in East River, Colorado, USA - PLM3_5_coex | ecosystem: Environmental > Terrestrial > Soil > Riparian zone | place: USA: East River...
CAATGGCAACTGATTACACGGCAATCTTTGATTTACTCAAGTCGGTCAGCGACCAGATACGGGTACTGTTTAACGTCTCGTCGTCGTCGTCCGCTGCCATCTATTACGACATGATGGCCACCACCTACACGCTGAACAACACCGATGCCACCGGCTACAGCGAGATGGTACAACAGCGCATCCCGTTGGTTCCCACGGTGCCGCCGGAATCCCCGGCGGGTATGCGGGGCGCTCCGCCGCCGCCACCGGTTGTGGACCCCGAGGCGGGTACGGAAACCGTAAAGCGTAGTTGGGGGCGGAAAAGCTAACCATGCGGTTTGTAGGCATGATGCGGGTTAAGAACGAAGAACGCTGGATCGAGCGTAGCTTACGTTCCATGCTCACCATTTGCGACGAGGTATGGGTGCTCGATGACCATTCCACCGACATGACCATGCCTATTGCCGCATCGGTAAGTCCGCAGGTGATCTTGGTGGATTCCCCGTTCAGTACCTTCGGCGAGGTGCGCGACAAAGACTACCTGCTCGACTGTATCGCTAACAGCGGGCACGCCACGCCGGATTGGATTATCCAGCTAGACGGCGACGAGGAGCTAGAGCCGGGGGCGGCGGATAAAATCCGGGCGCTTACGCGGCGCAAGGCGGGGCCGTCGATACGGGCCGCGTTCGTTAAGATTCTTTACCTATGGGATAAAGAGGGCCAAGTGCGCATGGATGGCCTGTACAGCCGGTTCCATAGGCAGAGTATGTGGAGGTACGATCCCGACCCGGCAATGCGCAAGTTTGCGGGCCTGTACGGACCCGACACCACATTGCATTGCACCAACGTACCGGCGGCATTTGCCGAGATTGCCGAGCGCACCGATGTAAACGTGCTGCACTGGGGCTACTTCGACAAAGCCATACGCGAACGCAAGTACGAATTCTATAACCGCGTGGACCCCGGCAACGTGGCCGAGGACTGTTACCGGCACATGGTAATCGGCGATATCTATCCGCCGGAAAGCCAGTTCAAACATGCGGGGCCGCTACGGCTGGAGCCGCTGCGTTTATAGGCGGCACCCCGCTCGAATACCAATAGCAAATTAAGAGTGGACCGAGAGGGCCGGAAACGGCTCTCTCTTTTTTTTGTAACGCACCGATTCACAAGGGAGATAAACACATGGCTAAATTTACCGGCAAAGGCGGCAAGTTCCAGGTAACGCTGATTGCATCGCCGCCCACTTGGGTGGACGTCGCGCAGGTGCGCGAAATATCATCCGCCACCATTACGGCTGAGGAAGTGGACGTAACAACACTCGATGCCAACGTCAGCGGTTTGCCTAGCGATTACAAGGATTTCATCCCCGGATTTAAAGACCCCGGTGAGATGAGCATCACGGTGGTGTTCGATCCTAACATTCCGAGCCACGGCGTATTGCCGGGTGGGCTGTACAAGCTGTTTGAAACGGGGCAGACGGTAAGCGCCCGCGTGGTGTATCCCACAAGCCCCATTAACTACATGCTGGTTGACGGCTTTTTTCGGGATTGGGAAACCCCGGTCATTAATGCTACGGACCCGGTGGAGAGCACCTTTGTATTCCGCATCCGCCAGAAGCCGGTATTGAGCCTTACCTAATGGAGGACCACCAGCGCATAGAGCGCCTGGAGCATGTACTGGGCACGCTGATTGTCTGGCTCCAGGGCACTCTAGCAACCAGCCACGTACAACAACTGATGGACATGCTAACCAAGGAACCCGATGCATAATTTAATCCCGTCCGTCGCGGTCCAGCTAGTGGAAGACGAGCACCCGCGCCGTATGTACTTTGACGTTAATGCCCACATTGCTTTTGAAGGCGCAGTGGGAGCCACGCTGATAGACACCATGCAGGAGATTAGCGAGAACCTGCAACGGTCCAAGGCGGCGGGCACGCAACCTAAGATGCCAAGCGTTAAGATGATCCGGGCGCTGCTGTGGGCGGGGCTGCGCTCGGATACGCTCGACGCCGAAGGCAACGACACCGAGCGCACGCTATCCATGCACCAAATCGGGGCCATGATGGATCTTGGCATGCTGATGCAACAGCTCCACCTGATTGCCGAGGCCTTTGCTATAAGCATGGACGGGATGCCGTCTAAAAACCCTCAGAAGGCTCCAGCGCACAGGAAAGGAAGCCGCTCAACTGGATCCGGCTCTGGAGCCTCGCTCATATCGAATGGGGTTTTAGTAGACGTGACTTCCTCAGACTAACGCTGGGCCAGTACTGGGTGTTCTATGAGCGGTGGTTAGACCAAGAGGACCGGTTGAATTACAGGTCCAGCATTATTGCCGCGTATATAGCCAACTCCGTACCGCGTGGCAAAGGCGGGCGGCGGAAGGCCATACAGGCGCACGATGTTATTGCCCCGCTGCGCCAGTTTGCGCCAACCGAGCATATCAATACCGTGGACGACCAAGTAGCGGCGTTAAAGATGTTTTTCGGCGAAGCCGCATTCCAGACAGAAGACGTTATTTAGTTTCCAGCTAATCGCTTATTCCCTAACAAATGGCAGGTTTTACAGGAGCACTCGGTAGTCTTTGGGTAGAGATCGGGGCGAAGATCGCCAAGTTCGAATCCGGTATGGCCGACGTGTCGAAATCCATCGACAAGACCATCAAAGACTCCGAGCAAAAGTTTGCGGGCTTTGCCAAAGTGGGCGATAAAATGTCCAGCTTCGGTACGGGCCTTACAGCCGCCGTTACACTGCCCATTCTTGGTATCGGGGTAGCCGCCGTTAAAGCAAGCGGCGACTTCGATACCGCCATGCGGTTAGTGTCGGCGCGGGGCGACATAACCGGCGAGAGCCTTGGCAAACTGAAAGCCCAAGCGGAGGACTTGGGAGCCAAGACGCAATTCAGTTCACGGCAAGCCGCCGAAGGCATGGCGGAGTTGGCCGGGGCCGGGTTTAAAACCAACGAGATTTATGCGGCCATGCCGGGTGTTATGAACCTTGCGGCAGCGGCGGGTAGCAGCGTTGGCGATGCGGCCAAAGTAACTAAGGACATTCTCGGGCAATTCGGGTTGGAAGCGGCCAACACGGCGGAAGTCGTGGACATGATGACCAAAGCCGGTAACGAAAGTTCCGGCACGCTGGGCGAGATGGCCAACTCGCTCAAGTACGTTGGCCCGGTTGCGCGGGCGGCGGGGTACGATCTTGCGGAAACCTCCGGGGCGCTGGTGCTGCTCGATAAGGCGGGCATACGCGGAGAACAAGCGGGCACAAGCTTACGGTCGATGCTGCTTTCCTTGCAAGGGCCGACCAAGATTGCCGCCGAGTTAATGGCCAAATACAAGATCGCCGTTCAGGATACCAGCGGCAAGCTGTTGCCGATGCCAAAGATTCTGGACAATTTTAAAGCCGCCATGGCCAATGTCGGGGGACCGGCGGAACAGGCGGCGGTCTTAACCAAAATCTTCGGGGAGAACGCCGTTACCGCAGCGCAAGGCTTGATTGCCAAAGGTGGACCGGCGCTGGTCGAATTCACCAAGATCATTCGCGACTCCGGTGGTGAGGCGCGGCGCACCGCCGAGGTAATGAATAGCGGCATGGGCGGGGCGCTGGAGCGCATGAGCGGCTCTATAGAGACGGCGGCGCAGAAGATAGGCGACGTGCTGGCACCAACCGTTGTGAAGTTGGCGGGCTACCTGGAGTCTACCGCCAACCTGATAGCCGACGTGGCCGGGTGGTTCGCCAAGCTGCCGGACATAATCCAGCTATCGGCCATCGGCTTTCTGGCCTTAGCCGCCGCCATCGGGCCGGTGCTGATTATTGCGGGGCAGTTGGCCGGTTCGATTAGCAGTATCAGCGCCGCTTTGACTCTGCTGACTCCCGCCATGGCGGCTGGAACCGGCTTGGTTGGACGGCTGCAAGAAGTTATCAAAATGGCGGCGGGTTCGGTCTCCGGACTGCTTGTTCCGGCGCTGATTGTACTTGCGGTTGCGATGAACGCACTCGCAATCAAGAGCCTAATTGACGAGTTCGGCACCTTAGGAGAGGCGATGCGGGCAGCGTCTACCGACGCTGTCGGATCCAGCACCGCAACAAAGGATCTAAACGATTCGCTAGTAGAAGCGGCGGCAAAGTCGAACGGATTTGGAAATGCCCTAAGCACCATCAACTTTGAAAAAGTAGACAAAGCGTGTGTCGATTCCGCCAATGCTGTCCGCGACTGGCAAGGGGCGCTTGAAGCGGCGGAAAAGAAATGGCAATCGCTGAATTGGGCGGATCTCTTAACTCCGTGGGGCATGCTGAAAAAGCTTGTCATGGAAGCTGCGGAAATGATCCAGTTCTTTACCGGGCGCTATCCGGAGATGGACAAGTCCGCAAAGACAGCCCTTAGCAATATCGCGAACCACACCTCGGCCCTGATGAAGGTCCAGGGCCAGAATGCTCAAGCGATCGAAGCACTGCGCGGGGCAAACGAGAAGTTGGTAGTCAGCCAAGCGGCGGCGGCTAAAGCCGCGAAGGAAGCGGCCAAGGCTCACAAGCTTGCAGAGAAAGCCGCCGGGGAACAGGCCCAGCGCGAAGCCGATGCATGGGATGCGGCATACCGGCGGTACGAGGCGCAAGGCAAAGCCACCTTACAAGAGGTCAAGTGGATCGAAGACAAGTACGCCGAGTACAAGCGCATTAACCAAGGGCTGGACAAAGCCAACCAAGATCTGGCCAACGCATACGGCGCATCGTGGCTGCGCATGCATGAGGAAGTACAGAAGGTGGTGGTTATCACCGTTCCTCTCATCGAGCGTATTCCCAAGGCGCTGTACGATGCCATGAAGGCCACCGATGAACTGCGCGACTCGTTTAAGCGCATGGGCATCCAAAGCTCGGAGGCGCTAAAGCAACAGGCCGACCACGCGGTTGCCGATTACGAGCGCATCAAAGCCGCCGGGGAACGCGGGCAAGCCAGCGTCCGCGACGTGGAGGCGGCATGGATCCGCATGGAGGAGATACGCCAAGCCGCCGCCAAGCAAGCCGGTGACTATATCTCCAAGCAAGACGAAGAACTGTTGCGCAAGCGCAAAGCCGCGTATGAGGCGGGCACCAAGATTGTACTTACCGAATGGCAAAAACTATCGGAAGGCATTAAGCGCATTGCCGAGAGCCTGAAAAAAGATATTGCCGGGGCACTGTCAAAAGGGATCTGGAGCTTTGGGGAGCGCGGGGAGTTTAACAAGCAACTGGAGGAGCAGGAAACCGCGCTTAAGGATTCCTTGGCAAAGCAGACCGAGGAGTGGGGCAAGTACCAACAGGATGCCGCCGCCGAACTGGCCAAACTGGGCGACGATTACGCCACCGAACTGGCCGACATGGATAAGGACTATGCCGACTCCTTGGCCGAGCGCATGGCCGAGTACGCGGACTTTGCCGACCAAACCGCCACCAATATAGCGGACATTGCCCAGAAGCATAAAGAGGGGCTGGAGCAGGAGAAGAAGGACCTTACCGACAACCTTCGGGATAAGGAACAGGAGTACCAGGACTACGAAAAGGATGTTGTAAACAACATCGAGGAAATCCGCGCCAAGTACCAACACAACCTGGAGGAGGAAACCCGCAACCTACAAGATGCCTTGCGCGACCGCACGCAGGAGTACCGCGACTTTGTTGACGATGCCAACCATGCCATGTCGCGGCTGGGCGAAGATACCGCCACCAACATCGACCGCGAAACCAAGGACACCCAGGACAACATAGACGAAAAGACCAAGGACTACGACCGCTACACCGAGGACGTAGCCGACCAGATTGCCGAGTTGCGCAAGAAGAACAAAGGGCAATACAGCAAAGAGGAAGGCGACCTCCAAAAGTCTTTGCGCCGCAAAAAGGAAGACCTCGACACCTATGTGGGCGAACAGAACCGCAAGCTGCAAGAGTACATTGCGGATCAGCAAAAGCGCCAAGCACGCGAAGAGCAAGACAACCGCGATTCCTTAGACCGCAAACAGCGCGACTATGCGGAGTTTCTAGCCAAGAACAAGGGCGATCAGGATCAGGCTTACGCGGATTATCAAGCGGGCCTTACCAAGGAGATTGGGGCGCAAGAGGAGAACCTTGCCAAGCGTAAACAGGCCTTAGAGGACTTCCGCACCGAAACGGCGCAAAAGATCGACATTGCCACCGCCAAGCACGAAGAGGCAATGACCAAGGAAATTACGCAACAGCAAACCGCGCTGGACAAGAAAACCGAGGCGCTGGACAAGTTCAATACGGCGGCGGCAACCAAGTACGAGGAGGACCGGGCAGCGGCCAAGACCAAGTACGACGAGTCCACCACGGACCTCCAAACTTCGCTAGAGAACAAGCGCAAGGAGTACGACGACTTTATTGCCGAGATCAGTGGACCCGGCGGCAAGCTGGACGCGCTAAAAGAGGCGCACCGTACCGTATGGGGCGACATTGGCAAGTACATGACCGACGCCTTTAAAGATGCGGGCCAAGCGGTGACCACCTTTGTAACGGACTTCCTTGAAGGGCTGTTGTTCAAGAAGCTGGGCCAGTTGGTAAGCGACATATTGCCCGGTGTAGGCAGCGCCATGGGCAAGGCGCTGGGCAGCGCAAGCAGCAATGTGCCCAGCACGCCAAGCACGGTGCCGAGTACGCCAAGCGCACCGGGCGGTGGAGGCGGCGGTGCGGCGGGAGCCGCCATGAGCGGCGCTATGGGCTGGGTAAGCCTTGGCGTGGATATTGCGGCGTTAGGTGTAGACATCTTCCAGAGCTTCCAATTTGCGGCGATGAATAAGAGCTTGGACCTGATTGAGAATTACACCCGCTACCTCAAGATCGGCCTAGTGGAGCAGGCGGATTCATTGTTAAACGACAGCCACGTAATCCGCAACTTTGCCAGCATGGACAACCAGAACTATTGGGGCACCACGGTGCCCTATTACCAGGACACCATGGGCAAGCTGGAGAAGCTCGGCGAAATGCACGACCGGCTGGGCAACATGAAAGACCGGTTGTTTGAGATCTCCTCCAACACATACGCCGTGCAAACCAACACCATGGATGGCAATACCACGCTGCAATCCATGCTCGATGAACTGCGCAAGATCAGCGGCAAAGACCCGGTTATCAACGTATACGTGGGCGGCGAGAAATCCGCCGACGTCAACCTCAAAATGCAAGGCATCGTAGGCGTGGGAATCTAGCCATGGCACAGATCCAGGTGTATCACTATGTACCCGGCGTAAGCAGCACCGACCGCACCAACTGCATTCTGCTGGAGTCGCTGCAAATCCAAATGTCGATGACGGACAAGTCTTCGACGGCAACCTTTGATGTTGTCAAGGCACCGGGCAAGCCGTTGTGGAACCCCGCGCCGCTCGATCAGATTCTGATTTTGAACAAGGGCACCGGCGTTAAGATTTTCGGCGGCACCATTCGCAGTTTGTCGCCCACGTACAAGAACAAGAACACCACGTTTATCACAGTGGAGATGAAGGACTTCTCCACCTTCCTGGATGAAGCGTTCATTGTGTCCAAGCTGTACACCAACACAACGGACCACGCCATTGTGATGGACCTTTGCCTAAGCTTTGCCACGGCAATCTTCCCGGTGCCGGATGGCGTACAGACGCCCATACCGGAGTGGGAGGTAATCCAGAAAACCCCGCGCCAAGTACTGGAGGAGTTAAGCGAGTATACCGGCGCGGAGTGGTACGTAAACGCGGACAAGAACCTGCACTACAGCCAGCCGGGGCATGACTTTAACGGCTTCGGGTTTAGCGACACGCCAAATTACACCACCACGTTTCCGATAGATGCCCAGACCGCGTATACCAAGGACGCCATCCAGATAATCAACCGCTGCACGTTGCTCGGCGCGGTAGTGGGCAGCGACCGCCTGAGCGTGGTGTATAACGACCCGTTTAGCCAAAGCATTTATGGCCTACAGCCAACCACGCTGATTGACGAACAGGCCACCAATGCGCAGGTTGCCATCTTAAGGGCGAAAGCCGTGGTCGAAGAGAACAAAGCGCCCAAGGAAAGCATTACCCTTACCACCCGGCGCGACGGTTTGATTCTCGGGGCCATGTTGTCGATCAAGCACACGGCGTATGGCATTAACGGCAACTACATTATCCGCGAGATGGCGATTAGCCAGGAGACCAAGAGCGTTACCAAATACGACCTGACCCTTGGGCCACCCGAGGCCGACGTAATGCGACTGCTCAAGATGGTGGACTCGCGCAGCCGCCGCTACACGGGTGCGCCGACCAGCATACCGGGGCCGGGTTCGGTAACCAACGATTCCATCGGGGAGCCGTTAACCGGCGACTCCATTATGGTGGGCAATATTACGTCGGACCAAATCACCAGCATCGACGGCACGGTGATTATTGCAAATACCATAAGAGCCAACAAAATCAACAGCGTAAACGGGGCCGTCATTACTTCCGGCTCGATACAGGCCGACAGCATTGGCAGCGTTAACGGGGCGGTGATTAACGCCGGTTCCATTAAGGCCACAAACATCGGGGAAGTGGCCGCAAACACCATCACTATTGGCAAGGTGCAAGGCAGTCAGATTGCGGCCATAGATGCGGGCACCATCACTATCGGTGTGCTGTACAACGAGCGGCTCGGCAACAGCATTGTGGACGACCTTGCCAAGTACGCCACGGCGCTGCGCCCCATCCCCACCATTACCAACGGCTCGGAATTGCCGGTGCTACCAAGCGATAACTATCCTCCGGGAAGCTACTTTTTTTGGGAGCCCAGCGGGGAGTTTCACCAGATCACGCCGAACGGGTTGTCGTGGACCAACGTAGGGGCTACCAACCCCACCGGGACCATGAAGTTTTACCACATCGGCAAGATCTCGGCTAACAGCATTGTCGGGGTAATCAGCGCCGCCAACATCGGCCAGATCAACGCCGGAAGTATTACCGGAGAGATCATGGCAAACCAGATTGGGGAGGTTAAGGCCTCGGTCATTACGGTAGGGAAGATTCAATCCACCCAGATCAACAGCATTACCGCCAGCCAGATCTCCACCACCATTGCCGGAAGCCAGATCGGGAGCATTACAGCGGGGCAAATCTCGACCGCGATTACGCACACGCAAATCGGATCAGTGAACGGGGCGGTGATTAACGTGGGCTCGGTTGGCGATCTTCAGATAGGCGGCATGAGCGGCGGCAAGATTACGGCGCAAACGATTGACTCCTCTAAGCTGAACGCCGATAACATCACCGTCGGCGGGCTGGCCAGCCAACCCCAGAATCCAGCCAAGATCAACGTACTAGATTCCGCTCGACAGTTGTGCGCCCAAGTTGGATATCTCACCACCACTCAAAACGGAGGCTGGTTCAAATTTTTCGGGGCGGGTGGAACAAACTATAACACTGCCAAGATCAAGACCAGCGAAACAAGCGCCGGTGTTTATAGCCTGGACCTCCTCGACGCCAACCTCAGTATTACGAATACCAATGCGGCTCCATCTATTGGTAACACGTCCGTATATACTTCGCCCGCTACGTTTGAGGCTACATACTCCTCAATCTCATTGAATGTCAGCGGTTCCAACCAGAACAATGGAAGCTCAAAAACCATGTTGGTCACGCGAGGATTGGTGTTTCAGAACAACCTCCAGACACGTGGAAGCTTCAATCGACACGTCGCAAACGAAGACACCATGGAGATGGTCATCTATAACGGGAGCACCATCACATGTCATACAAACGGAGCGACCGGAGTGATCGGTTGCACCGGCTACTTTGAGATTCGCGGAGGAGGACAAGGAAAGCCGGGGCAGTTCGTTTACTCCAAACCCGGCGGCGGGCAGGGGGTACTCAATTTTATCGGCGGCATTATGACTAGCGGTTCTCTTTACGACGCCGAAGGGCGGCTGGAATGGGAAACCCCGAAGGATAGGCCGCGAACAGTACTAGACATGTCCCACCTGGAGTATTTGGAGTACGAAAAGCAGCAAAAGGAACAGCAGAAGCAGGAGCAGCAAGATGTCGAACGAAAACCAGAACGGAAGCGCAAGGGATTCTTCAAGCGAATTCTTGGACGGAGCGCCAATGGTACAGGCGGAAGCGGAGACAAAGGAAGACCCGACGGTACACGTGCTCGATCACGTAACACGGGATTACCTGCGCGAACTCGCACTGCATCTGCAGGAGACGGCCAAAAAGATGAAAGCCGCCCGAGACGCGGTACTGGAACTGGAAGTAAGAAGGGCCGGTCTGCAAGGTGACTGGGCCTTGTCTAATGACGAATGCACGTTGCACCAAATAGACCCGCGACCTAGAAAATAACCGATTAGCTAGTACAGAGAAGGAGAACGGATATGCGAAGACTATTCGCAGCGCTTGTGGTGTGCTCTAGCATAGGCTTCGCCCAAAGCGACATTTGGAAGTACAGCAAAAGCGCGACACTCAGCGGCACGGCAACGGCGTTTACCATCGCGCTGCCGGATACCGGGCCGGGGCAACAGGTGGAAATTCTGGAGTACACGTTGCAATGCACCGCCGATTGCACCGTACAAACCGAGCGCAACGGCTCCGCTCCTACGGCAACCGCTGCCACGTGGCGCTGCGAGGATGTCGATACGTGCCCTAAGAACGGAACCACGCCGATACAGCCGGTATCGAAGATTTACCATCTTTCGAATTCCACCGGCGGCGGATTGCACGATGAGCCGTACATCTTTCCGGCCAATGCGATTGTGCCGTGGAAAAGCGGTACGGCGTTAGTCCTTACCGGGCTGGGGAGCACGAATAACTTCACCATACGGATTGCGGCGTTTACGGGCACGTACCATTTCACAATTCGCGCAAGGATACGCCGATGAGAAAGCTACTTGTTCTCGCGTGCTTTGCCGTGGCACGGTTGGCGGTGGGTCAGCCGGTATATCCCATCATTCCCGGCGGCGGCAGCGGCGGGCCTCCGGTGGTGATCCAGCCCAATCTGTCCTGTACGGTAAGCGGCTCGACGTGCGACATCACCCATGCCATGGATGCGCCCACCGTGGCAAAGTCTATGGTGGAATGCCGCACCTCGGCTGGGCTTATTATTCCCGGTAACTCGCCGACCTTGACGGTTACCGCGCAAAGCGCCACGGTGCAACGCATCACGTTTAGCGCGGCACCGGCGGCTGGCACGGTTTGCAACATGAACGCCACCGGCACCGGAGCCACCGGAGCAACAGGCCCGATGGGGCCGCAAGGGGATCAAGGCACACCGGGGAACTCCTCGTCCGTATTCCCGTACCAGATTGACCTTTCGGGCACGGCGGCGGCGGATCCCGGCAGCGGCAAGCTGCGCTTTAACGCAACGCCGCAGAACACGGCAACAACGATGTACCTTAGCTGGTTGACCACCCAAGGCTTTGATGCGCACGTGTTGTTCCAGGCCATGGGCGTTCCAAAGAACATCGTCCTGCAAGACACGGCGGTTGCCTCCAATAACCAGAAGTGGACCGTCTCGGGCGCTGCCGTCAACCATACCAACTGGTTCGAAATCCCGGTTACTTATATCAGCGGGTCCGCGACCTTTACCAACAACCAGAACGTCTCGATCCTGATTGTGGATAGCGGCACGGCGGGCGGCACCGCATGGGGCCAGATTACCGGCACGCTCTCCCAGCAAACAGACCTTAACACCGCGCTCAACAATAAGCAGAACGTGGATGCCGACCTCCAGAGCTTGGCCACCAACGTGACGCCGGGGCTTTGGTATACAGCGGGCGGCGGAAGCGGCGCGGCTCGAGGAATTGTTGG
>Ga0184611_1000155_pt1 | contig 11718 bp, 5 predicted proteins | sample PLM3_5_coex_FD_133162 | JGI IMG/M metagenome (GOLD analysis project Ga0184611, IMG submission 133162) | Groundwater sediment microbial communities from an aquifer in East River, Colorado, USA - PLM3_5_coex | ecosystem: Environmental > Terrestrial > Soil > Riparian zone | place: USA: East River...
CCACCGGACGAATAAGGACCAGATCGGCGTCCGGAACATCGCCGCGCCGCCGACCGCATACACCCCGGTGACCATCAGTGTGCCAAACGGACCGAATGGCACTATCGCGCAACCGGTTCCCACTACGGCCACGTTGTATAACCTGAATTCTGCGTTTCTGGGGCTTCAAAACAACGTCGTCGACAATGACCCGTACCTCGACACCAGCTACAACGGGGTCGAGTTCTCGGCCAGCAAGCGGATGTCTCATCGCTGGCAGATGGTGGGAGGCATCAGTTTCGGGAAGAACACTGGCGGTCTCAACACCACGGGCGGTCAGTCAGCGACGACCGACTTGAACGATCCCAACAACACCCTTTACTCGAAGGGCGTTGTCGGTCTCGATGTCAAGGTCGGGTTCAGACTCTCGGGCAGCTACCAGTTGCCGGGCGGCGTGCTCATCGCCGGCAGCCTGCTTGCGAACGGCGGCGGTCCCTACGTCTCGACGTACTCCGCGTCACGGGCGTCCGTGGCGTCAGTCGTCGCGCTCACACGAGGGAGCCAGAACATCTTCCTCAGCGCGCGCGGCGACGAGCGGCTGCCGACAGTGACGACGGCTGACCTGCGCCTCTCCAGGGCATTCAAGTTCGGACAGCGCCGGATCGTGCCGCAGGTGGATTTCTTCAACATCAACAATTCGGCGGCGATCGTGGCGCTGACCTCGGCGGTGGGCGGCTCGTACCTCGTGCCGACTCAGATACTTGCCCCACGCATCGTGCGCGTCGGATTCAGCGTCAACTTCTAGGAGTACACCCATGCGATCGATCGCGCGCCTTGCACTTCCCCTTGTTGCGGCGATCGCAGTCACCAGCACGCCGGGCGCACAGGCGCCCGGCGCCGCCGGCGCCAAGGCGGCGGTGCACGCGCGTCAGGTCAAGCGGCTGCTCATCACCCACGCGATGATCATTCCCGGGACCGGCGTGCCGGCCTCGGGACCCAGCGACATCCTAGTCGAGGACGGGCTGATCGCCCGGATCGGCAACAGTGCCGGAGGACGCTGGCCCGAAGCCGACGCGGTCATCGACGCTGGCGGCAAGTACGTCATGCCGGGCCTCGTCAACACCCACATGCACTGGCACGAGGAGCGTGTCGGTCCCATCCCGATCCAATACGAACGGAACCTCTACCTGGCGGCTGGCATCACCACGGCGCGAGAGGTCGGCGGCGACTTCGAAAAGACGAAGCAGTGGCGGGCCGACAGCGCGGCGCACAAGATCGTCGCCCCGCGCATCGTGCTCTACCCGATGCTCGCCAACCTGCTGAAGCCCGGACAGACATTCAATCAGACGCCCGAAGAGTACCGGGCGCTCGTCCGCGAGGCCAAGGAGCGCGGCGCCGACGGCATCAAGCTGATCGGCCCGATGGAGAAGGACCAGGTCGCGGCCACGCTCGACGAGGCGAAGAAGGTCGGCCTGCCGACCACCGTCCACGTGGCGGTGGGCGAGGCGACCGCCCGCGATTTCGTCGACGGCGGCGTCAACTGCATCGAGCACTTCTACGGCGTCGCCGACTCGTCGCTCGATGGCATTCAGGACTTTCCGCCGGAGATGAACCTCGCCAACGAGATTCACCGCTTCGGCCGCGCCGGCGAGTTGTACACGCAGCAGAACTTCGACCACGCGAAGCTCTCGAAGCTGCTCGACGACATGGTCGCGAAAGGGGTGGCGTGGAGCCCGACGATGTCCACCTACGAGGCGGCGCGCGACCTGATCCGCGCGCAGAACCTCCCCTGGTACCGCGACTACCTGCACCCGTCGCTCGAGGAGTACTACAAGCCGAGCATGATGCGTCACGGCACGTTCTGGACCGGCTGGACCGAGGACCAGGAAGTGAAGTGGAAGAAGAACTATCAGGTCTGGATGGCCGCGGTGCGCGAGTTCGGACTGAAGGGCGGCATCGTCACGACCGGTGACGACGCGGGGTTCCTGTACGGATCGTTGTACGGGTTCGGGATCAGCCGCGAGCTGGAGCTGCACCACGAGGCCGGGTTCCATCCGCTCGAGGTGCTCAAGCACGCGACGTCGAACGGCGCCAAAGTACTCGGTCTGCAGGACCGTCTGGGACGCATACGTCCCGGCTTCATCGGCGACCTCCTGGTCGTGAACGGCAACCCGCTGGAGAACCTGCGCCTGATGAATCCGTATGGAACCGACCTGATGTCGGTCAACGGTCAGATCATCAACAACTACTCGGGCAGCGTGAAACCGAACGACCCGAACGTGAAATCGGTCCACGGCGGCGGCATCGAGTGGACGATCAAGGACGGCATCCCGTACCACGTGCCGACGCTGATGAAAGAGGTCAAGGACATGGTGACGAAAGCCCGCACCGAGCGTCCCCGATCGACCTCGCAGCCCTGACGCAGCCCGCGCGGCGAGTCGCAGCCGACATCCTTGTCTGATTCGCTGAAGAATCAGACAGTTTTGTCTCGATCGCGGTGCTGCGGACGCGGTTGCCCCAGGGCAGCGCCGGCGGCATACCCGTTGCTTCGCGCTGTACATCACTCCGCGGACACGACCAGATCGCGTGCAGTACGCGAGCAACCCCGCGGTTGTGCCGTTTCAGCCGTCTGCGTCGCCGCTATGGCTCGTCACCGACGAGCCGCTCGTCAACGCGCTGGTTGGGTATCTCGAGACCATGCGGCGGCGCATCACGGCGGATCCCTATGCCGCGCACAGGTTCACGTTCAGCCGTGCGCATCTGGTCGATGTGCGTGTCGCGTTCGCCCGCATGATCCGCCGCGGCGAAGAGAAGCTCCACCGGCTCTGCGAGCTGCTGTGCGCCAGCTACTTCGAGTCGCCGTACACGCTCCAGAATGTCGTCATCGGCGAGGTCGAGACCACCCGGGAACGTTTCACGCTGGTGCAGCCGCTGGTGCCGACCGACCTCTACTCGCACACCGACCTCGACCTCGGGACGCGCCAGCTCCGGCGGCTGCGTTACCACGATGGCCGGCGATGGAGCCGCGCGGTGCTGGTTGCGAACATGGTCGAGTACCAGCCCGATGCACCCAACCGATGGGCCATTCACAAGTTCATCAGCCGCATCAAGGCGGAAGAGCAGATCTGGAACAAGGTCGTCGACACCATCTTCGGGCTCGATCGCCTGGTTCGCGCCGACAAGCAGCTGCGGCACCTGGGACGCTTTGTGAAGGATGTGTTTGGCGTCAAGGCGATCGTCAGCGACCCGGAGCAGGCGCGGGCGCTGCACGCGGCCCTGCAGCAAGGCGCCTGGGGGTCGTCGATCCTCGAGGCGCACGGGGTGCCGATGTCCGATGCCACGGCGCGCATGGAGTTCATCGAGGTCAAGGACTACATGGCGCAATGGGGCCGCAAGGCGACGGGGTGGACGGCCATCAAGTCAGTCTTCCGCTGGTGGGACACGATGATCGAGGTCCAGGTGCAGCCTCTCGCGAACTTTCATCGCGAGCGCGAGGCACTGACCGCCGAAAGCCACGAGGGCTTCAAAGCGCGGCGCGAAGCGCTCCGCAATCAGATTGCCGACCGCATGCCGCTCTTCCGGTTCTATCGCGATCTGCTCCGTTGGCTGTTCCTGTCGCCCGCCGAGCCCGCCCCCACCTTCGACGCGGTCGACATCGTCATCACAGATTGAACGACGCGACATTCTTGTCGGACTATCCGGGCAAGTCCTTCAAGCATGTAGGACGCTGAAGGCCACCGGCTTTTCCCCGATCGATTGAAAACCTAATCGCTTTGCCGATTCGGACGATCCATGGGCGCTGCTTCGCCTGGCGGCCATCTTGCTCTCGAGCCGAACACGCGCGCCGCTGAACGTTTGCAGTATTCCAGGAGGAGAGGCCATGCGAGTCGTGTCCCTGTTGGTGGCGATCGCCTTGACCGCGAGTCCGGTGATCGCTCAATCACCGCAGCCCATTCACGCATCGATCGAGCGGGCCGCCGCAGCCGCGGCGGAGCAGACGGCCTCGCCGTCGACGGGCGGCCGGTCCGCAGGGAAGACGGCACTCTTCTGGACCGGCCTGGCCACCAGCATCGCCGGCGTCACGACGTCAGCGCTGGGACTGACGGCGTTCAGAACCGACGACAGCAGCACCGGCAACGCCCCTCGAAGCACCTATCTGGCCTGTGTCGAGCAGAGGAACAGCAACGCCGTCTACGCCACGAACCAGTGCGATTCCTTGAAGGGCAAGAACCTGAGTCTGCTCTGGGGCGGCGTCGCACTCAGCGGCCTGGGCGCGGTCCTGATGATTACGGGGACCCATACCAGCGCGGAACTGTCGTCCGGCGCCATCGGCGTTTTTCATCACTTGAAGTTCTGATCGACCGGTGGCTGCGAGCCTGGGAGGATGACATGTCAGGATTTGTGCGCGTTCTCGTCCTGTTCGCGCTGCTGCTCGCGCCCGCGGCGGCGTCAGCCCAGCGCGCGACCACCGGCACCGTGACCGGGAGAGTGGTCGATTCGAGCGGTGCGGTCCTGCCCGGCGCCACCATCACGCTGCAGAGCCCGGAGGCTCTCGGCCAGTTCAGCGCGGTGAGCGACACCTCCGGGCTTTTCCGTGTCGCGAACCTTCCGCCGGCGACCTACGACATGAAAGCGGAGCTCTCCGGGTTTCAGACCGTGATCCGCCGCGAAACCGTGCGCCTCAACGGCGTGCTCGACGTCCAGTTCACGCTGAACGTCGGGTCGGTCGCCGAAACCGTGACCGTCGTCGGCCAGTCGCCGATCGTCGATCCCGAGCGTGCGGGCTTGTCAGTGAACATCAGCAACAAGGCGCTGACCTCCGTGCCGGTGACGACCAACCGCCGCTTTCAGGATGCCTGGCTCGTGGTGCCGGGCGTCGCCATCAACCCGGCGACTCTCGAATTGACCGGGTCAGAACGCCGCACCAGCATGGACGGCGCTGACGTCACCGATCCGTACGGCGGCGACATCTTCTCAGTGAACCTCAATTACGACGCGGTCCAGGAGGTGGAGGTCAAAGCGCTCGGCGCCGAAGCGGCGGATGGATCGAGCATGGTCGGGCAGTTCATGAACATTGTCACCAAGAGCGGCGGCAACGACCTGCACGGGTCGGCGGCGTTCTTCGTGATTCCCCAGAGTTTCAACACCAGCAACGTCACCGGCATCGCCGCGAACCAACGGAAGGATTATCAGCCCGACACGACACTCGGCGGTCCGATCCTGCGCAACCGGGTGTGGTTCTTCGGGTCGTATCGCCGCGTGCAGCGGGACCAGACGTTCAACAACGCGCCGGTGCCGGTCTCCAACCGCGGCAACCTGTGGTTCATGAAGATCACGGCACAGGTCAACAACAACCAACGGCTGCAGGTCAGCGTGCAGTATGACAAGGTCATTCAGGAAAACGCCGTCATTCGCGGCTCGGTGGCTCCGGGCCGGACCATCGGATCGACCACGACCGGTCTGAGCAGCGCCACGATGCAGATCGCCAACCCGTCGGCATTCGGGACGCTGGTCAAGGGCGGGCCGCTCGCCAGCTTCAACTACAACTGGGTGATGGGCTCGAATCGCGTGTTCCAGTTCGTCGGCAGCGTCATGTTCAACAAGCCGAACGACTATGTGCCGAACGGCAGCACGGGACTGGTTCCGACCAGGATCATTCAGAGCAACCCGACCGGCAACATCCTGGGCAGCCTGACGACGATTGCGCAGGAAGGCGGCTTCGGAGCGATCGACACCTCCCACCGATCGATGACGTACCTGTCCCCGTCGATGACAGTGGTCGCGAATCGCTTTGGCGCTCACGAGTTCCGGGGCGGCGCCGATCTCTATCCGAATATCTCGAACGAAACGACGACGACGGCAGCGCCGGTCGAGTTCTATTTCCGTCCGCCCGGCACCACCGGCAGCCAGGATGTGCTCTTCGAGCGCAATGTGCTGCGGAGCCTCGACGGCACGTCGTCCGCAATCGCCAACAAGGCGTACGAGCACCACTACGCCGCCTACTTCCAGGATCGCTGGAAGCCGTCTCCCAGAATCTCCATCAAGGCCGGCGTGCGGGTGGAGAACAACAAGATCTTCACGCAGGATCGCGAAACCGTGCTCGGCGCGCTGCTGGCTTCGGGCGTGCCAACTAACGTCGCGGACGAGGAGTTCCATCAATGGGTGACCATGCCGAATTTTGGTATTGCCTACAACGCCGAGAGATGGGGTGTGTTTCGCGGCACGGCGAATCGAGGATACGAGTGGCTCGACCTGGGCGGCGGCGATGGCACGTCGCATGCCCCGTACGTGCTGGCGACCGACGTGTTCCGCGCCAACCCGCGCACGAGTGCGACGCTCAATCAGAGTCTGCCCGGCGGCTTTCCGCTGGGCCTGAATTTTGGCGGCACGCCGGATGACAGCATCCACAACGGCCGGACCTACGTGAACGAATTTTCCGGCAGCTGGGAGCACCGGCTGCCGCACAGCAGCTCGTTCAGCACCACGTTCGTGCTGCGGCGGTCGTGGGACTATCAGAGCGGCGACGACCTGAACGTTGTCCGCAATCAGACCACCGGCGCGCTCGTCGGACGCCCGTTTCCGCAGTACGACACGATCCGCAACACCTACAACCCCAATTACACGTGGCAGGAGCAGCGGTCGCTGCAGTTCCTCTACACCAGGAATTTCGTGGGCAAGTGGGGCATGAACGCGAATTACTCGTACATTCTCGCGTCGCGATTCCGCACGCGGTGGAATCCGACGTCCGACACGCTGCAGTTCTACGGCATCAGTCCCGAGGACGCCACTTCCGACCGCACGGCACCGCGCCATCACGGACGGGTATCGACCTTCGTCAACCTGCCGTTCGCAACCACGTTCTCGGCCTTCTACATTTATACCGGCGCCAACCGCTCGGACGTCTTGACCGGGAGCTTCGCGCTGAACGCGACGGCGCCCTCGGTCGTGCTGTCGAACGGCCGGGTGGTGTCCGACCCGTTCTTCAACGTCGCCTATCCGCGTGCGCTGAGGTACGACGCCGACATGCTCACCGCCGACGATTCGCACCTCGTAAACATCCGGTTGGCCAAGGACCTGACGCTGGCCGGCGGGCGCAAGATGACGTTCAGCGGCGACGTCTTCAATCTCTTCAACGTCAGCGCGGCAACCGGCTTCCTGTCGGCCGACGCCCGATCGTCGAACTTCGGCATCCGGACGAACTACGTGCCGGCGAGGGTTGGGCAGCTGGGCGTCCGCCTCAGCTTCTGAAACCGTTAGGCCGTCACTGCCAGGGCGGCGAAGGGCAGAAGCCGACACAGACGTCACCGCTGCGCAGATTTTCACAGCGTACTGATCGAAATTCCTTCCCCACGCTGTGAAAATGTGCTGTGGTGACGGCCATGGCAGACCCGGCCAACGCCCCGGCAGCGCCGCTATCGGAACCTCGCCTGAAAGTGTCGAGATACTTCGCGGCGTTGAGGCTGCCGCTGATGTTGCTGTGCATCATCGCCGCCCTGCTTGGCGGCTATTACGTGTTCTACGTCTCGCAGCAGACCAGCTATCTCATCACCCGCAATTTCCGCCTGCTGGCAACCATCGGGGAGCACATCGAAGCGGCGATTCGCAGCGATCGGACGGTGCTGTCGAACATGCGCTTTGGCGCGGAGTCGCTCCCGGCGGTCAAGGCTGAAGCCTCCAAGTTCATTCCGTTCATCGGATCGGCCGGGATCGTGAAATGGCCTGAGCACAAGCGAGACCCCGACCCCGACCACCGCGACCCCGAGATGGCGCTGCAGTTCGTGGAACGCAACACTCAGGTGGCGTGGGTTCTGCGGAATCAGTTCTCCGACGCCGACAGCCCCTGGCAGGTGCGGTTGAGCCTGGACGATCTGGTCGAACCGCTGTTGCACGATCACGTGAGTGACGGGACGTTCGACGCGTTGATCATCGCGGCTCCGGACGGTCGCGTCGTCTTCCAGACCGGCGCGGCGCCGCTGCAGGTGGTGCACCTCGCCCGGCTCGTCGCGTCGAAGGATGTCAAGGGCGTTGAGACACGGACATTCGACGATCTTGCCCATGCCGCTGGCATGGTCGACGTGGTCGTCGCTGGCGACCAATACAAGCTTTTCACCCAACCCTGTTGTGGCCTGCTGTCGACCGCGGCGCCTCAAGCGTCGCCGGGAGGTCTGCAGGTCTCGAGCGGTTGGGTGTTGGCCGGGCTCACGTCGCAACGATCGCTGACCGCCCAGAGTTATGCGGTGTCCTTTTCGATCATGGCGGTCATCTCGATCGCCCTGCTGCTGGCGCTCCTCAGCTGGCCGTTCGTCAAGCTGCTCCTGATCGGCGACGCGCAGCGAATCAAGGCGCACGACGTCGTCCTGGTCGGAACCAGCGCGCTTCTGGGCATCGCCTTGATCACGATCAGCGTGCTCGATCTGTACGCCTACAAGACGCTCGAAGCCACCCTCGACGATCAACTGCAGACGTTCGCCGAAGACATCAGTGGGCGCGCGAACGACGAAATCAAGGCGGCGGTCGGGCAGCTTGCCCGGCTGGAGACCGCGGTCGATCGTCCGGACTTTCCCGGCCCGAGATTTCCGGAGGTGCACAGCATCAGCGACCTCGCCGGTCGCGATGCGACGGGGTCGCAGAGCGGCGTGAAGCCGTTCCTATTGAGCGACGAGGACTTGCGAAGCTACCCGGACTTCGAATCCTTCTCGCTGATCGATGAGGAGGGGAAACAAATCCAGAAGATGACGCTCGGATCGTTCGTAACGCCGCACATCAAAGTGGACGATCGCGAGTATTTCATCCACTGGACGACGCCGGCGGCCGATGGGACGGCATTCTTCGAACCGATTCAGTCGGCGACGACCGGCGCTCGCGAAGCCGTCGTGTCGACGCGTACCAAGTCGGGTCGCGTCGCAGCGCTCAGCATTCCGATGCGAACGCTGATCGATCCGATCATCGTGCCCGGCTTCGGGTTCGTCGCGATCGATGACGCCGGGAAAGTGCTGTTTCATTCAGATCCGCAACACAGCCTGTCGGAGAACTTCTTCATCGAGTCGGACAAGAGCCAACGGCTGCGGGCGCTGGTGGTCGCGCGGCATCAGGAATGGGTGAGCGTCAAATACTGGGGCGAGGATCACCGCGCGTTCGTGTTTCCGATGCACCTTGCCAACCAGCCGTTCACCCTCATTACCTTCTACGACCAGAACAACGTCCGTGCCGTGAACATCGATTGGCTGGTGATCACCGCGACGTTCCTGCTGTTGTACGCGGGTGCGTACGTCGCTGCCTGCATTGCCGTTCTGATTGCGGTCCCGAGGTGCCGGGCGTCGTGGCTGTGGCCCGATCCCGCTCGATCCAAGCAGTACCTCGACGTCCTGCCGCCGTTGTTCCTGCTGGCGGCGGCGCTGGCGGTGGGGATCGCGGTCCTGCCGCGCGCGGATCTGATTCTCTTTGCGTGGCTGATCCCGCTTCTGGCCTGGAGCGGCGTGTACGCGGTGCTGGCACGGCGGAACGACTGGCGGGCGCTGGCGGCCCCCAGTGTGATCGCCGCCGCGCTGCTCGGGATGATGGCTCTGCTCGTGTGGCGAGTCGAGAGCGTCTCCTCGCGCCTCCTGCTGGGACTCCTGGTCGGTGCGGGCGCCGCCGAAGTCATCGTCGCGGTGTGGCGACGTATCGGGGGGAGGCGGTCGCCGCTCGCGCCCCCGGTGAACGTCTCGTATGGCTTCGCCGCCGCCCTCTTGATCCTGATTGTGTCGGTGCTGCCGGCGGCGGCGTTTTTCCGAGTCGGCCACGGCCTCCAGATCGAGAGCTTCATCAAATACGGTCAGCTCCAGGTAGCGTTGGACCGGATCGAACGAGCGCGGCGGGCGGATGACCTCAGGGCGAAGCAGATTCCCGACGCATCGTTCAAGCGGCTGGTCGCGCTCAGAGCGGCGAATCCCCCAGCCGCAGCATGGGGCGTCTACGAGCGCTTTTTCTTCGACACCAGGCCGCTCGACGCGGTGACCGGATCGCCGGCTGGATGTCGACCGTCACAGGCGGCGGACAACAGTGACACCGCACCGGCCGAGTCCCGGAGCGATGCGACGATTGCAGAGACCATCGAGGAGCTTCTTCCCTTCTATTCGGAATCGTCAGTCAACCTGCGGGAGATGGTCCACAATCAGGCGTCCGATGGCCGCTGGCGATGGCGTCCGCACGGCGACGGACTGGCCTTCTGCACGCCGACAAACGTATCAGCCGGGCTTCAGTCCACGGTGCCGCCGTTCTTCGACGCCGCCAAGACCAGCCTGTGGCGCCAAACACCATTCGCGCTGCTGATCCTTGGCTTGATCGCCGTCCTCGCCACGGTGGTGTGGGTCGTGAAGTTCATCACCACGAAGATATTCCTCGCCGACGTCATCGAGCCTCTCTCGACTGAACGCGGCGAGGCGCTTCGCGAGATCTGGGCCCCCAACCTCTTCCTGGTGGGCGACGCGCCGCCGGCTTCGGAAATCCCGGAATTGGCATTCTGCACGATCGATCTGGGCGACGCGCCGCCGGACGCCGCGGCGCGCAGCCAGTGGTTCAACGCTCAGCTCACGCGCGTCGAACAGTCTGCGGTTCGTCAGAACGTGCTGCTGCTCCACTACGAACGCAAGGACGACGCGGGGTTTGCCGAGCAGAAGCTCGCGCTGGTGGAACAGATCATCAACACCTTGAATCGGACCCTCGTCGTGGTCTCGGCGGTGCCCCCCTCGGTGGCAGATGGCACGGCATCGGCCGATCGGCGGGACCCATCGCAGGCGGACATGACGCATCGGTGGGATGCCGTGCTGTCGCGATTCACGGTCGTTCCGGTCGTGCCGGTTGCGCCGATGCCTGCCATGTTATCGCCGGCGTCGCTGTTTGGCGGCTGGAGTGGTGCCGGCTGGCGAGAGATGGTGTGGCGCATCAGCGCGCTCGGCTTCTCGCACAGTGCGAAGTTTCTCGAACAGGAGCAGCAGGATCCGCAGGTCGATCGAATGTGGCGTGAAGTGCTGCCGTACGCCTGGCATCCGGAGCGGCCGCCGCTCGACGTGGGTCAGCTTCTCGTCGAAGTCGGTGAGCGTGCCGAGAACTATTACCGGGAGATCTGGTCGACGTGCACGAGGGAAGAGAAGCTCTTGCTGGGCCAACTCGCTGAAGAAGGGCTCGTGAACTACAAGGCAAAGACCACGCTCCGCCGGCTCATGGCGCGGGGACTCGTCCGCCGCGAGCCGCACTTCGTGCTGATGAACGAGACTTTCCGGCGATTTGTCCTGTCGTCGTTCTCGCGCACCGAGGTGGCGGCTCTCGAGGAGGATTCGATCACGAGCGCGTGGGACGCGATTCGATGGCCCTTCCTCGGGCTGCTCGTCGGCAGTCTGGCCTTCCTGTTCGTCACGCAACACGAGCTGTTCAACACGAGCGTCGGCGTGATCACGGCCGTCGCCGCAGCGGTGCCGGCGATCGTGAAGATGGCGAATATCTTCGGAGAACGTCGAGCGTCAGGCTAGCGGGGAAGACCGTCAAAGTCAGTTACAGTCACTAAGTGTCTTAAGTTGGCTAGCGTGTGTAACGATGTTGCACACATTCGGCCAGTTCCATCTTCGTCACTCCAACTAAGCCTCCTGTTTACCTAGATTTACTAGAATCACATTTCGAAACACGGCTGGCAGTTCGGTTGCACCCCTCCGGCGGCATGAGCGATCGATTCGCGATTGTCGTGCAAGCCATCGACGACCCCGC
>Ga0184611_1000156_pt1 | contig 11682 bp, 8 predicted proteins | sample PLM3_5_coex_FD_133162 | JGI IMG/M metagenome (GOLD analysis project Ga0184611, IMG submission 133162) | Groundwater sediment microbial communities from an aquifer in East River, Colorado, USA - PLM3_5_coex | ecosystem: Environmental > Terrestrial > Soil > Riparian zone | place: USA: East River...
GATAAAATAAACAGGCTGCTTATTTTTGTGTTGCTTGCCGGTAACCAATAAACTTACAGCCTGTTTGTCCGAAATTATTTCTATTTTATTCCCCGGTCAAGTCAAAATTGAATGTATTTTACACCGGGCAGGGGGGCCAAAATCTGGCAAAACCTTTGCCTGTAAAGGATCTTAGCTAATAAAAACTACAATGCCCAACCGTTCGGCCGATACACTATTTCAATTAATAAAATCGCTTGAGAAGAGTGAAAAAAGGAATTTCAAGCTCTTCGTGAAGCGAAATACTCCAGGAGGCGATCTAAAGTTCATTCAACTCTTTGATGCACTTGATGGCATGAAGGAATATGATGAGGCATCGGTGCTTAAAAAAAATAAGGCGATCAAGAAGCAACAGCTTTCGAATATCAAGGCGCATTTATATAAACAGGTACTTGCAAGCCTTCGTATCATCCGGGATGAAAACAATATCGATATCCAGTTGCATGAGCAAATGGATTATGCCCGCATTTTATACAACAAAGGTCTTTACCTGCAAAGCCTGAAGCTGCTTGACAGAATGAAAGAGATGGCTAAGACCCATCATCAGCTCACCTATTTGCAGCAGGTTTTATTTTTTGAGAAGAAGATCGAAGCATTGTTTATCACCAGAAGTATGCGTAACAGGGCTGATCAATTGACAAATGAAAGTGAAGATGTAAATGAAAAGCTTACTGTTGTAAATAAACTTTCCAATCTTTCATTACAATTATATAGCTGGTATATTCAACATGGCCATGCAAGGAATAAAAAAGATTTTGATGAGCTGAAGCAATATTTTGAAAAGTATTTACCCGAGGGTATTAAAAATGATTCTTTTTACGAAAAGCTTTATTTATATCAAAGCTATACATGGTATGCATTTATCCGGCAGGATTTTTTACAATATTACAGGTACACGCAAAAATGGGTTGATCTTTTTGATGAATATCCTATGATGCTTACTGCTGAAACAGCCATGTATATTAAAGGAATGCACAACCTGATGGGAGCACATTTCAATTTGCTGAATCATGCAAAATTGAAAGAGTCTATCCGAAAATTCGAAGATTTTACAAAGCAGCCCGTTATAACAGATCATGAGAACAACAGGATCCTTACCTACGTTTATCTATATACAGCTAAGCTAAATCTCTGTTTTCTGCAAGGCAATTTTACAAAAGGCTTGAAGCTGGTCCCATTCCTTGAAAAGATGCTAAAGGAATATGGTCTTTTTCTTGATAAGCATCGGGTGCTTGTATTTTATTATAAAATTGCCAGCCTCTATTTTGGAAGTGGTGACAATGAAAAGGCAATTGACTACCTGAATAAGATCATTAATGAAAAAGCTGATCTGCGAACAGACTTGCAATGTTATTCAAGGTTATTGCATTTGATAGCACATTATGAACTGGGAAATTTTGAACTGCTTGAATACCTGATCAAGTCAGTATACCGCTATATGGCAAAAATGCAAAACCTCAGCAAGGTGGAAGAAGAGATATTCGCATTTCTTCGCCGCTCATTCCGTGTCGGCGCCCACGCATTAAAACCAGAGTTTGAGAAACTATTAGAGACGCTGAAAAAATATGAGCGGAACCCTCTCGAGACAAGGGCTTTTAGTTATCTCGATATTATATCCTGGCTTGAAAGCAAGATCAATAATGTAAACGTGGAGGATGTAATAAGGGAGAAGTATAAACAAAGCATGGTGGACAAAACTACCCGTACGGTTTAAAGGCCAAAAATGAACGGAAAGGGGTTTCAACATAATCATAGTTTTAATATCTTTATTTCAACCAAAACTATTTACATGAAAAAAGTACTGCTGCTTTTTACCATTATTTTATTGTCTCACACTTTTATTTTAGCTAAAGAGTCCGGAGACACAACCCAAAAAAAGCTACCAGATTCGCTTCAAATAATGTTGGAAAAGCAACTGAAGATCATGGATTCGGTTGAGAAAACGCTTCATTACAAAACAGGTATCATTGACCTGGCTGGTGGCGTTGCTACAATAAATGTCAATAACGGATTCCGTTTCCTGGAAAGCGATGAAGCGGAATTTGTTTTAACCGAAGTATGGGGTAATCTGAAAGGAACAAAACCACTTGGTTTGTTATTCCCTCCTGACAATAGCGCAACAGGGTTTAGCTCTTATGCTTATCTGCTGGAATATGAAGATATCGGCTATGTAAAGGATAAAGATGCTGATGACATAAACTATGACGACTTAATGAAGGAAATGAAAGAAGGTCAGAAAAAATCTAATGAAGAAAGATCGAAATTAGGGCTCAATACGATGGAGATGGTTGGATGGGCTGAAAAACCTCATTATGATAAAGAGAAAAAACATCTTTATTGGGCTAAAGAATTCAGGGTTTCTGGTGAAGATGAAAACACTTTGAATTATGATATTAGAATTTTAGGTCGTAAAGGTGTATTGAACTTGTCTGCAATTGCAAGTATGGACCAATTGGACAGTGTAAATAAAGATTTGAATAATGTATTGTCAATGGTTTCATTTAATAAAGGAAACACATATTCCGATTTTGATTCTAAGACAGATGATATTGCAGCTTGGACAATTGGCGGACTGGTGGCAGGTAAAATTTTGGCTAAAGTTGGGTTTTTTGCTCTTATTCTGAAAAACATAAAACTTATAGGACTAGCCATTTTAGCTTTGGGTGGAGGCATTTGGCGGTTTATTAGAGGCAGAAGGAAAAAAGAAGAGGAGTTTGTATACGAGTCACAACCTGCACCGGCAAATACGGGAGAAAGTAACCCACAATAAATTTTTTGATTCGTGAATAAATTAGTCCTGTCTGATGGCGGGACTTCTTTACTTTTGCACAATTTATTTTTTTCAAACTATGCCAGACAAACAACAACCCGCAATTCTTTTATTGGAAGATGGAACTCTTTGCCACGGAATTGCTTTCGGAGCAATTGGTACCGCTACCGGCGAGATCTGTTTTAATACCGGGATGACCGGTTACCAGGAGGTATTTACGGATCCAAGTTATTACGGCCAGATACTGATCATGAATTCTGTTCATATCGGTAACTATGGTGTAAAAGATGAAGATGTTGAATCTGATTCAGTAAAGATCCGGGGATTGATCGGGAGGAACCTTGAAGAAACTTATTCGAGAAAACAGGCAAAAGGCAATTTGGATGAATATTTAAAAAAGAATAAGATAGTTTGTATTGAAGGTGTTGATACCCGTGCATTAGTTTCACATGTTCGGCAACAGGGAGCAATGAATTGCATTATTTCTTCTGAAGTGCTTGATGTGGAAGAATTGAAAAAAATGCTGGCAAAGGTCCCTTCAATGGATGGGCTTGAATTAGCTTCTCAGGTGAGCACTGAAAAAGAATATGAGTTAGGTGATTCTTCATCACCGATAAGAATTGCGGTGATGGATTACGGATGTAAGCAGCACATTCTTGAATGCATGACTGAGCGTGGAGCTTATGTAAAAGTATTCCCGGCAAAGACTCCTGCTGCAAAACTGAAAGAATTTAAACCGAGCGGTTATTTTATTTCCAATGGTCCAGGTGATCCGGCAGCAATGGATTATGCAATTGAAAATGTGAAAGAGATATTGAAAGAGAATAAACCAACATTTGGAATTTGCCTGGGACATCAATTACTTGCTTTGGCAAATGGCGTAGAAACTTATAAACTTCATCATGGTCATCGGGGATTAAATCACCCGGTGAAAAATTTAGTGACAGGCAAATCTGAGATCACTACACAAAATCATGGGTTTGGAGTAGATCCGGAATCAATAAAAAAAGCTGAGCATATTGAAGTGACGCATGTCAACCTTAATGACAAATCAATTGAAGGAATAAGAGTAAAAGGTAAGCCGGCTTTTTCTGTTCAATATCATCCTGAAAGTACTCCGGGTCCACATGACAGCCGTTATTTGTTCGATCAATTTATCGATATGATAAAGAAGAGTTAGAGGTTTGCTATACTTCCCTAAGAATATTTTTAATATTTGTCTACATTCGTTAAATGAAGATTGCAATTATCAACGGGCCTAATCTCAATCTGCTTGGTAAACGGGAAACCGATATCTACGGTAATAAACCATTTGAAGTTTTCTTAGCCGAACTGCAGCAAAAATATCCGCACATTCATCTTTTCTATTTTCAAAGCAATGTAGAAGGAGAATTGATCAATGAGCTTCAGCGAATTGGGTTTGAATACGATGGTATTATTTTTAATCCCGGTGGATACACGCATACGTCTGTTGCCATTGGCGATGCAATTGCTGCAATTAAAACCCCGGTTATTGAAGTACATATTTCCAATGTACATGCAAGAGAAGATTTTCGAAAACTTTCTCATGTTTCAGGAAAGTCAACAGGAAGTATTTTCGGATTGGGATTAAAAGGATATGAACTGGCACTGGAATGGTTTGTAGCTAATCCTTCTAAATAAAGTAGGAAAAAGACTCCTGCTTATTTCAACTCATAATTTACTAACGCTTAGTAGTATGATTTATATCAATTGATATAAATACAAATGTCATTTCATATGCTGTGATGGTTTGTAGTTTTGCATGATTATGAAGATCCCGATTGTTTATAAAACTCCAGAAGAAGCACTTTCGATCATTGAATCAAATAACCGTGTATACCTGCATGGAAGTGCTCAAACCCCAACCTGTTTATTAAAGGCTTTGACAAAACATGCCCATCGGTTAAAAAATGTTGAATTGGTTTCAATTACAGTATACGGCGATTTGCATGTTGACAAACCGGAGTACGAAGGAATATTTCATTTCAATTCGCTATTTGTTTCTGCAAGTGTTCGCAATGCAGTGAACCAGGGTTTAGCAGATTATGTGCCGATATTTTTAAGCGAAATTCCTGAATTGTTTAAACAAAATATTTTACCGCTTGATGTTGCATTGATACAAGTGTCACCACCTGACGAACATGGTTATTGTTCAATGGGAGTTTCAGTTGATATTGCACGTTCCGCAGTAAATAATGCAAAACATATTATAGCTTCAGTAAATCCGAATGTGCCGAGAACGCATGGCGATGGATTGATACATAGCAGCCGGTTTGATAGCATGGTGTATTGTGAAGAACCATTGTATGAAATGGATTTTAGTACGAAAGCAACTGCTGCTGATGCTAAGATCGGGAAATATGTTGCTGAATTAATTGAAGACAGAAGCACCATTCAAATGGGAATTGGTTCAATACCGGATGCCGTTCTTAAATCACTTACCAACCACAAAGATCTTGGAGTGCATACAGAAATGTGCTCAGATGGTATCATTGATCTTTTTGAAAAAGATATTATCAATAATAAGTATAAACAGATCCATCCAAACAAAGTGGTAACGGCCTTTGCACTTGGCACAAAAAAATTATATGATTATGTAAATGATAATCCAGCTTTCCAGTTTTTGGATATTGATTATGTAAACGATCCACATGTTATTCGTCGCAATAATAAAATGGTAGCCATAAACAGTGCTATTGAAATTGATATAACAGGACAGGTCTGTGCTGATTCGATCGGTACTTATCAATATTCAGGAGTGGGGGGGCAGATGGATTTTATTCGCGGCTCGTCTTTGAGCGAAGGGGGAAAACCGATCATTGCGTTACCATCACGTACTGCAAAAGGCATTTCAAGAATTGTTCCTACTCTAAAGCCTGGTGCAGGTGTGGTGACTACCCGTGCACATGTGCATTATGTAGTTACTGAGTATGGTGTTGCTTATTTGTTTGGTAAAAATTTAAGACAAAGAGCAAAAGCATTGATCAATATTGCTCACCCGGATGATCGTGAAGATTTGGAAAGAAGCTGCCACGAACGATTCAAGATCTTTTAAACAAAAAACCTAATTGCATAAAAAGCCCCCGATTTTAAATCGGGGGCTTTTTATTATACTTTGAGATAAGTTTATAGTTCCTCATTAAGGAAGCCACCACATCTTGCCATAATTATTATCAGTGCCTCCCAGGGCCGCTACAGCAGCCAGGTAGTTTGCATTATTAAGTGCCACTTCATTTGTTGGATATCCCAATCTTAGAGGAATACCTCTTGGGTCGATCGCATCAGTAGCCGGAGTCAAAACAGGAAAACCAGTACGACGCCAGTCATTCCAGCTTTCCCAGCTATTGAGATACATGTGTACCCACTTTTCAGTTATTATTTGTTTATGCCCGGTTGCTGCGCTGTAAGGAATACCAGGTGACAGTAAGTAGGCATCGTATGCCGCCTGGTTGAAAACACCATACTGTTCCCAGGAAGCTTTTATTGCATCTTTGTAAAACTGTTCTGCAGCTGCATCGCCACCCGCTTCATATCCCAACTTCGCCGCTTCCGCTCTCATAAATAATACCTGGGCATAGTTAAACATCGGCATTGAAGCACCCTGATCACGAAAGTAACTACCAATACGGCTGTATGCTGCCGGAATATTTACGGCCTGTCCTTTGCCATAAGGTAAACCCGTTACCACATTCCCTGCAAGTACTTCGGCATATATTTTTAAACGTGGATCGTTTTTAGGTTGCATGTAATCAGTCATTGTTTTGCTGATGGCATAATCATTCCTGTTGCTTGCCGTATAGTTATTATACCAGGGGTTAGAGTTATTAGGATCGCCGGTTATAAAAGCGTAGAAAATATTTTGAGCATTGCTTGAGATCACACCTGCTGCTAATGCTGAAGCGTATTCAGTTTTACCTTTTGCCTGGTCTTTTACAGAAAGCCGAAGACCCATTACCATCCTCATAGTATTTGCAAATCGTTTCCAGGCAGCCATATTACCTTTAAAGATCACATCACCAACAACTTTCGCTTCAGCTTCATTGATCTGTGCCGCTGCTTCGGTAAGCTCTTTAAACAAGCTTGTATAAATGTTTTGCTGTTTATCATAAGCAGGTGCATATGCCTCATTACCTTTTAATGCATCTGTATATGGTATGTCACCCCATTTATCGGTCATTAATAAATAGAAATAGGCTTTTAAGATCCTTGCAACCGCGATCTGGTTATTCTTTGAACCATTACTGTTCGCTGCCGGTGACCCTTCATTGTTATACTTAATAATAGTTTCCAGGTTATACAAGGGACCAGTGTAAAAATTGGCAAATGACAGGTTCCTGTCATTGTAAAGTGAGGGTCCAGGGTAGGGCCCTTCTGCAAGATGCTGAACATATAATGCAGCAAGCCTGGAAGAAGCAACGTTTCCAAATGCCATTTCGCTGATCGATTGTTGTGAATTGGTCAGTAACGCCTTTGTGGATGCTTGTGTCAATAGCGTTGGCGAAATGTTTGTGTCATCAAACTTATCACAACTGTGAAACAGAACAGCAATTGTTATAAGCATTAATATTTTTTTCATAAATGTCTTTTTATAATTAAGATTCATTGAATAGTTTTTATCAGAATGTCACCCGCAGGTTAAATCCTATTTGCCGGGTAGAAGATAGTTGTCCGCCTTCTCTATAAAACACCTCCAGTTCGGAAGGATCAACACCATATTCTTTTGTAGTTGCCCAGATCAACCATGCATTCTGAACAATAAATCCAACATTTGCGGCCTTGGCAATTTTAGTTTTCTTCATGAAGCTGGCAGGAAGACTGTATCCCAAACGTACTTCACGAAGTTTTACATAAGACGCATCCAGTAAAACCTCATCTGCATTCTTTTGACGTGCTGTATACCAATAAGACCGTGCAGGAATGTAGACATTGTTTTCTGTACCATTTGCAAACACACCTGGAATGCGAATACCACCGCCGTTGCTAGGGTAATCTCTCCAATCGTGCCCTTTGTCGTTAAGACCTACTGTTTCTTCTGAAAGACCTGATCCTGTATTAAAGTTCCTGGTTTCAGAATAGAACAATCCACCATTCTGGAAGTCAATTGAAAAAGTAAGATCAAATCCATGGTACTTGAAACTATTAAAAATACCTCCTGTCCATTTTGGAAGCACTTGTCCTATTTCTTTATTCAACTCGTAATCAGGTTGGCCATTAGCAAGTATCAGTGTATTCCCTTTACCATCTGTTTTAAATTTGCGTCCATAATATGTACCCCATTCACCACCAACTCTGTGTTCCAGTCTTGTATCGAAACGGTTTGTGGCATACAGATAAGTGTTGATCCCCGGTGCAAGTTCCTTCACTTCGTTACTATTTTTTGCCCAGTTTACGCTTACATCCCAACTGAAATTTTTAGTAGAAATAGGTGTGCCGGTTAGGGATACCTCTATTCCTTCACTTACAATGTTACCTGCATTAATTTGAGCAGTTGTAAATCCGCTGGCTGAAGAAACATCTACAGGTAAGATCTGGTCGGTATTATTATTTTGGTAAACAGTTACATCAATTCCAAGTCGTTTCCAAAAACGCAGATCAGCTCCCACTTCCCATGCTTTTGTAAGAGCTGGTCGAATTCCTCCACCCCTGAATTGATTGCCAATTGAAACGGATGGGTTCGTTCCATAGAAAGAGCCATTTGCAATGGCAATATCTAATTGGTGAGCACCCAGATCAGAGCCTACTGATGCATACGATGCCCTGACCTTACCAAATGTCAAAACGTTTGCGATACTAGTTCCCTTCAATAATTCTGAAAAGATGAAGCTGGTACTAACAGAGGGGTATTGGTAAGAATTTTCGTCAATAGGCAATGATGAAGACCAGTCGTTGCGAATAGTTGCTTCTACATAGATCATATCTTTCCATCCCACAGAAGCTTTTCCATAAACACTGTTCACAACTTTTTTTGTATAATCCCTGGAAACATTTGGCCTGGCAATAGACGCGGCAATGTCAAAGTAGTTTGGAGAGCTAAGTCCTCCTGCTGTTTCCATTGACAATTGACTATAATACTCTCTGCGTTTATTAGCACCCAAAAGACCGTCTACTGAAAAATCGCCAAATTTATTTTTATAAATAAGATTTGTCTCATAGTTCATTTCCTTATACTGATTTTGAAGCATTGAATATGCATCAAGATTTAGCCCGCCGCTAGCTACACGTTGATCATTTTCATTAGTGTACCTGTTCATTCTTACATACGACTGCAAATTCAGGTGGCTGTTAAACTTTATATTCATACCTACGTTACCCATCATTCGGTCATGGTTTTGTGTGCCGAAACTTTCGGCTAATACAAACCAGGGATTGTCCCAATATTGAGGCTTACCATATACGGCAAGATCGCTGGATTTGTTCGGGTCACCTATATTCCATGAGTTAAGTGATCCATCTGGCTGCCGGTACTGTCTCATTTTTTCAAGATCAAGCTGGCGCTGAAACCATTGATTAAAATTTTGTGTTACGTTCAGTCCATCCAGCCGATAGCCTTCGAGTGGTTTTCCAGTTGTAAAGCTGGTAGTATAGATCATGTCAGTTGACATTGTTATGTATTTACCAACATCAAAAGAACCATTTATACCAAACTGATGCTGTTTCCGCCTGGCTTCTTCTATAATAAGACTACGGTCTATGTTACCATAAGTCATCCTGATATTATGTGATTCACCGCCGGATGTAAATGAAACGCTATTATTCAAATTTGTACCTGTTCTAAAGAAATCTTTTACGTTATTAGGCTGAGCGGTTAATGGAGCCTGTTGACCAAATTCAGCACCTGGATACCAGCTGTAATAAGGTCTATATGAAGTTCCATCCATTTTAGGTCCCCAACTTTCGTCGGCGCCATATTCAAGCATACGATGTCCGTTAAAAGATGCCCATGATGTTGGGTGAATGGCAGGGTTATATTTAAAAATGTAAAATCCCTGGGCGTCAAATGCCGTTCCGGCACTAGCTAAACTTGAAGAATAACCACCACCATATTCATCCTGGTAAGGTGGAATAAGCGCCAGGTTTTCAAAAGTAACTCCAAGATTTACTTCCACGCTTTGACTTTTTCTACGGGTTCCTTTTTTAGTTGTAACAACAACAGCCCCGTTTGCTGCTCTTTGTCCGTAAAGGGCAGTTGCGGCCGGACCTTTCAAAACGGATACGTTATCGATATTATCCATTATTACGGCTGACTGATTTGTAATTGTACCATCAACTATAAAAATCGGAGCTTGAGGGCCGAGACCTGTAACTCCACGTATCAGGATATCAGCATTATCAAAAGTTGAACTTGGAGAACCTACAAGTTGAATACCGGCAACTTTACCAACGAGGCTGCTGCTTAGATCTATTGATTTGGCAACGGTCAGGTTTTCACCTTTTACTTCCTGCACAGAATAACCTAATGCCTTCTTCTCTCTTTTGACACCCAGCGCCGTTGTTACTACTACTTCAGTTAATTCTCCTGTAGCAAAAGCAAGTTGTACAGTTAAGTCATTCTCTGCATTTACCTCTTTTACTTCATGGCCGGTTGCTGAAATTATCAATTTTGCGCCCGGAGGAACAGTAATTGAAAAGACTCCTAGGTCATTTGCTATAGTACCATTTTTAGTACCTTTTTCTTTGATTGATGCTCTTGGCAATGGATTGCCAGTTGCATCGGTAACCTTACCGGTTACGGTAGTGTTTTGTGCGAACACACCTGTAAATAAAAATAACAGGCATGGTACAATAAGTACAAGCTTTCTCATGTGCGGTCTGATTTTGGGGTTTAAAAGCCGACAAGTTAAGGAAACTGGAATATCTATTAACAAAAGATTATTTTTTTTTGGAAATTCTTAAACCGGGTTAATTTTTGCGGTGACGAAAATCATTGCATGGCAGCAAAAAACCGCAAAGGGAAGTCAGAAAAGCAATTTTTTTTCGAAAATCGATTTGCAATGAAACAGGATGCAAAAAATTCTTCTTTTCGCTGTTTACTTTTTTTGAATTATTTCCCTGAATTTAATTTGTTAAGTAATCGGGATATTTTTTTTGATTGTTTATTCTCCGCACTGATCTCGCTTGTTATGCTGACTTCATTTATCTAAACCGATATTTTAACATTCTATAGTAAAACTGTTGCCTGTTGTTTGCAATCTGTTGTATAAAGATTGCAAAACTTAAATCTAAGAAGTATGAAAAAGATATTTACGTTATCAATTCTCGCGTTTGGGCTTGCTTTGTTTTTTACAGGCTGTGTAAAGAACCGGGAGTATATAGACGAAAGCTATTGGCTTTCTAAAGAACGAGGAGAAGTTGTGCTTAGCGATCCTTATTGCCAATACTTTGTTATTGAAACATTTGATGGCTATGCGATCCTTCGTTCTTACGGCGGTTACAAACCTAGTGAAGGCTCAATTGTATATGGGAACTTCAGCAATTATGGAACAAGAGATTATTACAATCGATCAAATGGAGCGATCTACTCTGCCGAAGTAAAAGAATACTGGCTCAGCTATTACGAGGCCCAGGATGCTATTGATTATTATTGCTATTAAAATAGATAATAAATTTTTGATGATGATAGCCTTAACAAATGGTTGATTTATACGTTGGCTATCATCATTCTTTTTTTTATAAGTTATTTAGCCCGAACGGTTTCGATCAATAAAGCCATCCTTGGTTATCCTGATAACACCTCTAAGTTGATTTCCTTTCATTGAACAACGACCATACTTTTACACTGTCAACACATTCAGACATTCTTCGGTTCCTGCCAAAATTCTTTCCACGAAAATTACTTGTCAATTACCACTTGC
>Ga0184611_1000160_pt1 | contig 11655 bp, 8 predicted proteins | sample PLM3_5_coex_FD_133162 | JGI IMG/M metagenome (GOLD analysis project Ga0184611, IMG submission 133162) | Groundwater sediment microbial communities from an aquifer in East River, Colorado, USA - PLM3_5_coex | ecosystem: Environmental > Terrestrial > Soil > Riparian zone | place: USA: East River...
AAATGAAAGTGTCCCGGTTGTGAGTATTATATTCAGTTCTTTTTTGGTACTCTCCTCTACCCTGCCAATAACCTGTGCATCCACGCCAAACTTTTTTGCAATGCTAATGATCACTGCAGCATCTTTTTCATTTGTATAGATCTCTAATCTTGTACCCATATTAAAAACCTGGTACATTTCTTTGTTATCTGATTTGCTTGCTTGCTGGATCAATTTAAAAATAACCGGCGGTTCAAATAGATTATCCTTTATGACCCGAACATTATCCGGGATATATTTCAAACATTTTGTTTGTCCGCCACCACTGCAATGGATCAGGCCGTTGAGCTTTTCAAAATGGTCTTCTAATAATTCTTTTAGAATAGGTGCAAAAGTTCTTGTAGGACTTAACAATAATTCTCCGACTGTAGCCGATAATTGTTCATTGCGCAAAGAATATTGAACATTTTCTCTTAACCTGTGAGGGCCAATATAGACAACAGAATCATCCAGGGAATTATCAAATGATTCACGATAATTTTCGGCATAATTTTTTTGAAGCATATCATGTCTCGCACTCGTAAGTCCATTGCTGGCAATACCGCTGTTATATGCATCTTCATAATCAGCTTTTCCAAAACCAGCCAGGCCAACTATAACATTTCCCGGTTTTATTTTTTCATTAGTGATCAATTTTGATTTCGGCCATCGGGAGGTCATTGTACCATTTACTGCAATTGTTCTTACCACATCACCTACATCAGCAGTCTCCCCACCCATGTAAGTAATATTTACGCCCAAACTTTTCATTTTATCAAAAAACGCCTGTGTGCCCGTTATTACAGCTTCAAGAACTTCAGCGGGTATCACATTTTTATTTCTATCGATCGTAGAAGAAAAAAGTAAATTATCATAAATGCCTACACAAAGAAGATCATCAAGATTCATCACAATAGCGTCCTGTGCGATTCCTTTCCAGATTGAAACGTCACCCGTTTCTTTCCAATACAAATAAGCAAGAATTGATTTTGTGCCTGCACCATCAGCATGCATAACGTTTACCCATTGATCATCGCCACAAAGAACATCAGGATAAATCTTGCAAAATGCTTTTGGATAAAGTCCTTTATCCAGACTTTTGGTGGCAGCATGGACTTCTTCTTTCTGCGCTGAGACTCCTCTTTTTGAATATAGGCTCATGAATTGTATTGAGTCGCAAAAATACTTGAACAAAGAGTATTGCTTATTGAACATTGAACATTTATTTTGCATACATGCAGGTACACAGGGATATTGATAATTTACCGGTTTTTCATAATGCAGTAGTCACAATTGGAACTTTTGATGGGGTGCATGTCGGTCACCGGCAGATCATAAACAAGCTAAAGGTTGAAGCCATCAAGATAAATGGTGAATCTGTTATCATCACATTTCACCCACATCCCCGCAAGGTTATTTCTTCAGCAATACTGGGCGTAAGACTTATTAATACGTTAGAAGAGAAAATTGAAGTGTTATCAGGTCTTGGCGTTGATCATCTTGTAATTGTTCCTTTCACTGATGCTTTTGCCAACCAACCAGCTGAGGATTATATCCGGAATTTTCTTTATGAAAAATTTCATCCTGATACTATAATCATAGGCTATGATCACCGCTTTGGCCGGGAACGGTTAGGTGATTATAAGCTGATGGAAAAAATGGCACCCCAATTTGGATTTAAAATAAAAGAAATACCCAAGCATATTTTGGAGGAGATCGCTATCAGCTCAACAAATATCCGCGAAGCAGTTCTTCATAATGACATTGAAATGGCGAATAAACTTCTCGGCTATACTTTCTTTTTTGAAGGTGAAGTTGTACATGGAAATAAGTTAGGAAGACAATTGGGATATCCCACTGCGAATTTAAAAGTTCATGATCTGGAAAAGGTAATACCAGGTGACGGGATATACGCAGTATATGCGAGTATTAAAAAAGGGATACAAAATGAAGAAGCGACAATGGATGAGATCAACTCCTTCCCCATTGCAGATGCTCAATATAAAGGAATGATGAGCATTGGCTTTCGTCCCACAGTAGATGGTAAAAAAAGAGTGGTGGAGGTAAATGTCTTTGACTTCAATAAAGAGATCTATGGAAAAATAATGCGGGTCTATGTAAAGAAATTTCTAAGAGCTGAAGTAAAATTTAATACGTTGGAAGAATTAGTAAAGCAAATTGACCAGGATAAGATCAATAGTTTGCAAGTATTATAAAAAAGCCTCCATATCGGAGGTTTTCAGTTAATACTCAATATTGTATTCAAAGTAAGAACCATCTTCAAAGAAATCATCAAGGGTTCCTTCTATTGTAATTTTTTTCTTGTCTTCTGAAAGTTTAACTCCTTTTCCTTCTGCTTTTTTTACAGGCTTTGGAAGATTAATAACTGTTTTCATATTTACAGACATACCCATTTGGGCCATTTCTTGCATAGTTTTCAAAGATTTATCATCTTCTACTTTTGCATATTTCTCTTTGTTGAGTTTGCGGGAGAACTTGCCTTTTTCGTAAACGGTGGTATAGTATTGACCAAGATTTACACCCATTTCTTCGGGTTTATCGTCATCGTCCATGTCAAACATCCCCTTATTTTTATTGTCATCTTCTTTTTTGCCCTCTTCACCTGTTATTTTAGGCATTATATTCTCGATGACATCAGTTTGTGCTTTTTTCAAAACATTTTGGATCGGGGCGATCTCGGATGTATTTGAAAAAGGAAATGTGAATGTGAAATTTACCTTATCTTCTTTCGCATCTAATTGGACCCTTAACTTGCCGGTAGCGGCTATCTTTTTCTCCGCATCATTTAAATTTTTCAGGCTGTCTTTGATGTCTTTTAAATTAACAACGGTATCTGTTTTCAGTTTCTCAAATTCTTTCATCTCATCATTTCCGCCGCCCATAGTTTTTAAAAGACCCAACACCTTTCCCATATCAAAGCTATTGACAAAGGTGCCGCTACCATTTTCAGCAATTGTGATTTCGTCGACTGTATCAAAACATCCGGCAATCACAACCAGCATTAACAGGCCGGCGATCCAACTGATTTTTTTCATAATTAATATTTTACTTACTCAATGCAAAGAAACATGTTTTACCATTATAAATTGGTTACGCTGCTATTATTTTAAATACCATTTCTTTTAAAAGTGATGCGTCTTCAGTGCCAATATCTGAAACCCCAACCGATTTTAAGTTGTACTGATGCAATAATAAGATAGCTTTCTCTACTTGCGGAAAGCTGTAGACTTTTACCGCCTGCAAATAATCTTTAATAAAAAATGGATTTACGCTGATAGCTGCAGCAACCGTTTTGTCATCGCGGCTACTCAAACCGTGTATCATATATAATTTGCTGAAAAATGAATAGAGCGATGGAAATATCAATTGAATTGGCGCTGCTTTGGGATTTGCTTCAAAATATTGAACAATGCGAATACAGCCCGAAAGATCTTTATTAGCCAGAGCGTTTTGAAATTCGAAAACATTAAACTCTTTGCTTATCCCAATGAATTCTTCAATATCATCCTCGTTTATCGTTATTCTTTTGCCAAGATTAACCAATATCTTCTCTATTTCATTTTCGATCCTGCTCAGGTCATTACCGATATGATCTACTAACAGCATCAGGGCCTTTCTTGAAATTTCATAGCCATGGTCATGAACGATCTCTTCCGTCCACTGAGGAAGCTGGTTTTCATAAATTTTTTTTGTCGAGAGCAGAACGCCCCGATCTTTTAACAGCTTAGCAAATTTTGTTCGACCATCAATTTTCTTTTCCTTATATGAAACAACGAGGATGGTTGAACTCAAAGGGTTTTCTATATATGACTCAAGTTTTTCAATATCCCGCATCTGCTGTGCTTCCTTTAATAATACTACCTGTCGTTCGGAAAACATGGGATAACGGCGACATGCGTTAATTACGTCGGGCCAGGCTGCATCCTTACCGTAAAATACCGTGAGATTAAACCCTGTTTCGGCTTCGCTGAGGATTTTGTGCTCGGCGTAATCCACAACCTTATCAATAAAGTATTCCTCCTCACCCTCGAGCCAGTAAAAAGGCTTAAAAACTTTTTTTTTCCACTCTGCTATTATCTTTTCATGTGACATAAGGCGCTAAGTTACAGGGATTCACAAACAGAATCACGAATATTTGTTGACATTAGGTTTTAAGTTTTTTTCGTTTTTTGGCATGGTTTTTCTTTAATGAGGTGTGACACAAAATTGTGATCCTGTTAATAACTAATGCTACTTATTTTGAGCGATTCCAATTATTTTGAAACTGTAAAATTCAAATAAAAATGACAAACACAAATTATCCATCTGCTACGCCTACGACAACACCGCAGAGAAGCAGCAATTCAAAAAACATCGTTATTGGCCTGCTGGCCGTTGCCCTGCTGGGTTCATGGGCTTATTTTCTAATGAAAATAAACAGATCCGACAAAGAAATCCTTTCAAAAACAGAAGAAGGTGTTCATTACATGAGTCAGCGTGATTCATTAGAATCTCTTTACAAGTTTACACTTGATAAATATGATTCAGTTACCGTTGCTAATAATGACATGTCAGGTAAACTGACCGCTAAGCAAACTGAGATCTCTAAGTTAAAAGCAGAGATCAACAGCATTCTGAAAAAGAAAAATGCTACCTCATCTGAACTTGCAAGAGCAAAAACATTGATCGAAGAACTTAATGGTCAGATCGAAACTCTTCAGGCTGAAAATGCAAGGCTGACCGGCGAGAATCAGACTTTGACAGCTGAAAAAACACAGCTTATTGTTGAAAAAGATACTTTAACAGCAAACCTGGTTACAACACAGGCAGAAAAGAAAGTATTAGAAGAGACAGTTGATGTTGGTTCTACATTCAGCGCAAGCAACATTGCCATAATCCCGGTAAACGAAAAGAATGGTGGTAAAGAAAAAGAAACAACAACAGCTAAAAAAGTTGACAAACTGGTTGTATCCTTTGACGTTGAGAACAGGATAGCAAAAAGTGGCCCGGCTGATATGTATATAATGGTAACAGCTCCTGACGGAAAGGTAATTTCAACAGAAGCTACTGGCGGTACATTTACAACAAGAGAAGAAGGTGACAAGACTTTCACTTCAAAACTTACAGTGCCTTATGAGCAAGGCAAACGTCAGAACGTACAGCTTCCTTTGATCCAGGATAAATTCCAAACTGGTGATTATAAGATCCAGGTTTATCATAACGGTTTCAAAATTGGTGAAGGCGTAAGAACATTGAAAAAAGGCGGATTATTCTAATCATATATAAAAATTGTCGATCCAATATTCACTACAGTCCTCCGATTTAATCGGGGGACTTTTTTTATTTTTCATTTGCCAGGCAGCCAGGCATTTTTCCACATAGTGAGTTCAGCTGTTTCTTGCTTTCAATAATTAGTTAGCTTAACCTCCCGAATGAGAGATAATAAATCGATCCTTTTGGCTCTTCTTGCCGCAGGTCTTGTTATAACCTGGGGTTATCATTTATATGACAAAAGCCAGTATTCAAATCAAACAAGAGAAGTTTTTGTAAAAGATTCCTCTGCTGTTGCAAAAGCTGTTTCTGATTCACTCAGAGTTTTTTTTATCCATACTCTTGATCAGTTAGACCCCGGAAAGATCCCAGTTGATCCTTCAACAGGAAAGGTGTCGGATAGTATATGGATGCAAAAGCTCACAACAGTAAATCAACTCAGGATTGATATTCGTAATACCCTGGAGCAAAAAAGCATTTCACAGGAAAACCTTGGGGCTGTTAGAATAAAAATTGATACGCTTCGAATAAGAATGATCGAATTGGAAAAGGAAAGTACTCTAGTGACTGAAAATAGAAAGCCGGGTAGTGAACTAACACAGTTGAGTACAGAAGTTAATACACGACAAAACAAAAAAGAAGAACCGGGTGAATCAAAAACTCAATCAAAAAAAAGTAGTGCTCCCTCTCTTTTTGTTGCGTCCGGTATTCATTTTGCAGCTTATAAAGCAGAGCCTGGTCAAAAAGAAATTGAGACCTCGCAACAGGAGGAGGCAAATAAATTCATTTCGTCATTCACAGTAAAAAATAATACTGCAGGTTTTCAAACTGCGGAGATCATTATTGTAGTTACAGATCCGTCGGGTCGATCTGTCAATCCTGAAGTTTGGGATGCAGGAAGTTTTGAAACAAAATCCGAAGGGAAAAAAGTATATACCCGGAAACTGCTATTTGAATACAATAAAGGTGAAATGAAACGATTGCAATTTGCGCTGGAGCCTGAAAACTTTGAAAAAGGGGTTTATAAAATAACTCTTTATCACAACGGATTTCGCATTGGTCAATCAAGCTGGAAACTCGGATAATTTTTATCGATATATAAAATGGAAACGTCTCGCTTCAAGCGAGACGTTTCCATTTGTGATCATTTGTTTTCTCTTAGAAAATATTATATCCATAGCTCACATAATACAACCCTCCCACGGCTGGACTTCCATACCCGGTTCTGGCATAATGATTAACAAAATTTGTACAACCCAATCTGAACATGCTTTTGCTTTTTGGTAATCTATAGCTTACCTGCGCATCTATCCATGTAAATGCAGGTAAGGTACCAGCTACAAAAGTTCCTTCATAATGATTTACATCCTGCCATTTTGCAACAACATTAAATCCAATTCCTTTGTAAACATTGTCATTTCTTAAACCGAGATTATAACGATAATGCGGAGCATTGAAAAAACTAACTTCATTTACAGCAAGGTTTCTGAGTTCGTCAGAGAATAAGTTTCCATAGAGAATATATTTTTTATAAAAGTTGTACTCAATGCCAATACCCCAACCGACTGATTTTATTTCCTGGCTGGAGTTCTGCTTATAAGTTAAACTATTGCTGCTAAAGCTTGAATAAACCTGCCAGTTTGCATTATTATCAGCTGCCTGAACTACAGTTTGGTTAATCAGGAAGTTTTCATACCTGCTATAATAGAAATATGCGTCAACCAATAGTTTTTTCGCAATAAGGCCTCTATAACCAATTTCATAAGATTTTACAGTTTCAGGTATAAGCTCATTAAATGCCGCAATTTTCAAACGACTTGAATCGGCCAATGCATGGGCCCTGTAGTCGAGTACGCTTTCAATCGTGTAACCAGGTTTCGCCGTTGAATTTAACTTGTAATAGGTTTGAAATTCTGGTAAGCTGCCAATAAGGTAATTTGTACCGCCGCCCAATCTTAAACTGATATATTGATCCTGGTTGACCGGAAATCGGTAAGCGCTTTGATAAGAAAGTCGGATAAAATGATCTTTTGCAGCCTGTATAACCGCAGCGATACGGGGAGTGAATTTGCCATCAAAATTGGTTTGCTTATCATACCTGCCAGATGCGGTTAAAGTCAAAATATCTTTAAATAATTTTTTCTTTAACTGTATATATCCTCCCGTTTCGTTCACTTTAATTGAACCAGTAGTATCCGAAAAAATTGTTCCTTTTGAATCCAGTGCCCACTGTTTCCATTGAGCACCTATTGTCAATTCAACCACGTTGGAAAAATCTAATGCATCAGAAAGATTCAATTGGCCTTCTGCAGCCCACAGATCAGATCTATCAAGAAATTTTGAACCCCCAGGTTTATTTACAGGGGTTCCTTTTATAGTATTTGAAGCTGTTATAAATTGTGACGTGCCTGGTAAAATCCGTGGAGAACCTGGTATGGCAGCACCGGTATATGGATTAACTGTACCATAATCAAAAATTTGTCTCAATGAATTATGGGTAGCTAAATCAGATTGAACGGGTAAAATCCCCAGTCCCATATTTCGTCTTACTTCGGAAAAAGTTCCAATATATTGCGGGAACCAAACCGCACCACTTGGTCGTGCAGCTTCATTTAAAAATGTCCCGACTGCATCACCAATATAAGACCCACCGGAATTTTCTTGCGTTGTATAAGCTCTCACAAACCAATCTCTTGCTTTGAATTCAAGCTTATGTTGGCCAATCTTAAAATCTTTAAGTGAGTAACGGTTGGCGCCTGTGTAAACTGAAGTACCTGTACCAAAGTAAGAATTCCAGGAGGCCTCAACATGTTCATTTATTTTCCAATGAATGCCACCGGTGAATTTTACGTTCAATGTGTTGTAATCAACAAGATCTTCTTCATTATACCCGGTTCTTGTTACACTGGCACTGTTGTAGTATCCGTTCTTTCTTCCATTATAAAATGGGAACATATTATCAATATTTGGCTTGATAGCTGGATTATTGATTACAGCAAGAACCTGCGGAGGAAAACCGGGAAACGTATAAAAGCCGTCTCTCTGCGAATTAGTGGGATACTTTGGATTACCTATTGCTCCATAATAAGCATTTAATAAGTTTACCACATCAATCTGGTTACCGGTTGCAGACAAAATCCCCCTCCTTGTAAGGTCTTGTACATAATAGGAAAATCCATCCATATTAATGCTTGTTTCATCGCCATACGTGTTGATGCCGTTATAGTCCGTCTTATCGGTACGGTTGCCACTCGAAGCATGAAATAAGCCGTCCGCAGCTAAGGTTTTATTATCATAGTCTTCTGCCTGCCAATCAGCACCTTTCAAGATCTCACCAGTAATTTTGAAGGCAACCTTGTTGTTGATTGCCTTTGCCCATCGTAGTGACCAATTGTAATATGGTTGTGCAGTTCTTTGCTTGCCATCTGCATGCATCATACCCTGTTTCATGTTAAAACTCAGCCCCTGGTACTTAAAGGGATTTTTACTGGATATAAGTACCGTTCCGTTCATACCTCCTGATCCATATAATGCAGAAGAAGCACCAGACAGTATCTCGACATTATCTACATCTAAGTCCGTCAAACCAACGATAGCACTCACAGAAAAATTAAGTCCCGGCGCCTGGTTATCCATACCGTCTACCAATTGATTTAAACGAGTATTTCCACTGCTAACAAAGCCTCTTGTGGTAATTGTACGAAAGGTCAGGCTTGCAGTATGTACATCCACTCCCTTAAGATTAGCTAAGGCTTCATAATAATTCGGTGCAGCAGCATTTTTTAGAGCTGCACCACTAAGTCTTTCAATAGTAACAGGAGCCTCTAGGATCCTTTGTTGTGAACGGACAGCTGCAACAACTACTTCCTGTCCTATTGTAATTTTTGGAGCAAGCTCTGCTTCAACAGCAGATTCACTACTTAACTCTATTTCTTTTGAATCAAACTCTGCATGACTTAAGACTATGATGAGCGGAAATTTTGCAGAGGCCGAAATAGAAAAATATCCTTTGTCATTCGTATATGTTCCTAAAGTGGTTCCTTTAATAATTATAGATGCAGCAGGAATGGCCTCCTTTGTGGTGGAATTGCGGACAGTTCCGCTGATGGTTACGGTTTGCGCCAAAGCTTGAAGAGAAAATAATGCAGTAATCAGGCAAGCAGCCGTAAAGCGCAGGCTTTTACTCATAGTAGATAATTTTGGTTTTACAAATTTGTGATGGAAAAGTAAGAATAGTAATTTGGATGTAAAAATCTAATTTTTAGACAGTAAGGATAAGTTGTTGAAATCTTAAACTACTTGTAATTGGGCAAATTTTCTCACCTGTTTACTTTCGGGCATGGCTAATTTTAATTTTCCGGATCAAACAAATTTTTACAAAGGAAAAGTAAGAGATGTTTATTTTATTGGCGATGATTGGTTGGTGATGATCGCTTCTGATCGTATCTCGGCATTTGATGTCATATTGCCCCGTCCTATTCCATTCAAAGGCCAGGTGCTTAACCAGATCGCAGCCTATATGCTTGGTGAAACACAAGACATTTGTAAGAATTGGCTGGTCGATGTGCCTGTTCCCAATGTTTCGATCGGAAAAAAATGTGAACCGTTTAAGATCGAAATGGTTGTTCGTGGAAATCTTGTTGGTCATGCCTGGAGAACTTATAGTTCAGGCAAAAGAATTTTATGCGGCGCAACAATGCCTGATGGGTTAAAAGAAAATGATCTTTTTCCAGAACCCATCATTACTCCTTCTACAAAAGCTGATGCGGGTCATGATGAAGATATTTCACCTGATGAGATAATTGAGAAAGGATTGGCTACGAGAGATGAATGGACCATGCTCAGTCAATACGCATTTCATCTTTTTGAAAAAGGAAAAGCGATCGCGGCAAAGAGAGGGTTGATACTGGCCGATACAAAATATGAATTTGGTAAATTAAATGGTGAGATCTATTTGATGGATGAAGTGCATACTCCGGATTCATCCCGCTATTTTTATGCAGAAGGTTTTGAAGAAAGACAAGAAACCGGGGAACGACAAAAACAATTAAGCAAAGAATTTGTAAGAGAGTGGCTGATTGCCAATAATTTTATGGGGAAAGAAGGACAAACAGTTCCTGAAATGACCGATGAATGGGTGAATACAATTTCACAGCGATACATAGAGCTTTATGAAAAAGTGATCGGGAAAAAATTTGTTCAGGAAAAATTAAGTGATGATGAAACTTACAAACGGATCATTTCATCGTTGAATAAATATTCTTCCACTTAAAAACCAATCACTATGTCACCTGATTCTGTTTTTCAAACCTGCAACACAATTGCGATGGTGGGCTGGATAGTCTTGCTTATTATTAGCCCATTCTGGAGCAGCTTTGATAAATTTCTTATAGGCATCATCATCACATTGTTAGCGATTGTTTATGCATGGCTTATTTTCCAGGTATTCACCCCAGGAGATTTTGAAAAGTTCAGTTCATTGAATGGTGTAATGGAGTTATTTACCGATAAAACTGCTGTTACCGCTGGTTGGATACATTATCTCGCTATTGATCTGCTTACCGGTATTTGGATAAAAAAGAATGCACAGAAGTATAACATTCATCACTTGATCGTGCTACCATGTCTGCTTGTTACTTTCATGTTGGCACCGATAGGATTGTTATTGTATTTGCTGGTAAGATCGATAAAAACAAAACAATATTTCGCTGCTAATTATTAAATCAGTTATATGAATTTCTTCATTGAATTAAAACGGAGAAATGCATTGTTGTTCTGGTTTGGTTTATTCAACCTCGCCGTGGCTGCTGTTTGTCTTATACTAATGCCATTTGAAGAAACACAAATACTCGGGGTGAACAGGTGGCTAAAGCCTTTTAAATTTTATTCTTCGGTAGGGATCATGATACTTACAATGGCTTGGCTGCTATACTATCTCAACAATCCAAAAAAAATCAAGATCTTTTCATGGCTGATGGTCATCACTATGTTTTTTGAAAATGGATTGATCATAGCACAGGCAATTAGAAAGACTACCTCGCATTTCAACGCAACATCATCATTGAATGGTATTATGTTTAGCTTAATGGGAATGTTGATCGTAATATTTACAATTGCAGTCATCTTTGCCTGCATTTCTTTTTTCAGGCAAAAACAATTTTCTATCCCTTCTGCTTATGTCTGGGGTATTCGACTTGGTTTATTATTCTTTATTATTTTTTCTCTTGAAGGTGGATTAATGGTGGGCCTATTAAAGCATACGGTTGGTGGCCCTGATGGCGGAGCCGGTTTGCCAGTGGTAAATTGGAGTACGGAATATGGTGATCTCCGCATTGCACATTTTATCGGTATTCATTCCTTACAAGT
>Ga0184611_1000161_pt1 | contig 11654 bp, 7 predicted proteins | sample PLM3_5_coex_FD_133162 | JGI IMG/M metagenome (GOLD analysis project Ga0184611, IMG submission 133162) | Groundwater sediment microbial communities from an aquifer in East River, Colorado, USA - PLM3_5_coex | ecosystem: Environmental > Terrestrial > Soil > Riparian zone | place: USA: East River...
ACCATTGATGATCGTGGCCGGTGCCGGCAGTGGAAAAACCAAAGTGCTAACTACCCGTGTAGCTCACCTGATGGCAAATGGTGTAGATTCTTTTAATATTCTTGCTCTCACTTTTACAAATAAAGCGGCGAAAGAGATGAAGGAAAGGGTGGAGCACATCCTTGGCAACAACGAAGCAAGAAATTTATATATCGGCACTTTTCACTCTGTGTTTGCAAGAATTCTCCGGACTGAAGCGCCGAAGATGGGTTATCCAAACAACTTCACTATTTATGATACCGATGATGCCAAGAGTGTAGTGAAAACCGTGATCAATGAATTGAACCTGGATGATAAACATTATAAACCTTCCACTGTTTACAATCGAATTTCTTCAGCTAAAAATGCATTAGTTGGCCCGGTAGAATATGGTAATGACTATTATTTACAGCAAGAAGATCTGCGCAGCAACCGCCCGGCCATAAGTCAGATCTATGATGCCTATGTAAAACGTTGTTTTAAGAACGGCGCCATGGACTTTGATGACCTGCTGTTGAAGTTTTATGAGTTACTAAAAACATTTCCTGAAAGCCTGAGTAAGTATCAGCATAAGTTCAAGTATATTTTAATTGATGAGTACCAGGATACCAATCCAGCACAGTATGAAATAATAAAATTGCTTGGTGCCATGCATGAGAATGTTTGCGTTGTTGGCGATGATGCACAAAGCATTTATAGTTTTCGCGGCGCTACGATCCAGAATATTTTACAATTTCAAAAAGATTATGAAGAAGTAAAAGTGATAAAGCTGGAGCAGAATTATCGAAGCACACAAAGTATTTTAAATACGGCAAACGAGGTCATTAAAAAAAATAAAAGCCAGATACCAAAAGAACTTTGGACGGAGAATGCAGAAGGTGAGAAGATCCGGATTGTAAGAACAATGACGGATAATGAAGAAGGAAAATTTGTTGCTGATACCATACAGGAACAAAAGCTTCGAAACCATTTTTATAATAGGGACTTTGCAATTCTTTATCGTACCAATGCACAGAGCCGTGCCTTTGAAGAAGCGTTGCGCAGAATGGGAATCCCTTATACTATTTATGGTGGTATCAGTTTTTATCAACGTAAAGAGATCAAAGATTATATCGCCTATTTAAGAATTACTATTAATCCAAGAGATGAAGAAGCGCTGAAACGAATCATCAATTATCCCGCAAGGGGCATTGGCAAAACAACTATTGATAAGGCAGTTCTTTTTGCAAATGAAAATAATATCAGCATGTGGCAAGTGCTGGAACAGGCAAAAACCTTTGGATTCAAGGCCGGCACATTAGAAGCGATTGATGGCTTTGTAACAATGATAAAAAGTTTTCAAAGCATGTTGCAAAAGCATAATGCTTATGAAGTGGCTTTTCATGTAGGAAAGCAAACAAATTCTGTAAGAGAACTTTTTAATGACAAAAGCACTGAAGGTGTTGCCCGGTATGAGAACATCCAGGAATTGCTGAACTCAATAAAAGAATGGATCGAAAGCCCGGATAATGAAGAAGGAGAGCTGGTTGATAAAAGTTTGGGTGGCTATTTACAACAGATCACTTTACTAACAGATGCTGATGAAAAAGACCCCAATGCAGATACTGTAAAACTGATGACGATACATGCGGCTAAAGGTCTTGAGTTTTCAGTAGTATTCGTTGCTGGTCTGGAAGAAATGCTTTTCCCTAATGCGCTTAGCATAAATACAAGAGAGGAATTAGAAGAAGAAAGAAGATTATTTTATGTGGCGATAACAAGAGCCAAGAAAAGATTATGGATCACTTATGCAAATACACGTTATCGTTTTGGTTCGCTTGTTCAAAATGAACCCAGTCGGTTCATGGATGAGCTTCCTGAAAATTTTATTGACAGAAGCTTTGCAGGCGGTGGCGCAAAAAACCAGGGGACCGGCTATGGTAATGGAACCGCGTTTGAAAGAATGAAAGGATGGGGAGGAAGTGGTAAGGACTGGACATCCGGTAACCGGCAATCAACAAAAAAAGAAACCCCCTCTTATTTAGCGCCGAAAACAACAATTCAAAAGGTTATCGAGCATGTTCCTTCTGCAGATTTTAAAGCCAGCGATGTTTCTGATCTGCAAGTGGGACAAAAAGTGGAGCATCAAAAGTTTGGTTTTGGAGAAGTGATAAAAAAAGAAGGAGCCGCACATAACCCGATCGCAACTATAAAATTTGAAAACAACGGAGAAAAGAAGATCATGCTGAACTATGCGAAGCTGCGAATTATTGAAGGCTGACCTTCATTTAATGTCTCACCAATATTTATATTATTTGCGGCACGATATTTTATAAGATATAAGTAATTATTAATCATTAAAACCAGCAATTATGCAAAGAAAATTATTAGGTCTGTTGTTTAGTGCGGCGGCATATGGGTTTTATAAATATTCAAGGATGACGCCGGAAGAGAAACAAGACATTAAGAAAAGAGGAAGTGATTTCTTTAAAAACCTAACGGGAATTAAAAATCACACGGTGGGTAATAAAATGCCTGTAGTAAGTACCGAAAACAACTATTAAAAATTTTTATTCTATTAGTAAGAGTTGCAATTGCAACTCTTTTTTATTGCCGTTAATTCTCTCCAGGGTGATAACTTCTTTCTACATTCTTCATCACATCTTCTTTATAAAATAGGACATCTTTGAACTGTCCTTGACTATACATCGATCCCTGGTCAAAAAAATGTTTTGAATTTTCGTTGCCACTTTCACCGCCTGCTAACAATGATCTTGCTTTTATTCTTTTTCCTCCGAATGAGTCCGCCGGCTGGCGGACGAATTCAACTGCACAAATAAAGCTGTTACCATTTACGCCATATCTTTTTTTAGTGCCGGGGAAACTGCGGCTGGTATATGAAGGAAGCATCCCCCATGTGGAAGAAACAAATCCAACAGGAATACTTGCTTTACTATCATCAAATTTATTATCAATATCAGAAGATATTCTTTGAAAGCGGTTGATCTCACCCCACTCTATTTGCCAGCGGCCATATTTACTTTTCAGATCATTTATTGTTGCTAATAATGGTTGTAATAATTCTTCTGACTTTGCATTTGCTGCAAAATATTTTGCCTTATCAACCTGGTCCGCTTCTTCATCTTCAACAATTTTTGTTCTGAAAATTGCAGGTAAGATCTTCTGTCCCCATTCAACTGCCAACGTTGTAGCAATTGAATTTTCTCCGCAACGAAAATCCCATTTTCTTAAAACTGATATTGCTTCGTTAAGTCTATTGTATAATGTATCGTTTTCGCGAACATTCCTTTCAAAGGAACTGACCAATGCAGGAACTAATATCTCAAACGCAGATAATCTTTTATCATAACCCGCCTTTATCACTTTCTCGATCGTGTATTTATTCTCCTCACTTAACACTCTTACAGCGTTGATACCACGAAAATTTTCTCCGTCTGGAGCCATATATAAGGGATAGTTTTCCTTTTTAGGACTGTTTGCCCCAGCAACTGTAAATGGCGTAGAATTGCAATTCTGTAACCAGCCATTTGAGGGATTTATGCTTAACACTGTTTCATTGATCTTGTGATAACCTTTCCACTCTGTAGCAGAAGTGGTTCCGTCAACTGCTTTTTTCCAATCATATTTAGCATCCCTTTTTGGAATGCGATTGCCATGCCAGTAAGCAATATTTCCTTCAGCATCAGCATACACGGTGTTGTTAGAAATGTTGCCGAGCAGGTCAAGTGTCTTTTTAAAATCCGCAAAACTCTTTGCTTTCGTTCTTTGCCAGCATTGTATCAGTCCATTCATGATCCTGTTGTCGGCTTTTACACTTATCCATTGCCCGTTTCGTTTTGCCATAATGGGTCCATGATGTGTAAAGAATGCATTGATACTCGTTGTTTCTATACCATTTCCTTTTTTTGCTTTAATTGAAATTCTCTTTTGAATAACCCGTTTTTCCTTTCCGTCATACTGATAGAACCATCCGGCTTCTTTCTTAGAAATTTTTTCAATGTAGGTATCCGCAGCATCAACCGCACTTGACGTGTGCATCCATCCACAATGTTCATTAAAGCCCTGGTAAACGAAAAATTGCCCCCATGTTACCGCGCCATAAGCATTTAATCCTTCTTCACTCACCATATGAACTTCGGGACGAAAATAAAAAGTAACATGCGGATTGATATAGAGAATTGCATTCCCTGATTCAGTGATCTTTGGTGAAAAAGCAAAACCATTTGAGCCAGTTAATATTTCTTCTTCAGGTTCTTTAACAAGTGAAACAGATGGCTCACCAGAATAAAAGTTTTTCAATTCAGTTACTGAAATATCAGCAATACTTATTGCACCTATACTTCCATCTGTCCATAACAAAGGATACCATGGTTTAAAACGAGCTAATAAAGCAGGTTTTGTTGCCGGAGTTTTATATAAATAATAATTAATGCCATCGGCAAATGAATTGCAAAGTTTTTTTAACCAGGCCGGCGCATTGTTATAATCTTTTACTGCATCTGCCGAATCGATAACAAGTCTTATTAATAGATCATTATACAATTCACTTTCGCCTTTTACTTCCGCCATCCTTCCCAGCTTTTCAATATAATTCATCTCCACTCTTTTAAAATCATCTTCGCATTGGGCATACATTAACCCAAAGACAGCATCTGCATCTGTTTTTCCATAAATATGCGGTATACCCCAATTATCCCTTATGATCGAAACATTCTTTGCTTGTTTTTCCCAACGGGAAACATCTTCCTTAGAAAAAGATTGTGATAGGAGCTGGAAAGGAAGAATCAATAGAATTAAAAACTTCAACATTTTATTATTTCATTTTAAAGGATACTTTCTTTTAATAAATGTGCTGGGTGGATTTTGCAATACATTATTAATCATATCTTCCAAAATCGTCCAAAAAGTCCAAGGTAAGTTTCGCTACGGGTTATATTAGGTATTATGTAATTAAGCGTTCTTGTATCCCCGGTTTTATCTTTCAGTCGAAGGGGGGCGCCGGTTTCGCAAAAGCTGACATATTTTACTGATGCTATTTTTACCAGTAGTTTAATTTCGGTGGTTTTACCCGTAATAGGTTTGCAATTCATTGTATCGCCACCTTTATCATTGTTTATAAAATCAGTAAATTTTTGGTCACTTGGTGAAGTGATCGCAGCAATAATAAGAAGTATAACAAGAATGACCCCGAGCCAGGAAAAAAATTTCATAATGTATTATTTTCTGAAAGATACAGTATTGAGAACAGATTCAAAATCACCAATGATTTTTAAAAAAAATTATAGCTAATTTTAAGACATGCCGGTTAACTGCTTCTTTCGCGGGATATCGCAAAAGATCACATTGAGTTCTTTTGCCCTCTTATTTCTTTTTACTGCCAACGCCCAACAGAAAGAAAAAATACTTCACCAGCTTAATGATCTGCTGATAAACACAGTGATGGACGATCTTTTTACCCCGCCGATAGCGAGCCGGATCTATACGTATCCGAATATTGCTTTTTATGAATGTATCCGGTTTGATGAAACTTCAGCACAACCACTTTCCGGAAAATTGAATGGATTAAAACAATTACCTGCGCCGGAAAAAGCAAATGATAATTTTATTTCAGCCTGTATCGCATATTCATTCGTAGCGCAAAACCTGGTTGGCACAGAATATAAAATTGAAAACTGGCGTAATTGGTTCGCTGATTCCATCCAAAGATCTGTTGACGCAGTTGTTTATAAAAATTCTTATGATCATGGTAAGAAGATCGCTGATAGTATAATCGCCTGGACAAAAAAAGACAATTACCTGAAGAGTCGCGGCATGATAAGATTTACAGCATCTGAAAAACCAGGAACATGGCAACCGACGCCGAATGATTATGCACCCGGGCTGGAACCGCATTGGAATGTATTGCGTCCGATGGTCATGAGATCATGTTCACAGTTTTCCCCGGTAGAAAAATTAAAATATAATTCATCGAAGCAATCCATGTTTTATAAGAATGTGATGGAAGTCTATAACATTTCAAAAAAAATGGATACTACCCTTAAACAAATTTCTCTTTATTGGGATGATAACCCAAATGTTTCCGTTATTGAAGGTCATCTTACTTATTTCATACATAAAATCTCCCCGGGCGGGCATTGGATAAAAATTGCGGGGCAGACTTGTCAGCAAAAAAATATTTCATTGGTTAAAACTGCACAAGCATATGCTCTTACGAGTATTGCGATATTCGAAGCATTTATCGCCTGCTGGGACGAAAAATATAAAACGAATCTTATACGGCCGATTACCGTAATTAACAATCATATTGATGCTGATTGGAGACCATTGATACAAACACCTCCATTTCCTGAATTTACAAGTGGGCACTCGGTTACATCAAATGCAGCGGCTGCAGTTCTTACCGTCTTATTAGGCGATAATCTTTCATTCACAGATGAAACAGAAATTCCATTTGGGCATAAGCCTAAAACTTTTTCATCATTCAATGCCGCAGCAAAGGAATCCTCAACAAGCAGGGTATATGGCGGCATCCATTATCCGGAAACAGCGAGAATAAGCATATTACAAGGACAGCAGATCGGCAAATTTGTAATTCAAACTTTATACAAACCTGCAGGAGTGAAAGCAAAAATGTAATGGGAAAATATCTTTTGTCAGTAATATTGTTTTGTACTCATGTTTTTATAGAAGGGCAGGAGACCAAAAAACTATTTTCTCTTTTATCCCCAAGTGAAACCGGTATAAATTTCAGAAATGATATTATTGAGGATGCTAATATGTTTTACTATAAGTATGAATATTTATATATAGGCGCAGGTGTTGCTGCAGGCGATATTAATAATGATGGCTTACAAGATCTTTATTTTGCTTCAACTCTTGGTACCAACAAACTTTATCTCAACCTCGGCAATCTTCAATTCAAAGACATAACTGAACAAGCTGGTGTAAGCGCTGCGGCTGGCATGAAAACCGGTGTGAACATGATCGACATTAACGGTGATGGTTGGATGGATATAGTGGTATGTAAGTCGGGGCCAACTGATCCTGCTGCAAGAACAAAACGTGTGTATATCAACAATGGTGATCTCACTTTTACTGATAAAGCAAAAGAGGTAGGATTAAATGATGCAAGCTTTTCTACACAGTCTTATTTTTTTGATTATGATAAAGACGGCGATATGGATGTTTACTTTGCCAATCAACCAAAGGATTTCACCACGGCAATGCTAATACCCGCAAAAATGGTAAATGGAAAAATGGTGTATGCGGAAGATACAAGCACAGTATATGTTAGCGATCGCTTGTACCGAAATGACAAAGGAAAATTCACCGATATAACCAAACAAGCAGGACTCATCAACCATGCTTTTGCATTAAGCGCTGCCATTTATGATTTTAATGATGATAGCTGGCCCGATATTTATGTCGCCAACGATTTTAATAAGCCTGATTTTATTTACATCAATAACCACAACGGAACTTTTACTGAAAGGCTTTCTGATTATTTCAACCATGTTTCTCTTTCTTCCATGGGTTCTGATATGAACGACATAAACAATGATGGATTTGAAGACCTTTTTGTTCTTGATATGGCTATTGAAGATCCCGTTCGTCAAAAGCAACTATTTGTTCAAAATCTTAACTACGATAAATTTCAGCTACTGTTACGCTTCAATCTTTTTTATCAATATCCCAGGAACTGTTTGCAGTTAAATAATGGCAAGGGCAGTTTTAGTGATATCGCTTATTATTCTGGGATGGCACAAACGGACTGGAGCTGGACGCCGCTAATTGGAGACTATGACAACGACGGATGGAAAGATGTTTATATCAGCAATGGACTTAAAAGAGATATTACAGATTGGGATTATAAAAATTTTGTACTTGACTCTATTAAAAACCTGATGGCAAGAGGGCAGTCGGTAAATCTTGATGAATGGTTCAAGCTGATACCACAAGTGAAAGTGAAAAACTATTTCTATCATAATACCGGTACTCTGCAATTTGATAATTCCTCAGATACATGGTGTGATCAGCCTGCCTCTTTCTCTAACAGTGCTATTTATGCCGATCTTGATAATGATGGCGATCTTGATCTTATTGTAAATAATATAGATGATCCTGCATTTATTTATAAGAATAACGGTCGGGAATTAAATAATTCAAATTATTTGCGTTTTCGCTTTTTAAAAAATAAAACCTCGCAAGAAGAAGTATATGGCGCGGTTGTAAGAATATATGACAGCAAAAATAATTTGCAATTTCAGCGTTACGATCCGCAGCGTGGTTATATGGGCACAATGGAACACTTTCTTCATTTCGGTACAGGCAAAGAAACCAAGTTGCCAATAGTTGAAATATTGTTCCCTTCAGGGAAATCTGTTTTTCTGAAAGATGTAAATACGAATCAGCTACTTACCATCTACGAGGATGAGGCAGAAAATGTCTCTACTCCTTTACAAATGGATAAACCAATGTTTGGAAAGCTAACAAACAAGAATATTCTCACCTATACTCATCGTGAAAATGATTTTATTGATTTCAAAAGAGAGCCGTTAATTCCTTATAAATGTAGTCGCAAAGGACCTTATTATGCAAGAGCCGATGTTAATAATGACGGTAAAGAAGATATTTATATTGGTGGGGCGGCTGGCTTTGAAGGAAAATTGATGATGCAAATGCCAGGTGGGTCATTTAAAGAGAAAACACAAGCAGCTTTTATCGCAGATAAAAAATTTGAAGATGGTGGTGCTGTTTTCTTTGATTCAGATGGGGATGGAGATAATGATCTTTATGTTACAAGCGGTGGTGCTGAATTTGATGCTGGTTCTCTTCAATACCAGGATCGGTTATATACAAATGATGGAAAAGGAAATTTCACAAAAAAAACAACTGCATTACCTAAAGAGGGTTATAATAATTCATTTGTGATCGCTTTTGATTATGATGATGATGGAGACAAAGATCTTTTTGCTGGCGGCGCAGTAATGCCCGGAAAATTTCCCTTGCACGATAAGAATTTAATTCTCCAGAATAATAAAGGGATTTTTAAAGATGTAAGTGATATTGTTGCACCGGTTCTTGCAAAAACAGGACTTGTTAATTATGCAGCCTGGAATGATTTGGATGGTGATAATAAAAAAGAATTGATCGTAGCCGGTGAATGGATGCCGGTAATGATCTTAAAACTTGCAAACGGTAGGTTTGAAGAAACAGTTGGTACTATTTCTGTCAATAATAGATCCATTCCGCTAAATCAATTAAACGGCTGGTGGAATGTTGTTAAGGCTGATGATATAGATAATGATGGAGATCTTGATCTTATTGTTGGCAACAGGGGAACAAATTCAAAAATTACTGCGGATATAGATGAACCCTGTAGGGTTTATGGAAAAGATTTTGATGGCAACGGAAGCTATGATGCGTTGCTTGGCTATTATATCTGGGGTAAATGTTATCCAATGTACCATCGTGATCAATTGATAGATCAAATGCCAATGATGCGGAAAAAATTCATTCGTTACCGGGATTATGCAGGAAAAACATTAGATGAAATTTTTACAGAAGATCAAAAAAAAGGAATGGACATTTTTAAAACCAATTGGTTTGAATCAGGTGTATTGATAAATGACGGAAATTTTAAATTTCGTTTCGTTGCTTTTTCCGAACAAGCACAGTTCTCAATTATAAATGATCTTATCATCTCCGATCTTAATGGCGATGGGAAAAAAGACATATTAATCGCCGGCAACTCTTATGATCCCGATGTATCAACCGGTAATTATGATGCAAGAGCCGCACAATTGTTAACTGGTGATGGCAAGGGGAATTTTCAAGCAACTTCAACCCTAAGTTCTGGTCTTGATGTAAATGGGGAAGTTAGAAGAATAATTTATTTGCTGGATAAGAAACAGCTCATTCTCTTAAAAAACAATGCTCCAGCTCAATTACTTCAGCAAAACTGACCAGGGTATCCATTTCTCTTTTTTTTAACATCCTTATTTATGCAGATGGTAAAACTTTATCTCATAGTGGGAAATACTGTTTATGAAAAAAATTTTACTCCCAATTTTCCTTCTTGTGTTAATCTCATGTTCATCAAGAAAAGAAACCAAGACCACGCCGCAAGCCGATGTTCCGAAAGCATTACAGGATAATAAAGAAAGTAACTTGATCAGCATCTCAAAGCGAAAATCTTATGACCGTGATCTTGTAGAGGAGCTTTATAAAGAAAAAATGAGATCAACTCCGGCATTGCAGGAAATTGAAACGCTGACCGATAAGCTAAATGATGCCGAGAATGATTCATTAGAAATTTACAATGATTTTAAAGCAAAGAATCAGCAATACTACAGTTCAGCCAGTTCACATTTGAATTTAATAAAAGACTCATCGCTAAAAAAGGAAATCGAAAATGTAATTGAGAAAAGTACATTAGCTTATAATAATAAAATTTCGGGATTTGAGGATCTCACAACTATTTTAAATAAAAAAATCGGCTCGGCTGATGATCGTCATTCAGCTTTAATGATTCTTATATCACTTGGAATGATGAAAGAGTACCAGGAAAAAAATATGCCATCGTCAAAACCCATTGAATCTGTGATCAACGACTATAACAGGCTTATTCAAAAAATGGATTCAGTGATTAATAAAAACAAATAATTTCATCCTGTTACAAACCGGTAACCAATCCCTTTAATTGTAATAATTTCTAATGAAGGGTCTTCTTTTAAATAACTACGGAGTTTGGTTATATAAACATCAAGATTGCGGCTGTTAAAGAAATTATCATTGCCCCAGAGAAGGTTGAGAATGTCTTTGCGATCAATGATCTTATCACGATTCTCATATAACACTTTCAAAAGTTCGCTTTCCCGGTACGAAAGCTTGCGGTCTTCTTTACCATCATTCAAAACCTGGCGGTTCAATTGAAAAGTGTATTTGCCCATGGTAACACTATCACCGGTAATTTTTTTTGGAGCTTCTGTTTTATTGCGAAGTGCATTTTGAATTCTTACGATAAGTTCTTCCATGCTGAAAGGCTTACGGATATAATCATTACCACCGAGAGAAAAGCCTTTCACCACATCTTTGGTTTGTGTTTTAGCAGTTAGAAAAATAATAGGCACTTCTTCATCCTGTTCTCTTATTTCATCAGCAATGGTAAAACCATCTTTGTTTGGAAGCATCACATCCAATACACAGATATCGGGCTCTGCCTTTTTAAAAGCCGCAGTTGCTTTGGCGCCATCACTTTCCATTATTACATCAAAGCCGCGGCTCTCCAGGCTTTCTTTTACGATCTTGCCAAGGAACAATTCATCCTCTATATATAAAACTTTTGTTTTGCTCATTTATCATTTAGTTTAACCGCCAGGACGCAAAGAAACGCAAAGTATTTATAAATATGGGGGCCCTCTAAGTGAAACATGACATCTTAGCGCCTTTGCGGTCAAGCATTTTTTGGTATTGTAATAATAAATTTAGAACCAAGGCCGGGTTGACTTTCGACTTCTATTTTTCCTTTATGTCTCTGCACAACATGTGACACATAGCTTAATCCCAATCCATAGCCTTTTGTATTATGTGTATTCCCCAGCGGCACACGGAAAAACTTTTCAAATACTTTGTCG
>Ga0184611_1000164_pt1 | contig 11542 bp, 13 predicted proteins | sample PLM3_5_coex_FD_133162 | JGI IMG/M metagenome (GOLD analysis project Ga0184611, IMG submission 133162) | Groundwater sediment microbial communities from an aquifer in East River, Colorado, USA - PLM3_5_coex | ecosystem: Environmental > Terrestrial > Soil > Riparian zone | place: USA: East River...
ACACCACCAATCGACGCCGCAATCTTCTCCAGCGTGTCGAGGGCGGTCGGAGCGGCGCCGACGAGCAGATCGAACAGCCCGTCGACCTCCTCGCGCGAGTAGGTGTCGAGGTTGGGCGTGACCGACACCCTGATCTGCCAGTCCATATAGGTGCCAGATCCCGTGATGTAGCCTGTCTGCGGCAGAACCGTGAGTGCTCCCGTCACCCGATCGTAGGATATCACACTGCAAATCATTGCGGTGTCACTGACACCAGTCGGACGGATCGAGACGAAGTCGACAACCACCAGTCCGACGCGATACTGCTCGGTGACAATGAAGACCTTCTGTCCAGTGCCGATGGTCTGCGTGCTCAGCGACTGACCAGAGAACGACACGCCCACGTCGGCGAGCTGGTTCATCGCCTGCTGAATGATCGGACTGAACGTGTCGTCGAGACGCGCGAGCGCTACTGACTCAAGACGATTTACTGCATCATCGATCTTGCCGGAGTCCATCTCGCGCGTGTGCATTCGCAGGTCGATGTCTTGCCAACGTCGGTTGTGCCACTCTGGGTCACCGAGATTGTCAAGTCGCTTGGTCTTGTAGAAGCCGTCAAAGCGTCGTGCCATATCTGTCAGGCCCTATCGCTTGGATACGCGGAATTGCTTGCGGTAGATACCGGTCTCGCTTGCCATCGCACCCGACACCTCGAGCAGCCGCTTGGCACCCTCATCTCCAACCGTGCCGAAGCGCGCCGTCCAACTCTCGCGCTTCACCGGTATCACCTGAGCGACTGGTGTTCCTCTTGGCAACACGCCCCTGAAATTTATGTCACGCCATCGTGCAGGAAAATTGATGAAGTTCTCATTGTAACAGTCGGTGTCTACCAGCCCAGTCAGCGTGACGAACGGAAGATCATTTCGATTGATCGGGTGTGTCACCAGCAGCGAATAGTCGGGCGGGGTCTCGATCATCCAGAAGTTATTGAACTTGACGATTGGACGGTCTGTGTCGAAGAATGGTGTCTCGGCTGCCTGAATGTTCTCGTGGAAACTGATTGGTGTCTTGGTGCCAAGAGCATTGCGCTCCCAGGAGAGCTTGAGACCATCGACTATGAGATCGATGGGTAGCAGCATCAGAAAGCCGCAGGTCATGGCATCGATGAACGGTGGACACTGCTTGACAGTGGGCACATCGTGCTCCACCATCTTGCTGAACACCGATGCCGGCATCTCTCTCAACCAATCGGGCAGTCCGTGCTTGGCCGGCATCGGCTGCGGTAAGATCGGCTCGTACTTGGGCAGACAGCGGAAATTGATGGTCTGCGTCATCCCCTCAGATTGCGCATCCATCAGATCTGCTCGATCAACTCGATCGCGTCATCCGGCACCAGTCCAGACAAAAGGTCGTCTCCGCTGAGCCGATTGTCGGTCACGGGTGTCATGAAGACAAGACCGCTCTTGCCAACCGGTACGTTGCGGTTCAGCTTGACGCGGTACATCTTGTCAGCCTCGATCTTGCTCTTGTCGAGCTTGCGCCCGTCGGTCTTGCTCTTGTCTGCCATGTCGTCCTCCAGTTAAGAGTGCGAGTAGAATGTGCGCTCGGCGACATGGTAGGTGTCCAGCGCCGAGTTAGTCGTGCCGTCCTGGATGAAGCAGATCTTAGTCACCGACGGCAGCGACGGAAACACGTAGGTTCGCTCGTAGCGCTTCCGTGTCAAGTCAAGCACCTTCGTTGTCCCGCCCGCCGGAACGGCATTCACAAGCGTCGCCAGAGTCGCGCCGTAACGCATGGTCAGCGCGTGATTGTGCGGTGTCTCGTCGAATCCCTCGAGCGTGCAGGTAACGACGACCTCCGTGCACGCGGTTGCCAGATTGAGTGGTTCGGAGACATGCTTGAGCACCACCTTCGGGCGCGAGACCGCCACGCGCGACCCGGTGAGCCTGATCGCCGGCTGCATATCGTACGTGCCGTCGAAGCGGGCGCGAAACTGCGCCAACGCTGGCGCGAGCGCGAGCACCTCGGTGTTGTCCTTGACAAGAGGCTGCCACTCGCCGGTGCCATTGGGACGCATCTCCCAGAACAGGTTCGTCGATCCGGGAACCCACATCTCTGCCATGATGTCGACGTGACGAAAGCCACCGTCGAGGTTGATTGGCGCGAACTCGATGGTCACCTGCGAGTTGTCAAACTTGGCTCCCCAAACCTGCATCATCAGGTCCTTCGTCAGGTCGCCCTGATAGTAGATGCCGTCAGTCGAGTAGAAGAACGTGCCGTCGAGGTACTGCTGACCGCTCGTCATGCCGATCGAGTGATTGGCGTTGCTCACCAGCAAGATGGCGTACCGACTTCCCTTGCGCATGAACGTCGGGGGAATCGCGATCTTGTTCCAACCCACCACGATGCTTGCCTGCGGATAGGCGACCTTGGCAATGGAGCGCTCGCGATCGGGAACACCAGAGGTCATCTCGCAGACCGCAAGATGAATGTCCTCGAGCCCGCCCTTGGCTGAGATGTAGATCTTGATGCTCGTTGCCCAGATGTCGTTTGACACCAGGAAAGACTGCGCAACGAACGCGCCGTTGAGCACGTGGTCAACGGTCACCGCGTACATGTACGGCTCCTTCCACGTGTCGAACCACCAGTTGTCGTAGCGAATGACCTCGTGATTTAAACTCCAGTCTGGGTTAACCCACTCCTGACCAGCCATCGTGATCCTGGTCGACACTGATCCATCGGGATACAAGACCGATTCTGGATTGAATGACGCAGCAGTGCTCTGGTAGATTGATCCCCAGATGTCATTGGTGTTCCACTGCATCTGGTTCGAGCACACGTAGTAGCTGCCACCGTAGCGCAGTCGCGACCGGCTCAAGTAGCCGACCTTCATCTCGACAGTCTGAAAGCCGTACTGCGCGATGCCGAGCGACGTCGTGGGGCTCGTCGCCGTGCTGGTAGCCAGTCGCAGAACCTCGGTGTACTTCGGCAGCAGCAGCCCATTAGAGTAGGCAGCATTCGGGTCGTTCGCCGAGAACAGGCTGATCTCGAATTCGTCGGCATTAGCATCGCCGAAGCGCAGACCCTCCTCGATCTTGGCGTCGTAGCCGAGCGACAGATCGTTGTCGATGTTGGAGTCCTGCGCGTCGAGATACCAGTCAGTGTCGTAGTCCGACGCAGACACTGGATAGCGAAGCGACGCCTTGACCCGCGCGAGATCCATCGCGATGGACTGCAGATTGCGCACCGTGCCGAGAGCCGCAACTCTGGCGGCCAAGTCAGCGAGATCGGAGGCCAGTGCCGACACGCGCGGACCGATGATGCTGTCAAACAACTCAACCGCGTCCATGCGCAGATCGAGACTGTCGGTGGACGTGACCTTGTTGACCTCGACCATCTCGACCGAGATGATCTGCGTCGTGTCCATCAGAACATAGGCAATTGCCACGTGCCCAATGGGCACCGCAGGTTTGATGGGATCTGCACTCTCAACGCCCTGCGTGAAGGAGATCACTGCGGTGCGCGAGCGAGTGGTCGCCACCGCGCGCGGCTCAGTTGCACCCGTCGAGACGTCGATCAGGTAGTCGCGCTCCTCGATGTCGGTCTCGACATCATTTCCAACGGCGGTGATCAGGATGTATCGCGAGTAGGCGGCAGCCAGATAGGTGACCATCGACTGCGTGGTCGTCGTGTTGAGCGCATAGATGGCACCGAGCACATCGTACAGGCGTCCAGGGGTTATCTGAATCTCGATCTGTCCAGTCTTCGTGACGGTGAAGCCTGCGTATCGACGATCGGCCGTAATGGCATCGAGCACGAGATGATCAAAGGTGCGCTCGGCAAATGTCTGCAGATCATTGTGATCATCCGCCTGCTGCTCCTGATAATCCCTAAAGATCACCTTGCTTTCCATCGACTCTCTCCTTGTTTATGGACGACCGACGATGAAGTCGGTACCAGCCAGAAAGGGCCGCCCCGCGACGAAGCGAGGCATTGGTCCCAGCTCTAGCAAAATCTTATCTGCGATCTTCTTCGACGCTTGCACTGCCGTCTTAGCACGCTGCACTGGTGTCGGGTCGTGCGGCAGGAAGAAGTGACGAGACGGCACCCCGTCGAACACTGCCCATCGCCTGATGCTGCGAAGCGATAGCCTTGCCCAGGCAGTGTACTTCGGAAAACCATAGCGGCCGGTGCCCATGAACTGCACCGGCTGACGCTTGTTGGTCTCTGCGGTGCCGTCGTTGATGGCGAAGCGCTGAAATATGCGGCTCCACGCATCCGACGGCACGTAGTAGCTGCCGCCGCCGTTCGGCCCGCCCATTGTAATCTGCATCTTCGGGTCGGAGCCGCCGCTGAAGACGTGATGGCGACGCAGACCATTGATGGAGATGCGCTCGGGCTCGGCCGTGACTGGCTCCAGACTTGCCCACACCGGTGAACGCCACGACAGCCGCTCCTGTGGCATGATCGTGATCAGCCGCTCGTGCGCGGTTGACGGAATGTAGAAGCGCCGCAAGTTGAATGGCCTACCGACGAAGACCTTGCTGTCCTCGATGCTGCGCAGATGAAGACGCCAGTAGGTTCCGAACTCCGACACCGTGACATCGGTCTCCACGCCGCGCACAATCCAGCGTGCTCGTCGCTTCAGCCGATCGATCGCGGTAGTCGGCACTATGGTGCAGGCCAGCGAATCAACGTTCTCGCTGCCGAGACAGAACCTCGCGTCGTGCTGGCGACCGGTGCCGCGTCCACCGTAGAATAACTTTCCCAGCCCGGCAGTGCCTCGCTCAAAGGTGCGCCACACCCTGAGCTGAGGCATCATCGCGAGCCACTCCTCGCGCTGCTCGCGCGTGAGCGACGGGCCGGAGTAGACACGCTGCGGAGGAACAGTGAGACCACGAACCTGATAGCCGAACGGCGTAACGTCGCGACTCACAAAGTCCATCGCCATGCGCATGCCATCGGCGGTTCCGCGCAGCGCCTTGAACTGCCACTGACGTGCGACCCACAATCGCTTCGTCGTCTCGTGCCAGTTGTTGTCCCACAGATTGACGCCCATCGCCCAGGCAAGAAACGGCAAGTTGTTCAGGCTGATGCGCCACGGGTCCCACTGGTCGATGATTATCTCAGCGTAGATACGGATCAAGCGCTCAGTATCCGCGTCGGCCAGCGCCCTCTCGAACCCGGTCGCTGCCTGATACAGCATCTGCGAGCCGGGGTTCTCGAGATACGTCCGATCCGCAATCAGGTCGGCATCAGGTACTATGATTGGCATCTTTTACTCTGCCGTTCCAGCAACCATGAGCTTGACCATGTCGACCTTCACGAGGCCGCGATCGTCGACATTCACGTCCTTGAATGGCTCATCGATGACCGCGTGGTGCACCCCAGACTGTGCCAGCGCGGCATCAAACGCCATGCGCGAATGATCGTACCCGAGCCAATTCTGCTTGGCCAGCAGCGCGGCGACCGCTGTCTCGATCCCCGACATAACAAAGTCCGTCGGCATATTCGGAAACAGCCAGACGCGCGCCTTGTAGTTGCAGTGAGTGATCTTGGGACCGTAGACGATGATCTCGTCGGTGAGACCCTTCCTGCCTTCTGCGAGAATATATTTCCGAACGTCGATGATCTGCTGCAGCGTCGGAGTGGCATTTCCCGAGAGCGTCGCACTGGAAGAGAGAAGTGCGCCGGTGGTCACATCATACAGGCGATTCCACGTCAGCGTCTCCACGTTGTTCGCCATGATCGTGATGTAGACCTTGCCGGTTCCCTCGGCAGTCACCGCAGACGCGTCGCGAAGAGTGGAATCGGCGGTCAGAGCCCAGAACTGATACGACTCTGCCTCGCCGTGCGGCGACAGTGCATTCGGACTGAGCCAGATCCGTCGACGATAGGCCGGATCACTCTCTCCCACAAGCTTCGGCACGCCACCTGGATAGCGCGAGGCGATCGCCTCAAGGTCGGACCCGACACCGTAGACCAGCGTAATTGCTCGACACGCCTGATTGACTCTGTCGCGCAGCATGCCCTCGAAGTAACCGCCGCACTCCTGGTTGATCACAATCGGGTCAAACTCAAGCGCTCCGACGTCGTACTGCGCAGCATTCGGCGGATCGCTCAGCGCCCAGAGCTCACGGAACCGCGCAAGACGCGTGGTGATGATGTCGTTCATCGAGATGCTCTCGAGCACCTGCATCTGCGGAAGAAGCTCGGGCTGAATTACAGAGAACCTGCTCATAGCTTGGCCACCAGTGAGACGTCCCAAAGATTTCCGCCACGACCGACCAGCTCAGCCTGATTGCGAGAGAACGGCGTCGTGTCGCCGAGATGCGCGCGCGGACGATAGACACCCTCCTGCCGGAAGATGGCCTGACCAAGACGGATCAGGTCCGCAGCATTGAGTGTCTGCGGCGCCCACTCCGACAGGGCGTCGCCCATGTAGGCCACGTACTTGATGCGGTAATTTGGCTCATTCAGATCAATCGACGTCGCAATCGCCCAGAAGAACCTAGTGATGATGCGCGCCACAGTGCTCTCGCCCAGCAGCGCAGGGACGAACGACCCGACCCACCGTCGCAGAACGCGCTCGTGAAACGGCGTGGCGAAGATCACCGACATCGACTGCTCGACGTGCGCCCAACCCTGCAGCATCTTTCCCGTGTGGCGGTCAACCCCGTTGCGCGCGGGCGCAATAATCGCCTGCTGATTCAGCAGATCAGGCCAGATCGCGTTGATCTCGCGATAGTACGGCCTCGCTGCGGCGGGCTCCTCAGGGAGCCCCCGCATGTCGCCGCCAAACGGGAAGGGATCGGCCATTACTCTTACCGCTCAGGCTTGTCCTTGGAGCGAGCACGCTCCTGAGGTGGACGCGTGTGAGCAGCGTGACCCTCCTGATGCGCCGTCTCGGTCGAGAGTTCCATGTTCACAGCCTTGTCGCCACTCTCCTCATCGAGCGGCGCGATTGCCCCACTGTCCAGGTAGAACTTGGCCTGCGAGTCGGTCAACGCGACCACTTGCCTGTTACCTCTCCTCTGCACCTTCGCGCCGGCAAACTCACCCTTCAGGTCAGGTCGGTGCGCAGGATCGAGAATCTCATACTCGCTGGTCGGTGTCGCCTTTGGCGCAGATCTGCGCGCGGCGTACTGATGTCGATTGCTAACGGGCATCGGTCTTTCTCCTTTGCTAAAATTCTGTGTCACGCATTGTCGTCGTCGATCGGGTCTTCCCAGTCCTTGATCACCCAGGGCTTGTCGACGTATGGGGGATTCTTTGACTTGATCTTGGTTCTCTCATCATCCTTGTCGACCAGAACGATGGTGTCCTTCTTGGCCTTCATCTTGGCGCCCTTCTTGTGAACCTGGTGACGCACGTCCTCGCCGACACGACCTATGACACCGCCCTTCTCCGAGACACGGTGCTTCACCGCAGCCTTGTCGGACGACTGCTGACTCTGTCCACCCTGCTGCGACGACGATGAGGAGCTGGCTCCACTTCCACCAGCCATGGACTTGCCGGTCTGGTCCTGATGCTTCGGAGGATTATCGTCCTCTTCTGCTATCCACGTCTCGTGGAAATGCTCGCCGCTCTCCTGCTGCCCGCCGCTGCCTCCGCTCTGTCCTCCGCCCTCCTGCTGCTTCGGCCGGTTCATCGACACGCGCACCTTACCAGCCTGCGACGTGTCGCCGTTGATCTTGGACGCGTGCGCCGGCTGCGGAAACGACTTGCCCTCAGCCTGCGGCGTGAGATGCCCCATTCGGTAGTCGGAGCCGTGGCCAGTGATGCTGACGTTCTGCCCCTTCTCCAGCAGCGTCTGGTGACGCGAGCCACCGCGCTGCTCCTCAGAGTGCATCCACGGCGACAGCCACGGCGAGCCATCCTTCTTTATGCCCAGAACAACGCGCGCCTTGCGCTCGCCGCCCTCCTCCTTCACCTCGTGAACGTATCCCTGACGCTGCGCAGTTCCAGACTGCCGCTTCAGCTCGGCGATCTCATACATCATTCGCTGCATCTGGCGCATTGAACTACTTCCCTACGGCGCGAATGGTGACCTGCATCTCCTCGGCAACGGCCTGCCCCAGCTGTCGCGCATTCATCAACTCCCTCGGGGCACCGTGACCCTCGCCCATCATGAGAGGCATTCGTCTGGTCATAGTCCACGGCTGCGTGATGCATCGGCAATTCGGATGAACGATATTCGTTCGCACGCCGGAACCGCCGGCACCCTTGAACCCCGCCCACTTCGCCGCCATATGCTCGACCTCATCGAGCGTGTATGGACTGTTCTCTGCAACATCATTGCAGAGATCGCAGTCGCGGCCATCACCAGTCGTCACGATCTTCACGAGAGCCTGCTTCTCAAACTCGGCAGTCGAGCGCGCGTCCCAGGGGCGATGCCACTCGACGGCCGGCGAGACCACTGAAGACGCATCTGCCTCCCACGTGAGATCGCTGGCCGTTGCCTCCCTCACCCTGATCAACTCGGCAACCGCACCAACCTCCAGACCTCTGCTCTCCGCAATGGTGCTTGCCATGCTGCGCACGACCTGCACGCCAAACGCATTGAGTGCACGAGCGCAGGCGGGACGAAGTTCGCGGGATACCTGCTCAAGATACCGTCCCCACCGCAACACGTCGGTAACGTCGATTGTCAGATTCATTGGTTCGAGAACGGCGGTCGATCCATGTCGACTGGATCGTCGTTCGTCACCTTGATGTCCGTCATCAGCGGCGGATAGTCCGCCAGCGTGGCCTCGTCGAGTGGCGGAGTCTCCACCGGAACCTCGACCTTGTCCTTGCCCCACGGCAGCGGCGCGCCGTCGACGTTGATGTTGAGCGCTGGCTGAGTGCCAATGTTGAGATACGCCTGCGCCACGCGCCACGCGGGCGCCTCCGTGGTCTGCAGCAGATTCTCGATGATCGTTGCCACATCCACCACTCCAAGCGACGGCGTGGCGCGCGCCATCTTGATGAAGGTCCGAACCGGGTGAGCAGGAGCCAGCACCACGCCGGGCGGAATATCAGAGATGGTCTTGCACGCGAACACGGTGCGCCGAGCAGCGTAGCGCACGCCGGTCTGCGACTGTCCACCGCGCCGCGACGGCATGTTGACCACGTTCGTGACGAGCTGCTTCATCAGGTCTCCCCACGGAGACATCGGGTCGCCGAACAGCGCGGCAATGGCCTGACTCTCGATAATGTCGACAGCCCACTCCATTCCCTCGTCTGTCGCAGCGAACTGCAGAACGATGTTGCCATTGGCCTTGCGTATCGCCGATGCAACGCCGATCTCCAGACACAGCGACAGCGTGCGCGACAGGCCGCTGTACATCTCTCCCATGCCGGCAGGCTTGTGGTCGTCTGTGTCGGTGTAGACCACGATGTACGGCTTCGCCGCCTCGCCCAGCACGGCCTCGGCAAGCGGCGTCTGATCCGAGTCGTATACCCGCTCCTCTGCCCACGTTCGGTCGCGCAGCGCACCGACAGCGCAGGTCCTGATGATGGGACGAAGCAGACTCATACTACCGGATCCTGCAGCCTGACGAGATAGAATTGCGGACGGCCCGTCGCCGACGGACCGGGAAACGTGATCTCGTACCACTCATTGCGCTCGGGAAAGTAAACGCGGTCGGCCTTGCGCCAGTCGAGCAGACTGACCTCCAGTTTGTGATCGACGATCGAGACCCAGGTGTCCTGCTGCACCTCACGGCCGTATCCTGCCGACCCACTCTCACCGGAGACAGACGCTCCAGGCTTGACGTAGACACCCGTCGTTGTCACGACCTCTCGGTCTGGATCCGGTCCACCGGTCTCGGTGTAGCGAGACGGAGCTTGCCATGGATGCAGCTCGACCGGCTCGGCGAAGACATCGTCGACCGCGTCGTCCATGTCGTGCTGATAGGTACGCCAATTGCTCATGTCAGCACGTAGATTGGAGAGATGCTCTGCCTGCGCAGCATTAAGAATTTTTGACCATAGTAGGTGGTCATCAGCCATGCTATACCTACACCACCTCCACCTCCCGGTGTTGCTCCACGTGAGGACGACTGTTGCCCCGTCAACGCACGAAACTCAACTTCGCGCTCACCAAATTTCACTTTACTTCGGTATGTCTCAATAGAGGACGAGGGATCTCCACCGCTACCACTTGACGCCTGCTGCGCGATCAGCTTGGCGACGTGCGCCGCCCACAGCATGCGCCCCGTCTGGAAGTGGTCCGGGAACCACATGTCCGCATCGAGCCACACGTCGGCGTCGTCCAGGCCAGCCGAAACGATCGGATCAGTCGTGTCAACCAACTCGGGGAAGCGCGTGCGGAAGTCCGCGATGTCGGGGGCAGACGCCATCTAGTCGCTCCAAGAATAAGGTGCCCTCACAGCACTCATCTATCGCTTGCTATGCGCCGCTGGATGAGCGGAAGCAGTCTCCTTGGCCTCTGCAACGGCTGCCTTGTGCGCCTCCTTCACGGCCTTGACCTTCTCGGCCTGAGTGATCTCGGCCTTGCCAGAAATCTCAACGCAGGGCTCACCGGCAGCCTCCACGAGTTCCTGCTGGTCCTTCAGGACCTGGAACCTCTCGTCGTCGAGGTCGATGTCGACCTGAGCGCCGGGAGGAACAGAGACTTGCATGCCGTGTCTGTCTAGATACACGTGAAAAGTTCGCGTGTTGTTCTTGAGGGTAGCCATCTTGGCTGTCTCCTTAATCTCAAATTGATGACTGATTTTCAGCGGCGATCCTCTCGTCGCTGAGACTGACTCCGGCTCAGACGCCGTCAAGATACCGCATGGCGGTCGGACGCCGAATCTCAACGCCTCCGGTGCGGAAGATGCCCGGAACGTCGAAGGCCAACGGCGCGCGTTGCCACACTGGCAGGAAGCGATGTGGCATCGGCATGTGCAGCTTGAGCACCTGCGGATCGTTGCGGTAGAACACCATGCGGTTCAGGGTCGAAGTTCCCGCAACCTCCAGTCCGCGCACGGTGCGAACCTTGATCGGATTGCCGGTCGTCATCGTGTAGATGTTGAACTGCTTGAACCACTCCAACACCGTGATTTGTGCCGTTGCGTTGTACGGCATGCCGGCAAGCAGATTGAGAATGGCAATCGGGAACAGCACCGTGTCCGCGTACTCAACTCCCACGGTCGCCGACTGAATGCCGGTCATGGCCGAGTTGAGCTCGGCGATGATGGTGGCAACAGCAGTCGCGCTGGTCCAGCCGTTGGCAGTGCCGTGAATGACCGTGACGTTGGCATCGTTCATCAGGCCAGTCCAGCCCTTGCCGGATCCGCCGCGAAGCGCGACATCGTCGATGAACTCCTCGTATGCCCGACGGGCCGCATTGGCCTTGTCGGTCGTGAGGCTTCCACCGCCCGGCATCATCATCGCCTGACCAAGCTCCTCCAGGTCGTAGCGATAGCCGATGGCAGCCATCTCGAAGCCTCGCTCGAACTTCTCGCGCGAGACATCGGCCAGCGGAATGTCGTGGGCCTGATGGTTGAACCAGTCGGCACGACCAAACTGGTCGAGTGAGAAGTAGGTCGTAGACTTCGCCCACTCCGGAGCT
>Ga0184611_1000165_pt1 | contig 11534 bp, 8 predicted proteins | sample PLM3_5_coex_FD_133162 | JGI IMG/M metagenome (GOLD analysis project Ga0184611, IMG submission 133162) | Groundwater sediment microbial communities from an aquifer in East River, Colorado, USA - PLM3_5_coex | ecosystem: Environmental > Terrestrial > Soil > Riparian zone | place: USA: East River...
AAAATTAAATGCGGTAGATGAAGCATTGACCCGGGCATATAAGACGCCGGACAATGTTCAGATAATTGGCTCTTCACTGAAATGGGAAGAAGTACACCCAAACACATTTACGTTCGGCGGCGATTGGCGGGTCAGCCGGACCATCACTATCAATTATGGTATGCGTTCTGTTTTCAACAACAAGCTCCAGTTCAAAACTTTTACCCCGGTAGCTACTATCAGCTGCATGATGCGGTAAGCAATGATCAAAAACAATATTTTATAAAATTTAAAACACAAAAAAATGAAATCGAAATTTTTCATCACTATTGCTATGGTCTCTGGGATATTGATCCCATTTTCCAGCAGTGCTCAACTTAAAACAGTTTCAAGCACCACGTCACTTCAACCTATTAATTTCACAACCTTAAAGTACACGGATCTTATTTCCGGGACTTATAAGTCGTTATCGCCTCGCCAGAAATTTGCTTCGCTTTCGAGGATGGTCAATCGCTATGGAACCGTGAACCCTGTTCCTGTAACACAAAAATCCGGCACGGCTCCAAATGGTGTGAGGTATTTTATTAATAAAGGCAGTGCTCCTGTTTTGCCAGCAACTTCAACAGGAACGACACAAGCCCAAAGTCTTTCTAACGACCTGGTGGTTTGTCAAACAACTCCTCTTCAAATCGTAAGGAATTTTGCAGGCCCATTATTTATTGGTGTTGCTACAAACCCTAATCAAAGTGTTATTTATCCCGGGGCAATGTTTAAAGATGATGATATAGTTAGAGGGATTTTCACTCCTATGACGTTACCAAGGAAAACCGGATCTATTACGATCGATGTATTGAACACAAACGGATCGATCTCTGAAAATGTATCAAATTTTAATGACCGCACTATTGTGAATAATGCGATCAATGCATTGCGTACAGAAACCAGCAACTCTTTTGCTAATACTTATATTGATTATTCTGAATTTTTCTTTCAGTCCAGTTCTCAGTTTAATCTCTCTATGGAAGGGAGCATGGACCTGAACCTGGCTCCGATCATTGAATTACCTGTGCTGGTAGCGGCAAATAATACGGGCAATTTTTCTGTTGAGAATAGTTTAAATGCAGCCGTGGCTGCTCTTTTCCAGGTGTACTATACAATTTCAATAGGTGGAGAAGGCCCCGCATCAACTATTAATGGAACGATCCCATCAAATGCACTTTGTGTTACAGATGTTCAATACGGACGCATTGCCTATATCACTGTTGGTTCTTATAGTTCACGTACAGAAGCGTCACTTGTATTGAATGAATTGGTATCAGTTGGCTTAGATGAAAGCCTTACACTTGCAGAAGTAAGCAGTAAATTATCCGCTTCAGCAAAAGCTGCTTTATCAAGTGGATTTGTAAAAATCAAGATCACAGGCGGTTCAGCAGCAACTGCTGTAACAGTATCAAATCTTGAAACATTCAGAAACTATGTGACTCAAATTGATCCATCAGTCGGAGGGTCCCAGTCAGTACCAATTTATTATACGCTCCGTTATGCTGCGGATAACTCACCTGCACAGATAGGAGCATTTGCTTCATTTACTGATGAGCAGTGTTTTCGTGCTGACCAGTTAAAAGTTACATTGAGCTCGGTAAAAGCAACGAATGTGGTTGATTTCGGCGGCGAAGAATTATATGGAACTGTTTCTGTTGGCACGATCGGTAAAATAGCCAGTGGAAGTACAAGTTTTTGGAGTGTTAGTAGTTCATCACCAAAGCAGGCGAGTACAAATGAGAATCTGGTTTCAAACACTGCGGTTGTTACATTTAATCTTAACGAAGCTACTACCTCCGCCGCTTCAGTCACATTTACTGTCAACATTAAAGACAAAATAATGGGTGCTCCGGATCCTGAATTCCTGGGTGCCAATGCAACAGATCAAGAACGGGGGTATGCTCAATATTCTCCTACTTCATTTACAGTAACACTTGATGATGTAAAAAAAGCAACGAACGGTATTTTAAATAAAATATTTGTTGTAGAAGAGAACGGGGCCAAAGTAGCCGTGAATGTTCAACTTCAACTGATCAACCAATAAACTAACTATAATGAAAAAGCTATTATTACTGTCATTTCTTTGTTATATAGGAATGCAGTCTTATTCGCAATCGGGCAAGAATTGTTTCAATACACAATTTCATAAAGATGCAACAACACTTGATCCAATGAATGCTTTCTTGCTTTCTTATTTGTGTACCATGAGTTATCCCGATTATCTCAGGTTTTGGTTCAATGGTGTTCCTGGTTATGGATTAAAAGGAGATTCCGTAAAATATCTTCAAAGCCATAATGATAAATTTGTAAAAGCTTATGCAAATAAACTGGGTTTTTTATTTGTTGATAAAGATCAGCCGGCAACTTTTGCGCTAGCAACAACTACAGTCGTCCCGGTAAATACATCGTTGGTTCAACCTACTCTTTCAAAAACACTGACATCTGCACCGCTTGAACCAACTATGGCAACTTATGTTGCATCAAATGGCCAATCAGCATTGTTTGACTTTCAGAACAAATGTAATCCTGACGGTTACGATCCTGAAGCGATAGTTATTTCAACTCCTTCCACCATTTATGTTGTTTTCAGGGGAACTGATCGTGTTGCGTGTAATATCTCTTCATTGGGTTATGAATGGATGGAATGGTTGTCCAGTGATTTTAAATTTCTAAAAAGAGGAGCTTCAATGATGCACTCTTCGATACAAGGTAATGTTCACAGGGGTATGGTAGAAAGTTTAATGCTCCAGGGGTTTGCTGACTCGGTTGCTTCAAGAGTGAAAAGATATGGTGGCGCCAATAAAAAAGTATGGATCACCGGTCATAGTTTGGGCGGAGCACATGCTCAATTATTTGCCATGTTTTTAAAATACAATTATCAAATTAATCCGCAGGGGCTTTATGTATACCAGGCGCCTCATCCCGGCGACCAGGCATTTGTTAATCATTTAAATAATAGTATTGGTAAAAGCAAGATCCAACGTTTTGAATTTGGTGATGATCCGATCAGTACATTACCACCTCAATCATTCTTTTTTGGAAGGGCAGGTGAAAGAAATTATTTCTCAGACTATACTAGCACAAATATCAGGACGGAACAAACTTTAGCAGATGATGCAAAAATCCTTTGTGCGTTAGGGAATTTACCCGCAGAACAAATTCCGCAAACTGCAAATTTTGTTTTTCCGCCTACTTGTCCGGGATCAGCTTGTTTTCATCACCCCACATTTATTCTTCAATCGGTAAGACATATGCTGAATAGTTCTTTGTTAGCATTATTGCCGCCGGCTGTGCCGCTACCGGTTGCAGGTGATAATTGCACGTCAGGCCATTTGAATAAAGCTGAAAACAATGATATTATTAATAACACAGTAACAGCAATCGAAACTACCATAGCAACTATCGCATGGCAGGCAGGAAACATAACGGATAATTTATTAGGTAGTGGTATCGCAGAAGGGAATTATAAGTTAGTTTGCTATGCATTTAAAAATAATTCCAAAAAATACCTTACGTGGAATGGTTCTTCAAACAGCCAGCTAAGTATTGGAACCAGTGGCACTGTTTTTACACTCAATCATAAAGATCTTTCGACTTGCCAGGGCCTGGGCGGATACCAGTTTTATGTTAGTAACAATAATATGGCCGCCGATGTTAATTATGCATTAGGTGTGCCCACTGGCGTTGAACATTCAAATAATATCATCATGAAATCAAAGGACGGATGTATTGGTGATGAAGAAACGTGGTATCTTTTTAAAGTGCCCAATACTTCTAATGCTTATGTTTTGTACAATTGGAATACAAGGAAAGTTTTGGATGCGCCCGATAATTGTCTTACATCCACTAGTTGTGGTGTAAATGAATTTGGGGCTAATAGTAATGCAGCTACACAGGTTTGGATACTTGAAAAACAGAATTGATATACTGCAGAATAAATAAAAAAGGCGGGCATTATTGTCCGCTTTTTATTTTGCCATATCCGATAAATTCTCTTCTGCTTTTTTTAATACCGGCTCATTCAACTCTACCAAACGAGCTTTTGCCCTGACCGCTCTGCTTCTCATGGTCATGTTCAGCATTTCAACGATAAATGAAAATGCCATTCCGAAATAAATATAGTTTTTCAAATGAAGTTTTTCTGCCTGTTCATGATCCCATCCTTCAATGACGAGACTTAACCCGATCATCACCAAAAAAGATAGAGCCAGCATTTTTACAGTAGGATGTTTATGCACAAAACTTGAAATAGAAGGACTGAATAAAAACATTACGATCATAGCAACGACTACTGCTGCGATCATGATCTCTACATGCTTGGCAGTACCACCGGCGGTGATCACACTGTCAAAGGAAAAAACAGCGTCAATGATCATGATCTGTGCTATAGCTTGTGCAAGTGAAATTCCTTTTCGTTTTTGTAATTCTACATTCGGGTCCTCGCCTTCCAACTTGCCATGTATTTCTTTTACAGACTTATAAATAAGAAATAAACCACCTGCTAACATAACAATACTTGCGATATCAAATCCTTTTCCAAACCAACTTTCAGGAATAATATATTTCCCACGTTGTCCTAATAACCAACTCAATCCCATCAACAATAAACTTCTTGAAATAATTCCTGTGATCATCCAGATGCGGCGGGCCCTTTGTTGCTGACTCTTATCTTTTAGCCTGTTCAGGATGATACTGACGAAGATCACATTATCGATCCCCAAGACAATTTCAAGAATTGCCAGTACTAAAAAACTTATGATACTTTCGGATGTGAAAAGATGTTCCATTTTTTAATGTGCTAATATGCTAATGTGCAAATTTGCAAATGTTTTAGATGCTTTGCATTTTTAATTCCTTACAAATTTTCTTGACAATCGCTGGCCCTTCATATATAAAACCTGTCCAAACCTGTACCAATGATGCACCGGCATCAAATTTTTCTTTTGCATCTGCCCCGGTAAAGACCCCACCACTTGCAATGATCGGGATCTCGCCTCTTGTTTTTTCAAAAATATATTTTATGATCTCTGTTGATCTTTTTTGCAAAGGTTTTCCACTTAATCCCCCTGTTTCCAAAGTTCCGATCCTTAGATCATGCTCCAAGCCTTCACGATCGATGGTGGTGTTTGTAGCAACAAGGCCATCCAATTTTATTTCCATTGCAAGATCAATTACATCATTCAATTGCTCTACTGTGAGATCAGGAGCTATTTTTAATAGTATAGGCTTAGCTACTGCTTTGCCGTTATTGATCATTTGTAAATGCCTGAGAATTTTTCGCAATGATTCTTTTTCCTGTAATTCCCTTAAGCCGGGAGTATTGGGTGAACTTACATTCACAACAAAATAATCAACATAATGATGCAGCTCTTTAAAACAAATTTCATAATCCTTCCAGGCATCTTCGTTCGGAGTGATCTTGTTCTTGCCAATGTTGCCACCTATAATGAGCCGTTGGCTGTTGACTGTGGACTGTTGACTATGGACTGCTGACTGCCATTGTCGAAGTCTATCCGCAATTACCTTCACCCCATCATTATTAAATCCCATGCGATTGATCAATGCTTTATCTTTTGGCAAACGAAAAAGCCTTGGTTTATCATTGCCTGCCTGTGGCAACGGCGTTACGGTTCCTATTTCAACAAAACCAAAACCCAGCGTTTCCAGTTCTCTTAAATATTTTGCGTTCTTATCAAAGCCTGCGCCCAGCCCAATGCGATTGGGAAATTCTAAGTTCCAGGCTTCAAATACTAAATCACCTTTTGGCGTGAAGCTTGAAGCAAGCAGTTTCCTCAAAAAGCCAATACTGCAAAGCACTCGCAGGCAATTCATTGAAAAATAATGGACCGATTCGGTTGGGAAAAGAAAAAGTATATTTCGTAAGAGTTTATACATCTGCGTCGGTTACTTATACTCTTTTAGTTTGACAAGTACTTGTTTGCCAAATAACATATTCAGCATTTGAGGATTATCTTCATTAAGATTTGCAAAGGTCCATTTAGATGAATTGTATTTTATCCCTACCATATCAGGGGTCATAAAGATATTCAATGAATTTGCAACGGGATCAAAACGAACATTTCCTTCTCCAAATTTTTGTGTCATTAATGATGCCATAAATTCTTTTTGTTCCTTCTGCGTTGAATCATAAGGATCGATATATTTCATTTTCATGAGCATGGTATGTCTCACTTTTACATAACTGGTGTCGTTGATCTTAAAAATTGGAAAGATCTTCAGAATTTTTACTGAATCAAGCTCAATAATAAAATCTTCTGATTCAAATGCGCTTTTCATTGCGGCAATCAATGTTTCTTTTGGCACAATCGTAAATAGTTTTGGATAGGTATACTCAATAACTTTCTCAAGATCTTTGATCTGGGTAAACGAAAGCATTGCATTTATCCGGTTCACTAAAGAAGTATCTTCTTGTGCATTGATAATAATTGGAAGACCAGCGATCAGGAGAGCCAAAAAGAGTTTTTTCATGTAATATTTTTCCAAAAGAACCGCATAAAGAACTACTGGCAAAAAATTTTTCCTGAATGGGGAAATATTAACTTTGGCTACTGAAGGTTGCATAAACAACTTTTCGTAAATTTGATATTGATGGCGAATAGAATGTGGTAGATGAACACTTCGCTTTAAAATAATTTTTACAAACATCCCTACTCCCCTTTAGGGACGGGGGTAAATCAATCTTTATGCAAGAAGCATATATAGTAGCCGGATACAGAACCGCAGTTGGTAAAGCAAAACGTGGCGGTTTTCGTTTTTATCGTCCCGATGACCTGGCAGTGGATGTGATAAAAGGATTGATGGCAAGTGTGCCGCAATTAGATGCAAAACGAGTAGATGATGTAATTGTGGGTAATGCTGTGCCCGAGGCTGAACAGGGTTTGCAATTCGGTCGAATTATTTCTGCAAGAGCTTTAGGAATTGATGTACCGGGTGTAACAGTGAATCGTTATTGCGCATCGGGGTTGGAAACAATTGCGATCGCAACTGCCAAAGTAAGAATGGGAATGGCGGAATGTATCATTGCCGGCGGCACGGAGAGCATGAGCCTGGTTCCAACTGCTGGTTGGAAAACTGTTCCTGCTTATTCAATTGCCAAGGAGGAGCCTGACTATTATTTAAGCATGGGATTAACGGCTGAAGCAGTAGCAAAAGAATTTAATGTAAGTCGTGAAGCACAGGATGAATTCTCTTATAACTCGCATCAGAAAGCGATCAATGCAATTAAGAACGGATATTTTAAAAATGGTATCCTGCCGATCCCTGTTGAAGAAATTTATCTGGATGAAAAAGGGAAAAAGCAAAAAAGAAATTATACGGTTGAGACAGATGAAGGCCCACGTGCCGATACATCAATAGAAGCATTGGCAAAATTGAAGCCTGCTTTTGCGGCGAATGGTTGCGTGACTGCCGGCAATTCATCACAAACTAGCGATGGCGCTGCCTTTGTAATTGTGATGGGAGAGAAGATGGTAAAAGAACTTGGATTAAAACCAATTGGCAGGTTAGTTGGCTCCGCAGTTGCCGGGGTTCATCCTCGAATAATGGGAATTGGACCAGTAGCGGCTATCCCAAAAGTGTTGAAGCAAACAGGAATGAATCTTTCACAAATTGACCTGGTAGAATTGAATGAAGCTTTTGCTTCACAATCAATTGCAGTGATCCGCGAAGCAGGTCTTGATCCTTCTAAAGTAAATATAAACGGCGGGGCGATCGCTCTTGGTCATCCGCTTGGTTGTACAGGCTGTAAGCTCACCATTCAGAATCTTCATGATATGAAACGCCTGGGCAAAAAATATGGGATGGTTACTGCTTGTGTAGGTGGTGGCCAGGGAATTGCGGGCATTATTGAGAACCTGTAGTTTTCAGTATTTCGCTTCAATCGTCTATGTAGTTTTCCTGTTTTCTTTACGGGAAAAGAATTTGCCTTTCATTTAGATATCCTTAAACCATTTTATAACTTTAAAGTCAACATTGGCACTGCCAACCAAAACCCTTGTTATGGATAGAAGAGAATTTGTTACTGCAAAGAAAAAAATTGCGCCGTCCAGGACTAATGAAACACAAGTGGCCGTCCGCACTTTTTCCGGTCTTACTCCCTACAATGGCCCCTGGACCTCAAACGAAGTAATTCATCTTCTTAAAAGAACAATGTTTGGGTCAACACCTGATGACATCAATTTCTTTTTGGGGCTTGGTATGAACCAATCGGTGGACAGTTTATTAACAGTATCGGTAACACCACCAGCACCGCCAGTAAAAAATTATAACAACACTAATATTCCCACGACTGATCCTGATTATAATATACCAATGGGGCAAACATGGGTTACTATCAATACCACTGATGCAGAGGGACAAAGAAGAAACTCATTAAAAGCTTGGTGGATGGGCCTGATGATAAACCAGGAAAGGAATATCAGGGAGAAAATGACCCTTTTCTGGGCTAATCATTTTTCTATCGAGACAAGTGATCTTGGACGAATGATATGGGCCTATAATAATAATGCTCTTTGCCGGAAGAATGCCCTTGGAAATTTTAAACAGTTTGTAAGAGATGTAACATTAGATGTAGCAATGCTTCGCTACCTGAATGGTTATTTGAACATCAGTACGGCGCCCGATGAAAATTATGCTCGTGAATTACAGGAATTATTTACACTGGGAAAAGAAAATAACCCGAACTATACGGAGGATGATGTAAAAAAAGCGGCCAGGGTTTTAACGGGATGGAAAATAAATGCAAATACAAATACATATAGTTTCACAGCCTCACAACATGATGTAACGAGTAAACAGTTCTCTTCATTTTATAATAATACGGTCATTGCAGGAAGGAGCGGTGCTACAGCTGGTGATCTTGAGCTTACTGACCTTATAAATATGATCTTTTCAAAGAGTACAGAAGTATCGAGGTTTATTGTAAAAAAATTATATCGCTATTTTGTTTATTATAAAATTGATACTGCCACTGAAACAAATGTCATCGATCCTTTAGCTCAACTACTTGTTTCGAATAATTGGGAAATAAAACCAGTTCTTACTGCCTTATTAAAAAGCGAACACTTCTTTGATACAGTGAACCAGGGTTGCTATATAAAATCACCTGTTGACCTGGTGGCTTCTGTTTGCAGGGAGTTTGGAGTTGTATTTCCGAATGCTACCGATTACGTAAATGCATACAACATGTGGAGCTTTATGCAAAGCTATGCGGCACTTTTACAGCAAAATATTGGCGATCCACCAAATGTTGCCGGTTGGGCTGCCTTTTACCAGGCTCCACAGTTTCATGAAACATGGATAAATGCAGATACTTATCCAAGAAGAAATCTTTTTACAGACACTATGATCGGCCCGGGCTATACAAGAAGCGGTCAGAAAATAATAATTGACCCGGTTGCTTTTACAAAAAAACTTTCCAACCCGTCCGATCCCAATATTTTGATGAACGATGCATTGAGGATCTTATTCCGCATCGATCTTTCCGCAGCATCAAAGACCGCATTGAAAAATCAAATTCTTTTAAGTAACCAGGCGCAGGATTACTATTGGACAAATGCCTGGGCCGCCTATATCAGTAATCCAACTGCTGCCAATTACCAGGTAGTATACACAAGATTGAGAGACCTGTATAAATATTTAATGGACCTGGCCGAATATCAATTGTGTTAAACAAAACCAACTGAAATGAAAAGAAGAGATTTTTTAAGATATACTGTTCCCGCTGCTGCCGCTACAACGGTGATCGGCAATATCCCGATCCGTACGATGGGTATGGAATCGCCCTTGATCCGTGCATTAATGGATAATCCTACCGATACTGATCATGTGCTGGTGCTTGTGCAAATGAATGGTGGCAATGATGGATTGAATATGGTGATCCCAATTGATAATTATTCGAGCTATATGGCAGCGAGGAGCAATGTAGCTATTCCACAAAATAAAATTCTATCACTCACAGGAAATTCAAAAACAGGATTACATCCTTCAATGACCGGCATTCAAACTTTATTTAATGAGGGAAAAGCAGCCGTTGTACAGGCAGTGGGTTATCCTAATCCCGATTTCTCACATTTTCGTGCTACAGATATCTGGATGAGTGCTTCCGATTCAAATCAATATGTGAACAGCGGATGGATGGGTCGTTATCTTGATAATGAATACCCAGGTTTTCCCAATGGTTATCCAAATAGTTCAATGACCGATCCCCTGGGAATACAAATAGGCTCTGTTACATCATTCACGTTCCAGGGTCCGCAGGTAAGTTTGGGGATGAGTATTTCTGATCCTGTAAATTTTTATAATCTTATTAATGGTGTACAGGATCCTGCGCCGAATTCACAAGCAGGGTATGAGCTTACTTATATAAGAACAGTAGCAAGACAAACACAGCAATATTCTGATGTGATAAAAACAGCTGCGTTAAGTGTGACCGCGCAATCAGCTTATCCAACAAATAATTCACTGGCTGATCAACTGAAAATTGTTGCAAGGTTGGTTAAAGGTGGATTGAAAACGAGAGTGTATATGGTAAGTATTGGTGGATTTGATACACATTCCACCCAGGTGAACCAAACGGATACCACAACCGGTGCACATGCAAACCTGATGAAACAGTTGTCTGATGCCATCAAAGCTTTTATGGATGATCTGAAATTTCTTGGCGTACAGAAAAGAGTTTATGGAATGACGTTTTCAGAATTTGGAAGAAGAATCAAATCTAATTCAAGTTTGGGGACAGATCATGGCGCTGCTGCTCCTGTAATTTTATTTGGGGAATATGTGGCCGGCGGTGTATTGGGCAACAGTCCCACAATACCTGCGAATGCAAATGTGAATGATAATGTACCGATGCAATATGATTTCAGAAGCGTTTATGCATCCATACTCTCTAACTGGTTCTGTGTTGATAATACCACATTACAAACAGTAATGCTTAAAAATTTCCAAAGCCTGCCGATCGTAAAAACAAATTCATGTAACTCAACGACACCTGTTCTGCAGGATAAATTGCTTATTAAGAATTACCCCAATCCATTTTCAGGTTCTACCACCATCACTTTTAAAACAGATGGTGGACACACATCCGTTATGATCATTGATACTTTAGGAAGAATGATCAGTTCGCTTGTTGACCAGGACTACACGGGTCCGGGGGAATACACTGTTACGTTCAATGCAGAGAAATTTGCAGCCGGTGTATATTATGCAAGGTTGCAAAACGGCGCAACCCAACAAGTGAGGGCAATGCTGAAAGTGAGATAATACTTCACGCAAATAATAAGAACCCGGCAATCATACCGAATTTTTTTGTTGCAATCGGGGTTGCAAATTTTATCAAGGCAACATGGTTGCAAAAACTATTTAATCATACTTTTGCATAAGTGCTTTTTAAGAACAGATATATTCATAAATGTATTTCGGCAATATTGCTGGTAATGTTGCTGCTAATTCACAGCATTAAGCTTCTCCACACACACCAGGGTAATAATAGA
>Ga0184611_1000167_pt1 | contig 11508 bp, 12 predicted proteins | sample PLM3_5_coex_FD_133162 | JGI IMG/M metagenome (GOLD analysis project Ga0184611, IMG submission 133162) | Groundwater sediment microbial communities from an aquifer in East River, Colorado, USA - PLM3_5_coex | ecosystem: Environmental > Terrestrial > Soil > Riparian zone | place: USA: East River...
ACAGCAAGGTTAGCGATATCCACTGGTTGCCCGATCCGGTTATATGGAATAAGTGTCATGAGACTTGCCAATGCCTGCGGAGTACTCCATGCACCCGTATTGATCGGTGTTTGTATGGCACCGGGACATATGCTGTTAACCCTGATCTTCCTGTCTCCATATTCCTGTGCCAGGCTTTGCATAAACATTTTGATAGCTCCTTTGGATGATGCATAATTTACATGCCCTCCCCATGGAATAAGTTCATGCACTGAACTCATACAAATAATTTTACCGCAGGCCACAGATCTATCTTGTACCACACCGCGACGCAGCATTTCAATTATCGCTTCACGGGCACAAAGAAATTGCCCGGTCAGGTTAACATTAATTACTTTACTCCACTGGTCAAGTGTCATTTCATGAAAAGCAGCATCTCTTTGAAGACCGGCATTGTTAACGAGAATATCAATGGTGCCAAATTCTTTGAACATGGCTTTATACATTGCCTTTACTTCTTCTTCATTACTTACATCAGCTTTCAATGTGATGGCTTTGCTACCAAATGACCTGATCTTATCTGCAACCGCCTCTGCAGATGCAGGATCGACAACATAATTAACAACTACATTCGCGCCGGCTTCGCCAAGTCCAATAGCTATTGCTTCACCAATACCAGAATTGGCACCCGTAACCAAAGCGGATTGATTTTTTAATGAATATGATATCATGAGTATTTCTTGTAATGTTATTTAATCTGACAATCCTACGACCCTATTATATCCCCCGGTTACATGTCGTCCTTCGATCTGGCTCAGTAATAATTGCAATAACTCGTCATAATAGCGAGCCTGGTTTTCATACAGATCATTTTCTCCCAGTATCAGGTCCTGGTTATCCGCTACACCATTTACAAAGGCTTCCTGCAGTAAATAAATATTATTTTCAGCCAGTTTTAAATTTGTTTCAGCATATAAGAATTTTTCCTTTGCATTTTTTATCTGGTAAAATACTGTTTGCTTTTCATTTTCAAACTGGTTCGTAAACTGATCATAATAATTTCTTACCTGGGATGCCTGTAATTTTTTTTGTTCAACGGCCCTGTTTACATCCGAACCATTAAATATAGGTACAAAAAGATTTACACCGATATAGGAATAAGGTCTCCATCTTTCGCCCTGGAAAATTTTATCAATACTATTAGCAGCAGGTGTAAATCCCAGCTGGCCGTCTGCTCCTATGCTGATCTGCTTTCTTGCCCGCTCCAGTTTGATGGATTCATCAGCCAATGCAATTTGAGTTTTTAGCATCTGGCTTTCTATTCGCTTTGCCGGATCACCCAATAAGAGTTCCTGCATGATAGGATCAGTAGCGCTTACAATTTCGGGTATAGAAAATGCATCGGAAAGTATCATACTATCTTTCTCCAGGTAATTCATCTGGAACTGTAAACCAAGCATAGCCCCGGCAAAGCTGTTCCGAACATTTGCCAATGCACTGCGCATCCGGTTACCCGTAACTTCTACACGATTCACTTCTATTTTTATACCTGCCCCTTCTTTGAATTTTATACGAGTAAGTTCTATCAGCGTATCAATACGGTTAATATTTTCTACAAGAAATTTTGCCTGTACTTCCAATAACCTGCATGCACTATACGCTTTATAAATCCCGGTGACCAGGTTAATTTTAAAATCTGCAATTTCCTGTTGCTGCAGCACTCTATTTTGCGAAGCAATATTATAGGAATTACGGTAAGAAGGATCAAAAATGAGCTGGTTCACACTCAGTGTGGGGAACCATGAATTATTATAACCTACGGGAATTGCATATGGTTCTCCCGGAGCCACAGTTGATGGCGCAAGAGTAGTGCCTCCTTCAACAAGCAGGTTCCTCTTAGTAATATAATATTGAACTGCTGCTCCGAAATTTACCCTTGGAAGATAAAGTCCGCTTACTCTTTTAATATCCAGGTCGCTGATAGCAGTATCGGTTGACGATGCGTGCAGCAATGGATTGTGTTCAAAAGCGTATTGCACACATTGCTCCGCAGAAAAAGTTTTCTGCGCATGCAGTAACTGTGATCCGGATAAAAATAAAATCACCAGGAATGAATTAAGCTTTTGGTGATACAGTTTTTGCATTTTCATTCGTTTTATTTTTGAATGTAAAAAAATCAATAAGCATGCGGTAGTTCTGCAGTACCCATAAAATAAAAATTACAGCTATCAATACGAAGCATACAACAACTGCGATCTGAAACACCTGGCTCATACTTTTAAAAAAGGCCTGCAATTTTATCATTCCTGTCACACCGTTCACGGCTGCCTGGTAAGCTGCATCCGGATCGTAACCCTTGCTTGCATAAAACGACTGCAACGCATTAAATCTTTCAATGAATTGGGGATTTGAAGGATCAGTATACTGTAGCATAGAATTAAAATTTCTTACTCTTCCGAAATCCAGGATGCGACCAATATCAACTGCTGTAATTGCGATCCCCATCAAAAAAACAACAGACCTGAAATTGGCAACCTTACCGACCTGGTTTTGTGGTACTGCTTTTATAGCAATTATTATTACTGAAAGAGCAAGCATACCGGCTCCTGCCATTCCAACCAATGAAGGGGTAATGATATTATTAAAGCTAAATTCAGTATTCAGTAGTGAAAAAGAATAAGCAGCAAATGCGACGCAACTCAGCCCGGTGATCATTATCCAATGAGCACTGACTTTTTTTACGATCAGGACAAAACTGATCACTAAAGAAATAAAAATTACCAGGGCCAGGAAATTAATAAAATGAAAAATATCTTTCAACGGCATTTGTAAAATACCTCCCAGCATTTTAGACAGCATGGCTAGTGTAAATACAAATAAAGCACCGGTAAGAAAAGAAATGACTATCGTGACGCAAAAAGCCGGGTATTGCAATAACCGTGTATCGAATAATGGTTTCTTATGTATAGCACCCCGGATCAGCAAAACAACTGCCGAAATAATAACTATGATAAGTGATACAAGGATCTTTGGGTGACTGATGCCCTGGTATTGCTGCCGGTACATGAACACAAATAATATAGAAATAATTAATACTGTAAAAGGGATCAGGCTTATCCAGTCTTCTTCTATTTCCTCATTCTTTTCTATTGTAGGAACGAAAAAAAAAGCTGCAATGATCACGAGCAATAATACAGGCAAACTCAGGTAATAATTAAACTGCCATCCAAAATCTTCAGTGAATGCCCCATTGGCGATCAAACCTAAACTTAATCCTGCGATATTGGCTGCGACTGTGAATAGTGCGCCAATCAACCTTTCTTTTCCAGGGTAGGTTGCCAGGAAAAGCTGTGTCGATACGGCGATCATAAATCCATTAGCAATACCTGCCGCGATCCTCGAACTAAGTAAGGTTGTAAAATCGGTAGCTTTAAAAGAAACGATGGTGGCGATAAGAAATAACAAAGCAGAACCAATGAAAAGCCACCTGTTGCCCAACCATTTTATAAAGACAAGACCAGCAATGCTTGTAATAATGGTACCTGCATGAAATCCCCTTAACAACCAGTTGGCATCCCAGAAACTTACGCCAAAATAACCCTGCACAAAAGAAAAAGAAAGACTTTGCCCAAAGAAGTTGAAAGAACACATGAGCAAAACAAAAAAGAAAAAGAACCGAACCCAGAATTTGTCTGATACCAATTGCATGTAATGAATTATTGGGTTACCACAATACTAAAACCCGGTCTCAATAATTGCCGGGCACGGGCGGAATCTTCAAATTTGATCCTTACTGGTATACGCTGAATAACTTTTACATAATTACCTGTGGCATTATCCGGCGGAAGCAATGCGAATTTTGAACCGGTTGCACCTCCAATAGTTTCTACAATTCCGGTAAAGGTTTCTTTTGGGTATGCGTCAGCCGTCATCTTTACTTTTTTTCCAATAGGGAAAGATGATAATTGTGTTTCTTTGAAATTTGCGGTTACCCAGATCTCCTGGGATTGTACTACTGAAAACAATTGTGTACCGGTTCGCACCATTTGCCCAATCTGGATCTTTCTTTTGGAAATTATACCGTTTACAGGCGATCTTACAGTTGCATACTTCAGATCTTGCCGGATGATATCAATTTGTGTTGCCTGCGTAACTATATTCTGATGAGCCAGGTCTACCTGATTTTTTGCATCTTCCAGTTTTTCTATAGCAGCTCTTTCCTTATCATATGCGTTTTGAAGGTTGATCGTATTTTTAATATAACTCTCCTCTGTAAATTCATAAACCTGTACTGATACAACGCCTTTCTCCATCAGGAGCTTATTTCGTTTATAATTAGTTTCAGCTGCATTGAGCGAGGCTTTCTGAATATCTATATTCTGTGTGGCCATTTTTTTTTCGATCTGAGCTGATCGTATTCCAATTTCTGATCTTTTCAGATTGGTTTTAGAAACTTCATATGCATTCAAGGCCTGTCTTAGCTTGAGGTATAGATCGGTGGTATCCAATTGAAGTAATATCTCGCCTGCATGCACAACCTGGTCATCCTCCACGAAAACTGAATTTACAAATCCATCCGTACGGGCAAGTACAGGAACAATGTCACCATCCACTTGTGCATCATCAGTGCGGTTTTTATCATCATAGTAATTAATGATAAGCCAGTAAATGATCGCCAGCGTAGCAGCAATAAGTAATAAGATAAGAATATTGCGAACTGCCGTTTTCATTGCATAGAATTTAGTTACAGCTAAATGTACAACAAAACCATTTTACCTGATTGATTTTGATACCCGCTATCATTTAGAAGTGGTCTGAAATAATTTTATTTCGGCTAACATTTGATCAAAATACAAAACCACTCAATGAAAAGAAAAATTAATAACTACTCCGACTAGCCACATCCAGATAACATCATAGTACTTCAATATAACACTTAGTCGTAATAACATCATATCCGTTTATATAAAAAAACATTAACTTTCAGAATGAACCGCCAAAGCCTGAAAAGGTCAGCGAAAAATCTTTTTACAGCCAATACGTTGCTCCTTTTGTTACTGTGCTTTACCATTTTCGGAGTTACATTGCTTCCTGAATCATGGTACAGGACTTCTTATTCCATTCTCATTAATCTTATCCTTATCTCCATAATATTTTGCCTGGAAAAGTCTTACCAGTTATTTTCAAATATTACTGTTACAATACTTGTAATACTTCTTAATATAGCTTTTTTCACAAAAGCGCAGTTGGTGAACTCAATATCAGATGTACTGAACGGCATTTTTTTCCTTTTCGCATTTTTCCGTTTGCTAAAGCAGGTGGCAGAATCAAAAGTGGTGACAACAAAAGTTCTTATACAATCTGTCAGTGGCTATTTAATACTAGGTATCGTATTTTCTATGGCTGTTTCACGGATAGAATTCCTTCAGCCCGGTGCATTCAGTTTCCCGGCCGATGAAAATGGTTCCTTCCAGGCAAAATACTATGATCAGCTCTATTTTTCATTTGTCACTATGGGCACTGTTGGATACGGCGATCTTTTACCCAAAACTCCTTTTGCAAAATCATTTTCTACCTTGATCGGAGTTTCAGGGCAATTGTATGTAGCAATTATTATTTCTATGCTGATTGGTAAATTTTCCTCTACTTCCAATCAATCAAAACAATAAAGTTTATCCTATCCGGATGATAAAAATAAAATTGAATCTGATTTTTTTACTCAAATAACCTCAACCATGAACACCTTTAACACAGACCAACGACGTTCGATCATAGAAACAGCTTTGGTATTGCTGCTTTTATTGATATTGCTTTCCTCCTTATATACTGTTCTAAGTATTTTTTTAGGCGTTTTTACTTACGCCATTATTCTTGCTGTAGCCATTCACCCGCTATTTGAAAAATTAGCAAGATTGCTGGGTGGCAAACGTAAGCTGGCAGCTTTTATTTATGCATTGATTTTAATAGCCATAGTTGCGCTACCATTTGTTTACCTGATCAATGAATTGGCTAGTTTGATACAGGAAAGCCAGGTCTATATCGCTGATGCAAAAGCAAACGGGCTGAAACCCTTACCTGAATGGATAGCTGGCTTACCGGTTGTTGGAGAAAATATTTCATCGGGCTGGCAAAAATTGCAAAATGATCCTGCCGCCATTCAGTTATATGAACCCAAGATAAGGGCTGTTCTTACTCGTCTTCTTGGTGGAGGACTTGGAGTTGTAGGTGCCGGCTTTGAATTGATCCTGGGTATTATTATTTCTGCGATCTTTTTGAACAGTGGCACTAAGATCCTTAATCCTATTTATGTTGTAATGAAAAGAATGGTGGGAGAAAATGATGGGCCTGCTTTGGTCGATGCTTCCGGCAGAGCCGTAAAAGGTGTTGCTATTGGCGTTATGGGAACTGCGTTCATTGCAGGAATAGCAGCATGGATCGGTTTTGCAATTGCTGGTATTCCAATTGCAGCAGGGCTTGCGGCCATTACCTTTTTTTTCGTGGTTATCCAGATCGGTCCATTGCTCGTGTTTGTACCCGTTTGTATTTGGTTAGGAATGCAGGGTGAAACCGGCATGGCAATATTTATGACCATCTATGGCATCGTTGTGTTGATGGGTATTGATAATGTTTTAAAACCGATCCTTATTGCAAAAAGTGGTAAGCTTCCGATACTGGTACTATTTCTGGGAGTGATAGGTGGCATGACAACCTGGGGTTTTACCGGGATGTTCAAAGGAGCTATAATCCTTGCTGTTTTTTATACACTGTTTAATTCATGGTTAAAACCAAAGACTCAAGTAGCAGTATAAAAAATAAAGACTACGAAAAGCAACTACTATTTTACAGATCAGATGAACCTGGTGATCCAGCCTGGCTGAGCATTGACAAGATCATTTACCGGTTGCTTTGTGGTGATAAAAGTTAATGAGGGATAAAACTTATTCTATTTTTTTTAGAACACTTCATTCAATCCAAAGAAGAAGCCGCTTGATTTATGACTTCCCCTGGCATAGTCTATACATATGGTCGATCTGCTTTCTTTATTAAAAAGAATTCTTAAGCCGGCTCCGCCTGCTGTGGCCCAATATTGAAATAGCTTTTTTTGCCCGTCATCAGAAGCAGATTGCATATTCACAAAGGCAACCCCGCTTAGTAATTTATTTTTTGTGATCGGGAAGCGCCACTCTGCTTCAAAATCCACATATTCGGGTCCTTTGAACCGGCCCATAGTATATGCCCGGCCACTTCTTCCATATGTATCATAGGCAGTCGCCGGCAACTCAAGATAGGGAACAGTACCATTAAGTGCATAAGATGCCCAGTGCCATAACGCTAATACATGTTCCGGGTTTTTTTTGCTCAGGCTGAAATATTTCCTGAGATCATACTGCAGTTGTATTGAGTTCTTAGTACTGCCCATCCATTGCTGGTTAAATCGCAAGTTGAAATCTGCATAAATACCACCATAGGAACGGATAGGATGCTCCCTGGTGTTATACTGAAAGGATAGAAAAAATCCATTTGCAGAATATTTACTGGAATCATAATCATTTCTCAAACTATAACGCAAATGCGCTGAACTCGGGTAAGATTCAAGTTGCTGATCATGTATATTGAAACGAATATCAAAACTGATGCCTCCGCCTGCAAACCAATGGGAGCTGATCTTTCGATAAACTTTTTCACTAAGCCGGATAAATGTAAATCTTATGATATCTGCACTGTCACCGTCAGTTATATAATCTTTATTCCCTGTACCAATTCCATAATCGTTTATTAAGAATTTCGATAGCTGCCAGTTCCCCTGGAAATTCCATTTATTGCCAGTTGTAAAAACATTATGACGGGCCTGGCCTGTGATCACGCCTCGCGAAGTATAGATCGCTTCAAGTCCAAAAGCCGAGAGATCTGTATTTTCTTTTCCGTATTGTTTAACGGCAGAGATCTTAGCGCCTAATATAACTCCAAAACTTGGGTTATATCCGATTGATGGTAAGATGGAGACCGTTGATGGATTCTTAACTTTTGCGCTATCCTTTTCTTTTTTAAAGATCTTTCTTATAACATCCCCGACATCCTGCACAGGTATTAAACTGGTTTGGATTCCCGTTTGCTGGGAATGTACCGCCATAGAAAAAAAGCACTGGAAAAAAATGATCGCGAAATAAAAAATAAAATGTCTTTTATTTAACCCAACAATTTTTTGTTTTTTTTCCATGAGGAGACTCAATTTTTAAAATTAATTCAAATAATAAAAGGCTGCAACATCCTGTCACAGCCTTTTATTAAAATAAACTCAATTGTATCAATAAATTTATTGTTGGATCGGTGGGGGTGGTGGGGCCGTCTTGGTCTTAGATCCACCAAGTGCAAAAGTTATACCGCCACCAAGGCCAAATTGTAACATAGAAGAATAGGTACTTACTCCAGCACTGGCTCCTCCTGTCCCAAAATATAATCCACCACCTGCTCCCTGAACAGCTGACAATAATTGGCCCTGTAATTTAATTGCCATTTTTTCTGATGCCCAAATATTTGCTCCGAGTCGTAAGCCCCATGCAAATTTTGTGGCACTGTTATCATTTCCGTTATCTGGGTTTTCAACATTAATAAAGGCTGCACCAAGCATTCCACCGCCAAATCCTTCTACCTTACTTCCGGGTTTTCTCATGTGACGATTGAACGCAAGCATTGCCCAATTTAAACCGACATCAAAATTCGTTGTTTTTATTCCTGATAACCCAGGATATGCATACGTAGTTGGAGCGGTGGTCTGTTGATTTAGGTAAACAAGCTCTATTCCGTTCATTGGCGTTGGCATATATTCAATACCGACTCCCCATTGGAGGCCCCCTTTAAATTTTCCCTCGTAGTAATCACCGGGACTATAATAGGAATCGAACTTATCATCAAATACATACATTGCATAGCCATTTAATCGTGTTGTTTGTGAAGAAGCGGTAATAAAAAAACATACTAATAAAATTGAAAGAATTGGTTTCATGTTTTTGTTTTTTAATGGTTAATTTATTTTTGTTTTTTTCTTTCCTTGTCAAATTGCGCAAACAGCAATTCGGTGTATTCCTTGCTTGATTTTTCAATTCCCGTTGGATTGTCTGCTTTTGACTGAACAGACCAGATCAATTGCTGCGTTTCTGCATCATAAGCATTGGCTTCAATAAAATAAGTTTTGTCTGTTTGCCAATAACCCGGGCTATATATAGTCGGCTGCCAGTAATTATAATACCCATAGAAGCCGGTGCCATAAGCTCCGTAATGACCATATGGTCCATAGCCGCCGTACGGCGCATAACCGACACCTACTGATACCGCACCTGGCTGATAATAGGTTTCACTTGTTTGATCAATTACCGCAATAGATAATATAACGTCACAACCCCTGTCACGAATTAATTTCAGTGCAAGGTCCCTGTCACGCATATTCTCCTTATTAAAATTCGGAGGAAAAATTTCATAGCCTTTTACTACATTAAATCCTCTTGCCTTTGCAGCTGCACCCAGGTCAGCCTCAAGCGCATATTTCACAGGATTATTTTGTATCAAAGCCGCTACAAAAACAGTGGTATATTTTTTTTGTGGCCTGTCCGGGTTCACCCATGATGTAGTAATTTTTTGAGATGGGGAACAGGAAAAAAACAAGACAGTCAGTATAAAGAAGTTCAGTAAATTATTTTTTTTCATAAAAAATTTTATTGCCATAGATAAGGTACTTCAAAGGTAACTGGAATTAACATCCCTATAAAGGTTCTGTTTATATTGAGCTGCACCAGGAAATATTCTATACCCCGAAAAAAAAAGAGGAGAATATCTCCTCACTCTTCTGTTCAGGACCAGGTTATTTCGTCAAAAAACCGTCTTTCTTCATTTTTTCAGAAACAACATTAGCAATATCATTTACTGCTTTATCAAGTTTGGACGGGTTCACTGTTTTTGTAGTTCCTGTCCAAACTAATTTGTCCGGGTTAATAGTATAAACGGTAGTTTCCACAAAATAGTTCTTATCAGTAGTATAATAACCGGGAGAAGAATACATGCCAGCCCCATAACCATAATACCTTCCATAGCCACCATAAAAAGATGTAGTAGTACCGGGTACATAAGAGGTCTCCTTTTCCACATCGGCAAGACGCATCAGCAATACATGCGTAAAGCTACCCTCTGTCAATTTTTGTTTTAATGCTGCATCACTCGCTTCTTTCAGCATTTCTGTTGAAATAATAGTGTAAGAAGATACCGAAGGAGTGGTAAGGCGTTTCACGAGTTGGTCCTCGATCACGCGACGGGAAGTTTCATCTTTTACCATTGCAATTACAAGTGCTTTATTGGGCGCAGCCGAGCTAACAGAAGCACCCGGTTCCATCCATGATTTTTCAATTTTTGTTGAAGGTCCGCAGGAAACAAGAGTTGTGACAACCAAGGCTGATAAGATCAAATTTTTCATAATTAAAATTTTAGTTGAACGATTAAATGCATTTATAAAATGCAGGCTATACAAAGTTATTTTTTCATTGTAGAAATCATAATGGGACGGATCATATCTTAAACATACATGCCCGGGCAGTTAACAGACAAGCGTTCCGGTTGCAGGGCTGCTTATGATATAAATAATTCGAATATAACCGAATTTTTTAAAATTGAATTCGGCAATTGGATAGTAATGATTATTGACCCGGTGTCTTTGTTTTATCAAGTTCGCCAATAAAAGGGATCTCTTCCTGGATGCTCACCCGGATACAATTTTCAATATAATCTTCCAATTGAAAAAATTTAGCCGCCTGTAAGCCGCCTATGATCGCAGAAAATTTTGTAAAATATAATTGCTGAAACTTAGTGTATTTATCTGCCCATGCAAATTTTTTTGTTATCAGCTCGGAAGCTTTTTTGCTGTCCAGTTTTTCATAGTTGTTAGCATATGCCTCGATTAATTTGATCCTTTCCTGGCCAAGTTTTTTCCGGGCGGTTTCATATGTGTCATATAAAGCCCAAAACTTAGCAGTCTGTGCTTCGGGAAGGGTCATATATACTTGCACTACTTCTTTTTTTTCCTTCCCGAATATGGATTGAATAAGATCAACATCTTCTTTGTTAGATTGGGCAAACATGCCTGCTGACAACAAAAAAGAAACGGCTATAACAATTAGTTTTTTCATTGATGTTTTTTTTAATGTTTAAATGGTTTTTGTTTTTGTGAGGGGGAAGGTAATGGATTTTTTTTATTTTGAAAAACTCAGGATCATGGTTTTAGCTGATTTTGATCAGCGGCATTTCGGACGTCTTTTTAAGATGACATTCTTTCCTCGTTGCAGCGATTTAATTATTATTTTTAGCGGTGTGAATACTTCAAAACCAAACCTCTTATGATTTTTCTATGAGCAGATCTGTATTGAAGATCACGGGAGTGATCGTCCTGCTAACTATCTCCCTTATAGGGTTGGGGCAAAAGACTGACAAGGTTTCTTTGAGAAACGGAAATATGTTAACCGGCGAAATTAAAAGCATGAAATTCGC
>Ga0184611_1000171_pt1 | contig 11368 bp, 12 predicted proteins | sample PLM3_5_coex_FD_133162 | JGI IMG/M metagenome (GOLD analysis project Ga0184611, IMG submission 133162) | Groundwater sediment microbial communities from an aquifer in East River, Colorado, USA - PLM3_5_coex | ecosystem: Environmental > Terrestrial > Soil > Riparian zone | place: USA: East River...
AGAGTAGATGTCTTACCAACAACAACAGCAACCAAACCAAAGTTTTTGTTCTTTTGTAATGCAGCTTGTACAAAGTAATCCGTTCTTAGTACAAGCTTTACAACAACGTCCTGATATTCTACAGATGATTCGCGGTCGTTGTGGAGGCCTGTTCATGCGTACACCTCCACGTAGACCACATCCTCAATACCCGCAAAGACCTAGACCTACAATACCAAGAGGCCCACCTCAAACAATCCCTCCATATCCACAACCAACACCAGGACCAGCTTCAGGTTGTGGTTACGGTAAGCGCTTTGACTCATGCGGATGTAGATGTGTAGACAAAAACGCTGTGACGCCTCAGTGCATTAGAAACTGCACTCAATGTGGAGTAGATCAAGTATTCAATTGGTGTGTCATGAAGTGCGTACCAAAGATGAGCAAGATAAAGCAGTGCCCTCCATTAGAGTAAATGAATGATGGAGACAGTGGCCGACGTTTGCATGTTTGGGTGTGAGATGATAGATAGGTGACCACTGCCTCCCATGTATGTCTAAACTATCTATCAATAGGCTGTACGTAAGTATAGTATATATGAGTTATGAGTGGTAGGGATACATCAAGAGATGAGTACTAGCATCACCAATAGGCCAAGCACCCTACCACCCATTTTTGACGACGATTTGACAAGACTGAATTGGTCTATCAATAGAGATATATATAACATACTATAAATAGATTGCTAATGACCCAACAAATTGATTATGAGTCAAGAATACTTCAGTTAGAAGAAAAAACAATGGCAATGGAGAAGTTAATAAACAAATTAAAGATGTATATTGATCACGAAGTGACAGAAGATCAGGATTGGATTGCAGCATACATTAAAAGAAATGATGAATTTAGAGAGCTATGGAATAACCAAGCCTAGACCAACTGCAACCCGCAGTAAATCTTTATTATTATCAAATCTATTTAAATAATCATGTCAGTTCTCGGAACTTCTAATACAATAGAAGCTGGAAATACAATAAGAACAGCTCCCTGGATTACAATTAATACAGCATCAGGAGGAATTCAATTAGGTTCAGGTATTGTACCATATGGTATTACACTAACTAACGTTGGTACAGTCATATCAGGTGATGCATTCGTAGGTGGTATTGGAACTAATGCTCCATTCTCAGGACAGGGTTATTTCCTACCACCAGATAGAAGTGTTATACTACGTATTAAAAATCTAAATCAAGTTAGAGTAGCAGCATCATTATCTGGAATACGTGTGGCCTGGGTAGGTATTGATTCTTAACCTGATGTATAATACGCAAAATATACTAATGATCCACTAACTCTACCCTGTACATATCCAGCCGGCCGCGGAGATGAAGTTGCAGTTCCATGAGAAACAAATTGTCCTGAGTTTGTCACACCAAGCCATGAGAATCCTGAGGTAGCTAGTACTGCAGGCGGTCCTCCAGGTCCAGTAAAACCACCAACAGATATAGTTGCAGTAGTTGAAACCGCAGATGTATGTGCACTAACAGTTATCTTGTCTAGATTATTAAAGTTATTATTTGACAAGAAAGTTCGATAATCATCTACTGACAGGGTAAACGTACCTGTATGATTAAACGTTCTTGTGACAGTTGTTGAAGATTCACCGCCTATCTTTGCTAATACGAAGCGTACAGTTAATAATTCACCGGCGGTTACAGTTCCGCCTATATCTATGTAGATACTGGGTATACCAGCGTAGTCTGTATCATTGAAAAGTTCAACACCAGTACCAAATGACGAGGATACTCCAGGTGTTATAGTCTGCGTTTCACGCCACATGCCTGTACCTATACTATGAATGAAATGTCCGTTGAGATTTGAGAATGTAGCAGAGTATGGGAATGATGAGATATTGCCAAATGTCGGTCTGCCGATTACCATTGGAGCTCCGGCGCAACCCGACGCCACTATTATACCCTGAGTAGTTCCTGATGCTCCTGAAAAGTTCTCTAGATATATCTTGTTTAATTGACAACGGGTTGCTGATGATCCGGCTTTAAAATGCATGCCTATGCCCGATGGCGCATTAAACCACATTCTTGTATTGTACCATTTACCCTCGTTAATCGCAGCCCCGCTCTCTAACTCTACGTATGTATAACCGGATGTGATACCCGACAACAGAGTATTGAATGTAACATTCTGAACTAGACCATTGATGTATGAAGCGGTACCACCTGATGCAGTCTTGAATAACATGGACTTCATACATGCTTCAAACCTAGAATTTGTAATAGACCAGATCTCTGACCATAGGTTCGTTGATTCCCATGTCATAGCTTCGGCACATGATGAGAATGTACAATTCTGTACAGAGAAATAAGATGCATTATCTAATGCAATACCTGCATTACTACCAGAGAAATTAAAGCCGTCGACTAGACAGTTGGATGCATTAAAGATAGAACCAGAGCCATCGAACTTGAACTTGATAGGTATAGTGGCACCATTACCAACTAATCGAATGCCACGATGACCATTGTTAATGAATGTAGTAGTACCTGAATAAGCACCTGTTTGAAATGATATCACAGAATGATCCGGTATACCTGATACTATTGAATTCATAACAGTACCAAGATCATTTCCGGAAGCTTGTACCGTACCGTTGCTGTTCTGTGCTATGATAGTATTATCTGCTAATCTAATCGTGAAAGCTTGTGGTGATATACTCATACCAAAACCGGACGCTTGTGCCGGTGGTACCATTGCTATATCGTTAACGATATAGACACGGTTCTTTTGATCTGTGTTAGTGCTCATTGACATTTTAATACACTATCTTACTTGGTGACCCCATCACTGTATTGCCTGCCGCCTCTACTACTTTACCCAATATTTGGTAGTTATCAAACGTACCAGATGAGCCGAATTTAGGTCTAACATATATCGAAAAGTCAACATAATTCTTTATTAGAATAGGTTTAAAACAATACATTTCTTTATTAACATCAAGTCCCTCCGTTTGCCACACATCGTAGGTATTAGTACTATCTTTAATTGTTACCGAAGCTGAATCAGTTACCGGTTGATCATCGGCCGGTCCTCTATTCACGTAACGCAAACCCCAGAAACAATAGATCTTGTTATGGTAATCAACTGAGCGGTTGATACGATATATCTGTAGGTCAGTCTCTTCTATCTCGTAGTGACCAGAGCAGGGTTGTATCCATCTTCTTGTTGTAATCTCATTGTTGTTGCCATCACGAAAGTCTTTATCGACAAGTATATCCCTGACTACGAGATGTTCTGTCTGCTGTGCTAGATTAACATCTTTGGCAAGCTTGACTGCTGATTGTACTGCTGTCAGCTCTAACGTTATCTTGTCTTCTATTCTATATTCAGAGTGTAGCCCTCCGTAGTGGCCCAAGTCATGAACTAGATCACCTGTCCTCTCGGTAGGTGGATGAGTTTGAATCTCTGGTTTTTCTTGTTCTGTTAGTGGTGGTATCTTTGTTTGTGGAGCTGTACGTGCTGATGCAGACATAACCTATATATTAAGTTGTTAATTAATAAACTTCGGGTTCATGCTGGTCTAGGATGGCCCAGGAACCATACTATACCAACTTGGACCCGTAGTAACTAATAAATACTATATTATCTATACATAGTTAGATAGATCAACGAGTGGTAGGTAGATCTATCTGGGTTAGACAAATCAAATTCCCTAGCACAAGCCTACCACTCACTTAGATAATATGAAGCGTATGATGTATCTGTAACTCTAACACACCAGTAGCACAACTACCATATGTCTTGATAACATGAGGTCCATATGATAATGTATTTGGTTCTATAAATAACCAATAACCATCACTGAGTGCAAAATATTTACCGTGTTTAACATAACCAAGTTCTAATGTTTTCAATATATCTAGATTATCATCATTAACATCTATCTCAAATAACGGTGAGATTATACGTGGTTCTGATTGTGTATATTCTCCATCTATCTGTAATTCTAATTTAGATACTCTATCCATCCGCTCTTGTGCTAGTTTTGTTAATGTATTTTCAACTTTCTTTTTATTTGATAATAATCTTTTAGGAGCAACAGAGATCCAATTATCAATTGGTATGACTATTAACTTGTCTCGTTCTATTAGGTTATCAGTTTCATGAATCTTTTTATCATTAGGCTTTAACATTTGACCGCTGACAAAATACGTGTTAGTATGTTGCCCACTGTTTTTCAGAAATATCTTCCACCATTCTGCCGTTAACATTGGTTTTCTGATATAGTATTCAGCGACCGTATCTATGTCATCTCTCTCATTAAACTCTAGATAGTTAATGATATCTTTAGTTAACTTTGATATTGTATCTCACCTCACTCGAATAACCGTTCTTATCGATACCATGTGTCATTAGTTTATGTTCTCCTGGTGATAATGGATCTAGGACAACCCAGTAACCATCGGCAATAACAGGTATTGTTTTACCAATCGAATCTTTAAGATATAAGAATGGATTGTGTTCTTTAATCGTTAACTCAAATACATTTGATTTGATTCTCTGAATTTGATTGGCAATGTCTTTGTCATCTAACTGAGCTTCCATACTCACTGCATTGTTTATATCAGATGCTAAATCAGTCATGCGTACCACCCGCTGAAATATATTACATGTTTCACATCCAGCGAAGCCATTCAACACAGGTATTAGTATTGGTTTGTTGTTGTCAGCTGGAATCGTAATGTTCCTGGTCTGATTTGATCCATATGCCCCAGTTAGAAAATACATGTCTGAATCGGGTTGATATTTCATTATATCATCACCTGTTTTATCTAGTAATAAATTAGTCTGATTATTATTCATAACCCAGGTCCACCAATCAGCTGTATAATCAGTATTAGCGTTAGCTAATGTTAAAAATAATAAAAAAATCAGTGGGCTAATTATGTCCACCGCCGGCTTCGACTGCCATTGGAGTAAATATAGCCATAAACGATAAACCTATCGTTGCTGCTCCTCCTAACAATGCCGTGAATATGACCCATTTTTTCCTAAGTTCTGCTAATCTTTCCATTGATTCACATGCGATGGAATACACATATAAACGTATTGAATAGGTAAATTATACATGAACTGTCTCAATATAGTCTTGATCTGCTATATCACAACCCAACGTACGAAGCGGTAATGATTGCATCGACGTTGATGATATAGCAGATGTAATAGGCTCAGGAGCTTCTGCATCTGCAAACGCAATCACGATAACTTCGTATGCATTAGCCGCGTCAATGACTGTGTAGTTGAGTGTAAAACCATCTTCATCTAATGATTCCAGAGATGCTAGAGCCTGAGTAGTAGATGAACCAGCAGCCGCCGCTTCCGTCGCTAACCTGAGTATCTTTGTAGAATCACAGCGCGCCGCACATACAGCATTAGCCGTAGCATCTGAGGAACCAGTCCATGTTGTCCATTGATTATCAGGATTACCCGAACCACCGATTGTAAAGCGGCTATTAGTTACGATAGATGATGAAGCAGTCTTGTCTACACTAGGTAGTATGATAGCTTTAGGAGCTAGACCCAATCCAGTAGTAGGTAATGAGAGGGGAAGTGCGCCAGCTATCGGTGTTGTCATTGACGTGATTTTCGTTTGTGGTCCCTGGAACGCAGCGTATGCTACTCTCTTGTTGGCACCGGAAGCTGTCGTGAAATTCAGGGTAAAGCCATCGTTATCCATCGTCGAGAAAGCAGCCTCATGTGTTAATGCAGCAGAGTTAGTCGAGTTAAAGATAGCTAGACATTTGTCGGTACGTTGGTAACGGGCTGTATCCATTGTCGTGACATCATCTATGCTCATATTAGAGGAGACAGCTTGTTCTCCAACTCCGTTCATGACGCCAAATGAAATGTTACATGGTCCAAAAGCTATCTCATTATCTGTTGTATGACTTGTTCCCAACAGAAACACAAAATCAGGTAGGAATCCTAGACCTGTCACCTGATGCAGACCTGTTGAACTTGGCGCGTTGAAATGTCCTACAGTTGCGTTTGTCATGTCAGTTCCACCCATTGCCAGAAATCCAGTCTCCCAGTTCGATGAAAACCCATTCCAATTTAATGTAAAACCATCTGCATCAAATGACTTGAGCGTTCCAACTCCAAGCGCTCCCGCAAATCCATCAGTGAATACAGCGCTAGTATGCCATGCTGATTGAGCATCTGCGACCGCACTATTATCTGACATGGCTACCGTAAAGCTACGTTGTTTCGCAGTATCTGATGATGATGCAAAGCCCATGTTAATTACATAGTCAACATCAAAGACATCTACATCAGCCGAACAGGCCCAGATGATTAGTAACTTTGGTTGGAAACCTACACCGGTAATGACTTTATCTGCCGGCGAGCCAGGTGTTTCAAATCTTGCTGAATGAAATTGAAATGGCATTTTAGCTAATTAAACATCAGCAGAGATCATGTAACTAACCGGCGAGCCAGATGTTGCAGCTAATGTTACTACCCTCAACAGATTCGGGTTGTAAATTGGAATTGTGACAGCATCAAAACGATTGAGAAGCCAACCCAAACCAGATGCAGCTGCCATTACGAATGGTGCATTTCCTGTACCTGAGCTGCCGACATACATGACACATCCTGTTACAGTGCTTATGTTGCGCACAGATACAACTGTCGAATTACCTGAGAGTAGTTGTGTGCCACCGCTGAGAGCAGTTACCGGTAATGTTACATAAGCTTTGAACGCTGTCTTTGCTGCCACAACTGTGAGCAGTGCCGCCCCTGAAGTCGTAACCATAGAAGCTAGCGGAGTGAGTGGACTACCTGATGTATGCATCACGGCGTAGACTATCTGCCCGCTCACATCTGTTGCGGCTGATATTGATCCGGCTATTCTAACCTCACCTGATTCAGTTACAGCTACATTACGATTTACCAGTGCATCATAATCAAAGCCTCGGTTGTCCGTATACGAGAAACCTGATGCTCCAACTCTAATTGTCTCACCTGAGATCTTGCCCACTATACTACCGCTGGTAACTTGGACTTGGCCCGATGTAACATTGACAGCGCTGCCAGATATGCTAACAGCCCCCGATAGTACTTGGACCTGGCCTGATGTAACGACGACCGACTCCCCTGATGTCTTGACAATATTGACACCTGATACCAGTGAGACAGCATTAAACCCAGAAGCCAAATACAGAATATTACCAGAGACCTGAACTGACAGAGCACCAGCAGCTATCTCGGCCTGCAGTTTGTGCCCACCAGAGTTCTCTACCCAGAGCTGGTTGTAACGTAAGCCCGACGGATCAAATGCCCACAATGAAACATCATTATGCCCTGATACTAGGCGCACGGTCTCCCCACTTATCTTTGTGTTAACTACATTTCCACTAACACTAGTTACTACTATCTCTCCAGATACTTTGGCTACAACAATCTCTCCACTAAAAGCTACAACTAGTTTATGTGGAATACCTGATACAGATTTTCCTGACTGGGTTACATATAGATTGGGAAACGTGCCACTCACATCTAGTGCGGCTAGATGTAATGTCTCACCTGATATGTTAACTGTTGTGGCACCAACTGAAACTATGGCTTCAACTGCTAACTGCCCAGATTGATTTACGTTAACCAGAGTACCAGATGTATTTTGAATTAGAGTCGAATCTCGATTAGCTTTAACCATGCAAATATATTGCGGTTAGCTTTTATAAAAATACACGACAGCTAAGCGATTACTTTTCTTAGGTCATCTAGAAATGAATGCAAGTTCTCTAGTGGTACATCTACTACATGTTTGCTATGACCATTACATATAGTCATGATATAGACATGGGCTAACCCATGCTGTATATCTGTCTGTACTTTAATGGTTGCATCCGCACGGACTTGTATTGTATACGAATTCATTATTGTACTGCTTTCTCCGCATATTCTGGATATGCACTACAGACTGCCGTAAACTTGCCCTGCTCTGCTGTGTTCTCGCTAACGGTGCACTGCATGTAATCTATTGCGTACTCTGAATTCATTTGTGATGTCAAGACTCCGTTCTCATAAGTAATTACATCGTCGACTGGAGGTGTCCAACGCCGGCTGGCGGGAGCAAAGACATCATTTGTTACTGCAAACATTGTTGTACTGGAGCCAATTACGACTAATGCTATCATAACTACTATCGTTAGTGTTGAAATCATCGACTTAGGTACGTAATGATTAGCTTTATATATGTATCTATACATAGCTAAACTTCTAGCTTTGCATCCATATCCCTATCCGGAAAGTATGAATAATCATCACCGGTCGGCATCTGTATCTGTTGTGTATCACTACCCTCAAATGCGTTGGTCGCATAATACATTGTTAGGTCAGCTCCAGCATTAGCACCAGTCCATTCTATTACAACACAATCATTGGCACTTGTAGATCCAGTGAGTGCGTATGTATTGCTCAAGTTCTCAAATGAGACTCTAGTACCATTAGGAGCTGTTGAAGCGTCTGGTATATCATTAAAGAGAACTGATCCCATTGTAATCGTACCATTATCATTGCTGGTTCCATCTTCTGCGCCCTTGACAATCTTACAAAAGACTGTAGTAGCCGATGTTCCGGTTCTCTTTAGTTTAAATGAAGCCCGTTTAATGATCTGCTGGTTCAATGATGAATTACCTCCCTCCCTAAGTACACCTACTCTGAACAGAACAGGTGAGACATTGTTCCATCTTCTCTCCGTTGCTCCTGCAATATCGTATACCGGATTGAGGACCGGACCAGCCGTCGTCAAGAGGTGATTGGATACTGGAACCATAAAATTATTTGCCGCATCCTGAAATCCAGAGACGCGTATCTCAAACTGTGTAGATGAGGGCCATGAGCCAGCCTGGTCAAATGTAATTATAGTCTTTGTCGCATCCAAGTTTACTGTCCCTGGGAAGAGGACTTGGGTTGATGCATTACGACATGATACACCAGATGTACTGGTAAGCGTTCCAGTCCCAGCTGTGCCGACGATTGGCTCGGACATTGTAATCACTACGTTCTGTGATGTGATTACGTTAGTGCTACCGTTCGCAGGTGTAATGGATAAGACTGTAGGCTGCACGTTATCTACTGTAGTAAAGACAAACCCTGATTGGCGTAGTGCTCCAGTATTCTGATTCAAGACATTTGGTGTTGGTGTGGCAATATCGCAGACCCCTGTAACACCTACCCTATATATCTTGTTACCTGATAGCGACAGATGAGGGGTAAATGTTAACTGGTTGGTCGCAGTCTTTGTTAGGACTCCATGTACCCCCGACGTTGGGCTGTTGGTAATATCATGACCTGATAACCACATCCTAAATATACCAGACGTTGTTCCGTTTAATCCCATCTGCTGACCTATCGTACCAGAGATCTCTTCAGAGAAGTTGACAACAAACGTTGTTGCAACAGCTACTCCTCCAGCACCGGAGACAGGTATTGTATTTGTAATCGTAGGAGGTGTGCTATCTATTGTTATGGTGCTAAATGAGAACCCAGAACGGGGAGGTGAGGTCTGTGTAATTGTATTATTATTCAGATCCATCACACCGGAGATTGCAAAGACGTAGGTTGTATTAGATGTGAGGTCAGCAGTTGGATTGAAAGTAAGCTGAGTCTTGTCGTTGTTCAGAGTATTTGTTCCAGCCAGTGCCGCTAACGTCAAGTTAGTTCCACTTACCAAACGGAAGACGGGAGCCGTAACTGTACCGTTTGCAGTTCCCGATAATGCTTTATTAAAAGTCACTACGATACTCTTGTCTAATGCCAAGTTTGCAGCGCCGGAGACTGGGTCGGTTGCGGTAATCAGTGGCCCTCCCTGTGTAAGAAATGAAATACCAGAGTTGGCAGCGATTGCGACAAGCTGGTTACCTGATACGTCTTTAACTCCAGAGACACCAACAGCATAGTGATCGTTCTGGTCTAGATCCGATGACGGATTAAATGTAAGCACAGTTCGACTCGCATCTAACGTACGCGCCCCCGCAAAGACAGTGCCGGCTACACCACTCTTGTATAATCTTATGACATCAGCGGCTATCGAACCATTAGCTGTCCCCGATATGGCTTCGCTAAATGTAATGATGATATTGGCAGTTGTGGCTACGTCAACGGCTCCGGACATTGGGACCGTCCCTGATATTACAGGAGCAATATTATCTAGTGTACGGAATGTGTGCCCTGATATAGGAGACATCCTATTGGATGCTACATCTAGTGCTCCGGAAACTGAGACTGAGTAAGTTCTATCCCCTGACAGGTCGGCTGTTGGATTAAACGTTACGACTGTCCCTGATGAATTGGTCGACGTGGCTCCGGCTACTGACCCAGTACCGGATAAGTCAATACCAATTATCGCCGTAAACGTTCCGTCCGGATGTGTTCCTGATAGCGCTTCATTGAATGTTACTACTATGTTGGAAGCTACAGCTTGACCAACGGAGCCTGATAACGGAGTAATCGACTGAGCGATTGGAGGTGATACGTCTGCATCAACCCATGTGATAAAAGAGATACCTGAACGTGGCGGCACTGTCTGTGCCATTACATTACCGTTGACATCTCGAACCCCGCTAATGCGTATCTGATATGATGTCCCGCTTATGAGTTCGGCCACTGGATCGAAAGTTAGGATACGACCAGAATTATCTAGTGTAATAGTGCCGGATAGGTTAGTTGATGTCGCTCCTGAATTCACAAGTGAAATAACTTGTCCTGAGATGATACCTCCTGGAATCCCTGATACTCTTTCATCAAATGTTACTACAATATTGGTAAGTGTAGGAACATTCCCAGATACAGATGGATGTACTAATAATCCAGAGAATAGGTTCGGGTAACCAGATGGTGAAACACCTGAGATTATAGGACCCTGAGTATCTGCTGGCCCAGTAGAAAAAGCAATACCTGAGACTGGCGTTGCAAACTGGTTAAAGAGATCTGTAATACCTGAAATTGTATAACGATACAATGTCGATGGTTGCAGTAACGTAATAGGTGTAAACTTTAGCTTCGCACCCGACGAATCCGCGTCCAGTATCGTGACACCGGATACACCAGCAGCCGGTATGTTATCGTTCCACAGAAATATGTTATTAGTATATCCAGTACTGTTTATAGTACCACTAATATGTTTACTAAAAGAAGCCTCTATTGTCTGACTGAATGGAGCTAGTGTAGTCCCTGATACTGGGAGATTAGATTTGAGAAAGAATGGAGAGTCGTCTACGCCCGCCGTAACAAATGACCATGTTAAAGTTGATGGAATAGTAGAACCAAAATCATCACCGAATCTCTGACCGATATATACGTTATACCATGA
>Ga0184611_1000173_pt1 | contig 11286 bp, 18 predicted proteins | sample PLM3_5_coex_FD_133162 | JGI IMG/M metagenome (GOLD analysis project Ga0184611, IMG submission 133162) | Groundwater sediment microbial communities from an aquifer in East River, Colorado, USA - PLM3_5_coex | ecosystem: Environmental > Terrestrial > Soil > Riparian zone | place: USA: East River...
CGGTGGCTTGGATCGCCGCCGGGTTGGTAGGTGAAGGCGGACCGAGTAACCCATATTAGGGCCGGCGTTCATGCCGGCAACCGTTGCCACTGCTCGGCGATGAGGCGCTCGAGCTCCGCGAGGTCGGCAGGCCCCAGCGCGGCGCGGGCTTCTGCCAGGTTCTGCTCGTTGGCGCCGAGCAGGTCGGCGAGCTCGTTCGAGCTGGTGCAGCGCTTCACCTTGACCGCGAACAGCGCCATCGCCCAGGTGCGCCAGTCCCGCTTGCCGTTCTTCATCGGCGGCGCGATCTCAAGTCCTGCGCGCGGCGTATCAACCGGCGGTGGAGGCTCGGCCGGCATGTGGTGGTCAATCTCGGGCAGGCCGAAAGGATCGTCGCCAGAGATGCCCACGGAGGGCGCGTCATCGACTGGCGGCTCCTGAGGGCCCGGCGCCTCCCTTCCCCGCGGCTGGCGGGCTCGACGCGGCACCAGGGAACCCGGATACCCATCCTCCTCGACCACGCTGCTGGCGGGCGGAGTCTGTCTCGGCCTGCGCTGTGCCTCGTAGGCGCTGGTGACTTCGTCGGCGGCTTGCCGGAACCCGGCGGCCCGCAGGAACTCTACCGCGTTCCGGTTGTCCTCCCACCAACCCTCTAGCCGCTCGGGACCGAGGCGCGCGGCTTCATCGAGACAGATCCGCATCGCCTCGCCGGCGGCACCGGCACTGCCGTAGATGTTCTCGACGCCGTCGAGGTCGACCACGGCGAACTCGGTGCCGGCAGGCTCGACGCGGTTGCTGATCTGATATTGGTCGCGCTGCGGTTCGGGCTGGCGCGGTAATAGGCCGGGACCAAGGTCCGGCCCGATCTCTGGTGCCTCGTCGTCGCGGTCGAGCACCCGGCGCAACTCACTCGAAAACGGTGCCTGCTTCGCCGCCCTTCTGAGGGCGGTTTTTTTTGCGCCTTCCCAATAGAAATTCGTCCACATCGGCGAGTTCTTGGCGCGCGACACGTTGCGGGCGGCCTCGATCATTGATCGGTCGAGCACGTCGCGGATCACCTCGCCGTTGCGCAGGCGGATGATGGCATAGGCGCCGATCACCGCGCCGCGGGACACGCCCAGCGACGGCGGCTCATGCTCGATCATCGCGTCATCGCCGAGCCGGTAGCGGAAGTGATCCTTTTCGAACACCGCTTCGGCGACCGCGCTGGCGACCTCGCCAGATTTGCGCATGCGCTCGCGCAGCCCGGCGACCATCGGAAGGTAGGTCGCTACGTCCATCTTGCGGACGTGGTCGATACCGGTCTGCGGATCGCGTGTCTTGACGTCGGTGCGGTAAACGACGAGCGCAGCCTGCCGACCGTCGGGGATCAGCCCATCGACCGCGCAGCGCATCGACGCGTTGAACAGGCTGCGCCGGTCGGCGTAAAGCAATTCCGGGTTGGTCGAAACCGCGGTCACCAGCACCCGCTTGAACCGCTCAACCGGGATGTCCGCCGGCAGCGCGTCTTTCAGGTTGGGCGTATAGGCGTCGAGGTCGGAGTAGAAGACCTCGGCCGCGGTCTGGCGCGGCTTGGTCGCGACTTCTTGAGTCTGCGCCATTTCAATCCTCCTTTAATCCGGCTTCTAGTCGGCGCGCTCTCGCTCGATAAAATTCTTTTGTATTCGCGTCGCAATCGAACACCGACGCATCGGGATTATCGGCCCGCCATAGATCGGCGGCTATTTGCTCCAATGTCCTGCCACGAACCTTGGCTATTTCTTGCCAGTAATAAACTTGCATGGCCAAAGTGCTGATATCGTCCAACGCCATCCCGAGGACGTTACGAAATTGCGCGGGGCTGCCGTCGCAAACCGCATCGACGCTGACGCGCGCCCAGCTTTCAGGGTCTTTGTTCATCGTCGGACACTGACCCCCCCTTCCTCGACCCAAGCGCGCACGCCGACCATCTGCACGCCGCTCTCAACGGCGGCGACGCCGAGATCGCGCAGCTCATGCTCGGTGAGCTTGTCGACGAGCTGCTCGACCTGCGCCCGGCGCGGCGAGCGCATGATGTCCCGCAGCCGCGCCGCGAAATCCTCGACCACAAACCGGATCACCTTGCGCCTCGTCGTCTGCCCGAGCTGCGATCGGGTCGGCTCGTGGCGGATCGCCTCGGCGCGGCGTGTCAGGCGCTCGGCCTGGTCTTGTGCGCGCACCGCTTCGAGCTCGGCCGCGACGTCGGTCTGCCCTCCGCGTGCTTTGGCCTCGGCGGCGGCGCGGGCGGCGGCGGCTTCCGCTTCGCGCTTGCGGGCCTCCTCGGCCAGGCGGCGGCGCTCGGCCTCGACCGCGGCACGCTGCTTGTCGTCCCACTGCGTTAGCATCTTGCCGCCGGCATCGATCCCCATCGCTAGGCGCAGCTTCAGGGTGTCGTAGCGGTTGTTGATGAGCTTCCACGCATTGCGGTAGGGCTCTGTTCGTGCGAGCCGGGCCTTGTCCACCTCGTCGTACAGCGCTTTCAACTGGCTGGTCCAGTCCACGACCTTCGCCGCCGATGCTTCATCAATGATGACCGTGGTCACGGCCAGGAGTTGATCGGCGCGGGCCCGGCGCGGCGCCAGTTCCTCGTCGATGGCCTCGGCCAGTGGCGGCCGGTTGTGGTGCCGGTCGGGGATCAGTCCACGCAACGCGGAGATCGCGCGGATCTGATCCTCTGATCCCTCGGGCCAGTGGATCACGGCATGCGCGATGTCGACCGCCGACATGCCGGCGTATTCGTCGAGGTCCGGCAGCGCCTGGGCTTCAGCGACAAGCTGGTTCAGCGTCATGGAGTCACCCGGTATCGTGTTTGTTTCATGCCCAGCGCCGGATTGCCGCGCCAATGCCAGCTCACCAATTCAAGTTGGCCTTGCCGGATGCGTAAATATGAGCGGCAGAAGTGCAGCGCTCGCATCCCGGTAAGGTAGGCTTCTTCAGTGTCTCGGCATTCCAGTGGGACGTTTACGTGCAGCCTAACCTCATGCCAGGCATGTAGCGGGTATTTGCCTGGCATCTGGTAGGCGCGGGCGAGCCGTTTTTGTAATCCGGCGTGCGGCAAATGGGTTCTGCGGCCAACGATCTTCGGCGTGTTGATGATTGCCAACAGTGAAATCACCATTGTCACGAAGACGCTGAGCCCGGTGTTTTCTTCCTCGGTCATGTCGCCTTCGCCGTGCATGACCGCATCGAACGGTTTGCCACCCTTCGGAAACGAGAAACCAAAATTGCAGCCCTGCTCGTCGCAGCGCAGGGCGGTAATCCAATCGCCCCGACCATACTGATCATCAACAAGTAAAAATCCGTCGCGCGGCAAAGTTGGATCTTTGAACTCGATCCAAGTCACAGGAGCCGGTAGAAACGCCACCCGCTCAGCCACCGCGGCAAATTTGGATATTACCTTCGGCCCCATAAACTGGATCTTTCTGCCGTCATAAGATCCTTCGCTCCCCGCTTCTCGCGACGAGAATAAACCCTTCGCCAGCGGCAAAACCTCGGTCGTCTCAAAGCAATGCGCGTCACATATTTTTGATAGAATCCCGGGCGGATCGCTAACAAAGGTCCGCCGCTTAACTGGTAGCGTGAGTTGCTTGGCGATCGAATGGGCCAGTGGCGTCACAGCAGCGCCTCCTCGCGGCTGAAATCAGGCACCTCCACGTCAGCGGCGGCGAGCCGGCGGCGCGGCCGCAGCACCGGGTCGTCGGGCTGGTTCTGCTCGGCCCAGCGCAGGCTATCGAGCCGCCAGCGGTATTCCGCTTCGCTGATCGCCCTCGCGAACCGCCAGTGGGTCGGCGGGTGCGCCGGCGTCGGATCGGTCATCGAGAACAGCCGGTCGGCGAGCTGCTCGGGCGGCACCTCGAGGCCGCCGACGTCAGCGCGCGGGTACAGCGACAGCCGGCCGCGGTCGAGCTTGTTCTCGGGCACGCCAGGTTCGCTGTCGCACCACCAAAGGCGGGCCGGCAGCAGCGGGCCGTGGCGCACGGCGCGCAGCACGAAATGCCACGCCTTCATCGCATCGTCCTCCGGTCGAGCCGGCGGACCAACTCCTGCGCTCGTCGGACTTCCGGGGTCATCTCGATCTCGCCGGGCATCGATGCTCGCAGCGTCAGATCGTCGGCGAACATCAGTATCTGCGCGCAGGAAATGCAGATAGTGACATCGCCGGGATCTGGCTTGGCGTCAGGATTGGCGGGGTCAGCCGCCATTGCTGAGTCCAGGCGGTGGCCACACCACGGACACGAGCATTCCGGCACGCGGGTATCGCGGAGCCCGCTGATCCGTTTCATGCGAGCTGGTCCGCGACGGAGCGCAGCAGCGCCGCGCGCTGCGTCAGCGCCCGCTGCCGGTTGCCGCGCGGGCTGGCCTGCCGCGCCTGCGCGTCCAGCGTGTGCGCCGCGCGAATGAGCTCCTGCCGCACCAGGAGGCGCTGGTCGCCGGTGAGCCGCAGCACGGCGGTTTGTGCAGCCTCGCGAGCGAGTGCCTCTACATCTGGCGGAAAGGGCGGTCGGCCGAGACACCGTCGCAGATAGTTGCGGGCTGCCTCCAAGGCTTCCGCGCTGGGCGGTGGCGCGGTCATCGCCAGATCACCCGCTCGAACACCACCGCGACGCCGGCGACAAAGGACAAGCTCTCCGGGTCGTCCTGGGGATGTACCCGCAGCCAGTTCGCGCGATAGAGCGCCGTCGCCATCTCGTTGCGCTCGGCCGGCGGGTTGCGCAGCAGGCTCAACTCGTCGACGAACATGTCGCGGTAGTCGGCGCGGCCGATATGCTCGGCTGTGGCCTTGGCCGGGTCCAAGATCCGCACATGCTCGATCGGACCGTCGACGATCGGCTCGAGCAGGCGAGCGATATTCTTAAATCCCGGGTCCGACGGCCAATCGACCTCCCCGGCTTCGCTGGTGCGGTCCGGGCGGAAGATCGTGTAGCGGTACATCATATCGCCAGCGCCCACGCGAGGCCGACCAGCAACAGGCCGACGATGAGCGCTTCGATGCGGTTCGTCATGGGGCCTCCCTCTTAGAGGTACACCAACATCGCAATCGCCATCGCCATAGCCGCCCCGAGATGACGGAGGACCATGACGCATTAGCGGGGTGACCAGCTCACCGTGATTTTGGGTTCCTTGCGGATCACCGGGCCGTGCACGACCGGCGCCTCGCGCACGGTGCAGGTGAGTTCGCGGCCGGCGTCGAGCGCCCTGGCAATCGCCTGGTTGGCCTGCCGCGGGATATAGCCGACGTGCAGCCCGCGGTAGTGGCAGGCGACGGCCAGCGGATCGAATTGGTTGTTGGGCTCGCGCACCAACTGCACCGCGTCGCCGGGCTGCATCAGCGCGATCGCCGACTTAGCGGCAGCGCCTCCGAAGACCGTGCCGACGATGACGGTGGGGATCGCGACGGTCATTGCCGGAAGACCGCGGCGATATGCCGACTGAGCGGCAGCGGGATCTTGGCGATCATGGCGCTGGCGGCTTTGCGGCGCGGCGAACCGCTTGGCAACTGACAGAGGTTCTGATCGAACCATTCCGCGCCCGCGCCCGCGCCCTTGCGGCCTTCGGCGACGGCATCGATCCCGCAATCGCGACTGATAAACCTCACACCATTGCCCCTGTCGGTTCTGCGGCCGGCAATTCCGGTGAAATACTGGCCGCGCTTCGTCCGGTCAGACCAGTTCATACCCGGAGCTTTGACACCCTCGCGCACCGCTGCGGACTGAAACGAGTCGCTGCCATCGAAGCGGAATCCGGGAACCTTGAATGCGCGCGCGTCAGGCATCAGCGCCGGCACGTCACCCCACAGGTAATACGACCCGTAATTCCAGCGGGCACGCCCGACCCATTTCTGCGCGCCGCGCACATTCTCGACGACCATCGGGATGTGCCGGCCGGCAGCTTCGCCCGCCTCGCGCTGGATGCGGAAGCATGCCTCGAATAGCGTATTGTCCGGCGGTGGGAGCGCCTTCGCCCGCTTCCACGGCATCGCCCGATAGCTGTAGGCTTGGCACGGGGGCGACGCGACGATCAGCGCGGCATCCCGGAACTGCGAGCCGGACAGGGTCAGCACGTCCTGCACGACAAGCTGCGCCGGGTAGCGATGCTCGCCGTACTCGTGGCGCTCGATATCGAAGCCGACGACATCGTAACCCTCGGCGAGCAGCCCATCGGCCCAGCCGCCAAGGCCACAGAACAGGTCTATCGCGAGCGGCCTGATCATCGCCGCGTCCCGCAATTATACGAGGCGATGCAATCCCATCCCGGCGCGAAGGCGTTGCCGCGCTCGCAGCGCATCGCGGCCGGCGGGTCGTCGGCCAGCCAGCGGCCGGCGGCGATAGCGTCGACGGCAGCGCGGCAGGTCGCGGCAGAGGTGGCGGGAACGCGCTCCTGGCGCTCGGCCGACCACGACAGCAGCAGCACGTGCGGGTCGAATGCGAGGGCGGCGAGGAACAGAGCCGGAATCTGGTGGAGTTTTTGGTGGCATTTTTCTGCCACCACACCCGAATCGCCCCGTTTTTGTTCTTGCGGCGGCCCGGCCAAATTACCTATAAGCCGTTGACCCGCAAGGGCTCGGGGCGTAGCGCAGTCCGGTAGCGCGCCTGCTTTGGGAAGATACCACCGACCCACGGTAAGCCCCTCACTTCTCTTGGGTTTTTGCCACCGATACGAGCCTTGGTGCCACTTTTGGTGCCATTAAACTTGCCGCCTCCATCGCGGCACGCACCTGGGCTGTGTCTGAATTGGCGTAGCGCGCCGTCGTCGCGATGTCGGCGTGGCCGAGCATTTCCTTGACCACGTTGAGGTTGCCGCAGGCCGCCAAGGTGCGGGTCGCCGCCGTGTGCCGCAGGTCGTGGAAGCGCAGTGCCGGCATCCCGATCGCGTCCCGCGCCGCCATCCAATCCTTGCGCCAGCCGTCATGGGTGAAGGGATAGCGTTCGCCCTTGTTCTGCCGCAGGCCGCTATGCGGATCGTGCCGATTGCGGCGGCAGACATAGGTGAAGACGAACTCCTTGTTGCGGCCCTGTTCGCGGGCCAGCAGCACCGCTAGCGCGTCGGTGAGTGGCAGCGTCAACAGCTTTCCGCCCGGGCGCCGCGACTTCACCCGGAAGGTAATCACGCGCCCCTGCCAGTCGATTTGATCCCACCTGACGCCGATCGCGTTTTCCAGCCGTAGCCCGCTGATCAGGGCAAATTCGATTAGCGGCCAGTAATCCGGCCGCAGTGCGTCAAACAACAGCGCCTCTTTGTCTACCGATAGGATCGTCTGCGCCTTGTCGGGCTCTGGCAGCATGACGCGGCGCCAGTCGATTTCCGGAACCGCGACGCGCCAGTGCCGGGCGGCGATGACGACCGAGCGCAACAGGCCCACTTCGCGGTTGATCGAGGCGTTGGCACGGTCGCACATTTCTACCCGGCCGGTCTGCGGGTTTCTGGCTTTGCGGACCCGGCGGCGGGCGACGTAGTCCTCCAGATCCCGGGTGCCGAGGCGCGCCAGCGGCGTCTCGTTGCCGAGTTCGCGGATCAGCGTTTGGCTGTGTCGCTTGATGTCGCCGGCGCTCCTGACGTGCGCGCCACGGGTTTCCCAATAGCGCCCGAGGGCTTCGCCGAGCGTGAACCGCGTGCTGGCCGCTTGGGGCGCCGCATCGGCTGCCGCGTCTCGACCAGCCTGGGCGGCGGCGAAGACGGCGGCGGCTTCGACCTCGGCGGCCTCGCGGGTGTCCGCTCCAAGGCGGTCGCGAAATCGACGACCTCTGACCTGAAAATTGCAGTACCAGCCGTCACGGCCTGGCCGCTGTTTGACGAGGGATTTTCGCCGCAAGGTCCACGCTCCTGCTGCTCGATGTAATGGGCCAGGTCGGCCGGCTTGAATTTGCGGCGGCTGCCGACCAGCACATAGCGCAGCCGGCCCGCCTCGATCTCACTGAGCAGCGTCTCCGGGGTGATCCCGAAGGCTCGGCAGACCTCGGTTTGCGGGATCAACAGCCGGCCCTGGGCCAACTCGACGATCCGCTCCCAGAGGTCGGGGTCGATTGCGGCTGTGGGGGCAGCCATTTTCGATCTCTCCTGTCACAGACAATCTGTGATCAAGCCCAGAACGCTAGGGGGATTTCTGTCCACTGTCTATGGCATTTTTTTTCAACATAACCCGCCTGTAGGGGTTGCGTTAACCATTATCGCGTCTCTACCCTAAGGGGACCCCCGGCCCCCAATGCCCGACGGTGCCCGACACGCAACGGGTTGTGTGCAAAATGGAACAGGGAGCGGTTTGATTATGTCACCAATCCTGCGAGAGCGGCCCAAAACACTCGGCGCGGGGACGCCGCAGCCGTTCACTCTGTTTCAGAACTTTCAACCGATCGCGACCTTCCCCAATACCGATGATGGCAAGCGGTCCGACGAGGTGTGGTTGTACCCTGGCCGTCCCGACCACGGCCCTTGCGAGTGGGGTTATCGGGTCGGCGGCGGGCCTTGGTGCGCCAGTTGCGACAGGCGGATCATGGACCCGCAACCGACGCACTTTGCCTATATGGACAACACCCGCACCCCCTAACAGGATTTGTCCGTGGCCGCCGCCATTGCCGCCGCCACGCGGGCATCGATTCCGAGCGCCCGGGCAATGCCTTCGGGATCGACGTTTGGTCGGTTCATCGCCAATACCAAATAGAGCATCGCCAAAGCTTGCTCCGAGTAGAGACGCGCGAACGCCAAGGTGCGATGCGTTTCCTGATCGATCGCCGGATCGCTTGGTGCCGCCGGACCGCCGGGCCCGCCCGCCAGCGGCTCTGGGGCAGGCCAATTGCACAACTCCGTCGGGGTCATCTCAAGCTCCTCCGCGAGGCACATAATGGCGTTGGTGTCGCGCCAAAACGCCGCTCGATAAACATAATCTTCCCCGAGCCCACAGCGTCGCAGCACGTCGGCCATTTGCTTACCCAATTCCCTGGCTCGGCGCTGCGCGCGGCGGCGAAAGTCACGGTCCTGCCAGAGTAACCGTTCCGGCGGCACCTGCGCCTTGGCTTTACGGCCCGGTCTAGCGGGTGGTTTTGCAAGCTCTTCCTCGTCAGGGTCGATGTCATCGTCGTCTATCGGTTCGTCGGCCATCTCCGCCTGCCTCCTCCCCCGGCTGCGCTACTTTTGATTTGGCCTAGCTAATACACCTGAACCCCAACTTGGCGGAAAAAAATCCCTGATGCGCGGTTTGTCGCAGCGCAGTTGCCGCAGACACTTATGGGATTGAGGCAATATTTCTCTGGAGTCCGCTTGCGAGCCGGACAGAAATCCCGCTAGGCTTCGACCATGTTCACCGCAGATCAGATCCTGCTCCTGGCGCGGGCCTACGCCGACGCCACCGGGCTGACGCTCTACGGGGTCGGCAAGCGGGTTTGCGGCCCCTCCAACGACAAAGTCTTTCTGCGCCTCGAACGCGGCCAGGGCATCAACGCCCGCTCGCTCGAGATCGCCAGCAACTGGCTGCCCAGAAACTGGCCCGAAAACGCCATCTGGCCGGCTGACGTGCCGGGCGCCCCGATCGCCACCGTGCCGCCGTTCGTCGCCCGCTTCAAGGAACCCGCCAAAACTACCGCCTAGATCCCATTCGAGGGGGAAATCCATCGTGGCCCAATCGCTGTCATCAGCTGCCGAGCACTCCTCCCTCTCCAACAGCGCCGCCCGCGCCGAGACGATCCGCGACGCGGTGCGCTGGCTGGCCGAGCGCCAGGCCGAGGTCAAGGCGATCAACGCCGAGATCAACGAATACCGGATGAAGCACATAAAGGGCGAATTGGGGTTCAAGTTGGCGGACTGGAACGCCGTCTATCGGGTGAGCCAACTCGAGGTCGAGGACCGCGACGTGCTGCTCGACACGCTGCGCGAAGGCTTCGCCGCGCTCGGCATCGGCCAGGTCGTCGACTGGGTGGATGCGGCGCAGGCGACGCCAAGCCACCGCGGTAATGGCGTGGCGGCAGAGAACAAAGTCGCCCGCCTGCTCGGCCACGAAGACGGGCTCAGCGGCGGCCACGACCACGCCGACGAGTACCCGCAGGGCGAGCCCGGCCACGCCGACTACATGCTCGGCCTGGCCGACGGCGAAGCCGAGCGCGAGCGCATTACCGCGTTGGGGGAGAGTGGCAACGGCCACGCTGACGGCGCGGGAGAAGCGGCGCCCAGGCGTGGCCGCGGCAGGCCGCGCAAGCGGCAGCAGGAAGCCGAGGCCGACGCGGAGTTTTAGCCGGTGGACGGCGACATTGAACCGCGGTCGAGGCGGCGTCGCTAGACATGACCCGCAGGCGCGCTGCTGGGTCATGGGAATGGCGCGGTGGGGAGGAAGCGCTTCCTTCCCACCGATGCCCGGTGGCTGCGCTATGAGCCGCCTCCTCGATATCGTCGCCGCCGATGTTGCTCTTGAGCAGCTCGATGATGAGTTCCGCGGAGATTGCCCGTTCTGCAGCGAAAAAAAGCCGAGCTTCTACGTCGTCCCGGTAAAGGGATTTTTCCATTGCTTCGGCTGCGGCACGCACGGTGACGCAATCACTTTCGTCATGCGGCAGCGCAAGTTGAACTTCATTGATGCCGTCGAATTTATTGGGGCGGTCTGGTTATGAAAGCGCACGCCGTCGACCCCGGTGGAATGATCGAGATTGATGTAATTCCGGAGGTCGTCGATATGCTGATCGATTTGTACTTCCTGGATGAATGCGATGCCGACGATCCCGGCAAGATCGGCGAGGCAATAATCGCGCTGTTAAAGAGACCGGATCTCTGGCCGAACAAGAGAGAGCCGCGATGAAAGCGCTGGCTCTCGACCCCGGCGGGCTGTGCGGCTTCGCCACCGGCGAGTTCGGCGACGCCCCTCGCTGGGGCACGCACCGGACCGCGCGAGGCGCCTCCACCGGCGAGGCGCTGTCGTCGTTCGCCGGCTGGCTGCGCGATCTGCTGGTTGCCGAGCAACCGGACGTCTGCATTTTTGAATCACCTTATGTGCCGCACCGCGGCGCCGAGATCCCGCGCAACGCCGCTACCGTGCGCCGCCTGCATTGTTACAGCGGCATGATCGAGGCGGTGTGCTGGCGCCTGCGGGTGCGCGTGTATGAAAGCCGACCCAGCGAAATCTGCCGGCACTTCACCGGGCAAGGCTCATGGGGCGGCCGGGACAAAAAGAAAGCCGCCACGGTGCGCGCCTGCCTCGCCTTCGGTTGGGACGTCGCCGGCCAGGTCGACGCCGCCGACGCGCTGGCGCTTTGGTGCTTCGCCGAGGCCGTGCTCGACCCTGTCGCCGCCGCCCAGCGGCGCGCCCGCCTC
>Ga0184611_1000174_pt1 | contig 11285 bp, 11 predicted proteins | sample PLM3_5_coex_FD_133162 | JGI IMG/M metagenome (GOLD analysis project Ga0184611, IMG submission 133162) | Groundwater sediment microbial communities from an aquifer in East River, Colorado, USA - PLM3_5_coex | ecosystem: Environmental > Terrestrial > Soil > Riparian zone | place: USA: East River...
AATTCCTGGCCCTTTAGCTTCTGCAATTCTTGTTCCTTTCTTTCTGAACCAAGAAGAATTCCTTTTGGCCCCAGGTAAACTTCAACAAGGTTCAAACCGCGATTTGAAATTATAAATTCTCTTACCTGGTTGGAATGCTTCATTCCCCTTGCTTTCATTATAGATAAAACCCTGTTACGTTCGCCATTTGATTCTATATCTTTTAAATTGATCCATGTGTCTACCAAAGAAGAAACTCCTTCATCCATTCGTTCATCCATTACTTTCACTAAGGCTGTCAGCATAACAGTAATGCCTTCCCCCTGTAAAAAATCGATCAGGCGCAGCAACATTGAGTTCACTTCATTGATCAATCCTACAGAAACAAGATTGGTGATCGGGTCAAGAACTACAGTTGTTGGCTTGAATTCTCTTACAATTTTATAAATAGTGGAAAGGTGCATTTCAAGGCCATGCAAAGCAGGGCGGGCTGAATGAAATTGTAACAATCCTTTTTTTACATGTAGCTCAAGATTCAACCCGATCGATTTCATGTTTCGGATAATTTGGGGTGGCGATTCCTCAAATGCAAAATATATTGCTTTTTCATTTCGCCTACAGGTTTCATTGACAAAATAAGAAGCTATACTCGTTTTGCCTGTGCCCGCCATTCCTGAAACAAGAATACTGCTGCCGCGATAAAATCCTTTTCCCCCAAACATTTCATCAAGAGTCGGCATACCAGTGCTTATTCTTTCAGATGAAACTGCCCTATTGAGTTTTAAAGAAGTTACGGGTAAAACAGAAATGCCGTCTTCATCAATTAAAAAAGGAAACTCATTAGTAGCATGTGCCGAACCCCGGTATTTTACAATACGTAATCTGCGGGTTGAGATTTGGTTTATCACCCGATGATCTAATAAGATGACACAATCAGAAACATATTCTTCCAGGCCATGTCGTGTAAGTTTACCATCACCTTGTTCACCGGTAACAATAGCAGTAACTCCTTTGTCTTTTAGCCAAAGAAAAAGTCGACGAAGCTCAGCCCGGAGAATTCCCTGGTTTGTTAATCCCGCAAATAAATTTTCGATCGTGTCAAGCACAACTCTTTTTGCGCCGATACTATCAATAGCATGTTCCAATCGTATAAATAATCCATCAAGATCATATTCGCCTGTTTCTTCTATCTCACTTCTTTCAATTCGTATATAATCAAGACGTAATTTTTTTTCTTTCTGCAATTTATCCAGGTCAAAGCCCAGGGAAGCTACATTCATTGTAAGCTCTTCAGTCTTTTCCTCGAACGTTATAAATACTCCCGGCTCTTTGAAACGTGTAGCCCCGTTTATAAGGAATTCAATTGAGAAAAGCGTCTTACCGCATCCCGGTCCGCCGCAGATAAGTGTGGGTCTTCCTTGTGGAATTCCTCCCATTGTTATTTCATCAAGGCCACTAATGCCAGTTCTGGCTTTCGACAAAAACTTCATATGATCAAGTCTTTACTTTAGTAAAATGAACAGTTATTAGTAAATGTATTTTTCTTCTATTGGATAAAAAAATTCATTTAAGAAAAAATCATCTGAAAGACAATGTCCGAACTTGCTATTTGCATATTATTTGTAAGAATCCTATACCACTGCAAAAAGCTAATTTGTGAGGTAAAATTTCCCCACTTTTAATTCAAGGTAATCACTATGAATGAAATTAAAATAAGAAAGGCTTCGCTGCTTGATTTGGAGCAACTGTTGGTTTTTGAGCAGGACCTTATAAAAACAGAGCGTCCATTTGACCCCACTCTAAAACCTGACCCTGTTAATTACTATGATCTGAAATCGCTGCTAACCTCTCCGCTTGCTGAAGTGGTTGTTGCTGAAATAGACAAGAAGATCATTGGTTCGGGTTATGCACGCATTGATAAGTCCAAACCCTTTTTGAAACATAGCCACCATGCATATTTAGGTTTTATGTATGTAAAACCAGCATACAGGGGACAGGGAATCAATAAGAGGATCATTGATGCTTTAAAAAATTGGGCCGCTATTCAAAACATTACTGAATTAAGTTTGGAAGTTTATTATGATAATATTTCTGCTATTAAAGCTTACGAGAAGATCGGCTTTTCAAGATATATTTTGGAGATGCGATATAACCTGGAAGACGAAAAGAAATAGACTAATTATGTCAGGACTTCCGCTCTAACTTATAGATAAATCCAAAAAACATAATAAAAAAAGTATATAGTGAGGCAAGCGTCAGCATTAAATTAAATTCCTTTTGATCAAATGAACCATAAAAGAAAAATATAAAACTTCCTATTAGCACCAAAATTGAAAATATTATTATCGCCCTCTTTAATGCCGTCGGACTTTTAAACCGATTTTCAACTAGTAGAAACAAGAGATTAACACAAAGAAGAGCTGGTATTGAAATGATAAAACCAATAAAGATCATAACAAAGATCATCTGTACAGCAGGATATTGATCCAGCATTTCCGAGTCAAAAAAAGTGATTAAAGGAACAAAAACGATGGGTACTGCAACCATGGTTGATAACCAAAGCTTAAAAATGTAAGTACGATACATGACCCCTTTAAACCTTTCCATTCAGATATAACTTAAGATAAATTTCAAATAAATAAATCGTTTTTACAAATGCTGATGTAGAAATCAAGCAGTGATATTAATTAACTTTATGAACTTATGATACAGCCGCATGAAATGAAACTGAACTTACCGATGAAGTTATCTAACGAAGTTGTTTCAACAACAACAAAAGTTTGGAACATTCTTGTTGCAAGTAAAAACGGGAATTTAGAAGAGATTAAACATTTGGTCAAAGAATGTCCTGAATTGATCTATGCACAATACAATTATACACCCCCCATTCATTTTGCAGTTCGTGAAGGACATATTGATCTTGTAAAATATTTATTGGATAATGGTGCTCATGATCCCAGTTATAAGACCTATCCATTCAATGATACATTGCAAACAATAGCGCAGGACAGGGATCATAGTGAAATAGCATTGCTGCTGGAACAATATGCAAAAGACAGATCAAAACAGAAATATAAAGGCGATAATGGAGAAATTCTTTACAATAGAACTGAATTACAAGTGGAATTCCAGGAAGCAGTGAATAAAGGAGGTTTTGATAAAACAGAAAAGATAGTAAAAGAACATCCTGAATTTGCAAAAGATGAATCCTATTTCTGGGGTGAAGGGATCCTGGTTTTTGCAGCCAAAGAGTATAATCGAAAGATGATCGATCTTCTAATGAATCATGGAGCAAAAGTTCCGGCTATTTTAAAATGGGCACAATTCTATTATTTTGAAAGACTGGATGGCGCCACTTACATGATGGAAAAAGGAATGAACCCAAATACAATGAGCTGGCATCATGTTACATTGTTGCATGATATGGCACAAAAAGGAGATATTAAAAAAGCAGAATTGCTTATAAAGTACGGAGCTGATATAGATCCTGTAGAAGAAGAATACCGGTCAACTCCTTTAGGAATGGCAGCAAGATGGGGGCATGTGGAAATGGTTAACTATTTACTTTCAAAAGGCGCAGACATTAACAAAGCCGGCGCTTCCTGGGCTACACCACTTGCATGGGCAAAGAAAAAAGGACATACGGAGATTGAAAAAATTCTTAGAAAGTCCGGAGCAAAATAATTTTAACTTCAGTTGTTGATAACACATCCTATTGCTTAAATAATATTATGGTAAGTGAAGCAAAAAACGTAACAGACTATTTAAAAGAAGTTCCTGAAAAAAGGAAAAAAGCTTTGCAGCAGATCAGAAAACTTTGCAAAGAAATTTTGATCGGTTATGAAGAAAACATGAGTTATAAACTACCCTCCTACAAAAGAAATGGCTTACCCGAAGCAGGTTTTGCCAGCCAGAAAAATCATATCTGTGTATATTTTGCTATCCATGATGTGATGCTTTCAAATAAAGAATTATTAAAAGGGTTAAATCATGGCAAAGGTTGTATCCGCTATTCAAATCCTGATAAGATCGACTTTGAAATAATAAAAAAACTTCTCATTGCAACTTTTGAATCCACCAGCAAACCTTGTTAAAGTTTTAGTTATCTTGTTTGATAATATTAAGAAGCACCATGAAAATTACTTACCCGCATACGATCGAAAACGGTTTGGGCGAAAAAATAATTTTTCATTCAGTACAGCCAGAACCTGATGGCGATAGGGTGATCGTAGAAAATTTTGTCACACCCGGGCATGGACCTATAATGCATACTCATTTTCTGCAGGATGAATCATTAACTGTTGTGAAAGGGAAAATTGGATACCAGGCGATGGGGCAAGAGAAACAATATGCAACTGAAGGAGAGACTATTACTTTTAAACGTGGTACTCCACATCGTTTTTGGAATGCGGGTGATGATATTCTTAATTGCAAGGGTTGGATCAAGCCCGCCAATACGATCGTCTTTTTTCTTTCGGCCCTTTATGACGCACAAAAAACCTCCGGGAAAGTGCGACCTGAAAAATTTGATGTAGCATATTTGACAACACGTTATTCCAAAGAGTATAATATTCCGGAAATCCCTGCCTTTGTCAAGAAAACAATTATGCCCATGACCTGTATAGTTGGACGAATGTTGGGAAAGTATAAAAAGTTTGAAGACGCCCCTGAACCAATAACAAAATAAAATTATTAAATGGATTATAAAAAAACAGATTTCTCAAAGTTTGGAGCTGATTTCTTCCCCGGGCTTCTTGGTATTGAAGTTTTAAGTGTATCAACCAACATAGCTACTGCACAAATGGAAGTTAAGGAATCATTATTCGCCCCCAATGGATACTTGCATGCAGGCAGTGTAGTTACCCTTGCAGATACTATTGCTGGCTATGCTTGTCTTTATAATTTACCCATGCTTGCAAAATCATTTACGACGATAGAACTAAAAGCAAATTTCCTGGGTTCAACAAAAAGTGGTTTTATAATAGCAGAAGCTATTCTACAGCATGCTGGACAAACAACACAGGTTTGGGATGTGATAGTTAAGAGTAAGGAGAATCAAAAAACAGTTGCCTTGTTTCGTTGCACACAGTTGATCTTGTATTCGTAAGCATTAGTTCTCATGTTAAACAACTTATTATTTAATTAATGAGGCGTTCCTTATTCATTATAATATTCATCGGATCCATATTAACATGCATTGCACAACAAATCGATCCCGTTACCAAAAACATTACAGATGAAAAGTATTATCCGGAGAACAAGTTCATAAAAAAGAACCGGATCAAATATATCGTTGACAGTAATAGATTTATTTCTCCAAATAAGATCGATGTCCGGATGTATGACACTTTAGGGAGAGCTATTAATAATTTTTATAACAGGTCAATTGATAGTACCACCCCTCCTTTCGTCTATAAGAAAACTGGTGATACCTTAATTCGTCTTAAGTTTTACACAGGCAGATCGGAACCACATTCTTTTGAAAGATTTGTATACAATCAAAAAGGGCAGATAGTGAGCTATCTCGAATGTGCTAATCATTACCAGCAGAAAAATAGCTTTGCTGCTTCTTATGATGAGTTTTATTATGATGAGAATAATGCGTTAAAGACAAAGTTGTTTTATCATAAAAGCGATTATCCGGGTATAGTTTCGGAAATTGATATTCCTGTAAAGAATTTGGAACTGTATGATGTTATTTATTACAGTTTCAAAACTCTTAAAAATGGCAATAAACTTATTATCGGCAAACATGCACTCGGCAAACCTGAGTGGAGAGAGACCGATAGCACCATATTTGACAAACAAAAAAGGATCATTCGTTTTAATTCTTATGCATTGAGGGGAACGAGTGGAGAAATGGTCCATGACCAGCTAAACAGGATCACTGACTATTCTTACACTGATAGTTCGGTTACGATCGTTGACTACTACATCTATTGCGAAGCTTCAATATCTGACATGGAATGCCTGGAACACTCAATACCTGACAAGAATATAGAAGTAGTGGAGTTTAATCGAAACAAAACCAGGAAAGCAGAATATACTATCTATAGAAGCGGAGAAAAAGTGTTGAAAAGCAAATATGAATATGTGTATTATTGATCCCGGGCATCCGGTGAATTTTTTCGGCATTAATATTGGGCGCAATTTACAAACTCATTTTATGCCGGTATATGTTGTAAACGCCTACGATATTCATGACCCTGAAACATTCAAAGAATATCCTCCCCGTGTAGCTCCTTTACTTCAGAAACATGGAGCAAAGCTTTTAGCAATGGACACTGAAGCTAAAGCATTAGAAGGGCAACCTAAAAAGATGAACGCTATTGTAGAATTTCCTTCGGAAGAAGCTGCTTATAAATTTTACAACGACCCAGAATATCAATCTTTCATTCATTTAAGACATGACTCCACTTCAAATTGCACGATGATCATACTAAAGCAGTTTCAAGGGAAATAAAAATCGTTCTCTTTCCCTTCTTCGCCATATTGAATCGAATATATATTCGTAACTTTTGGCTTTGTCGTACACACAGACGAGTGATAAACCTTTAATTAAGGTTTGGAATGTGATAGTTAAAATAAAAGAAAATCAAAAAATATTGGCATTGTTTCGCCACACGCAATTGATTTTATATTCGTACAAATGAGAAAAAATTTGATAATTTATCTGATCTTTCTTTCTGCCTGTTCAACAAGTAAACAAATGACTTCAAGTATTTGTGATGATTATTATAAATCAGTAAATGTTAGAAAAATCAAAGGGCCATTACATTGTCGAAGCATAACACTTTCAAATGGCGTTATTGTGCGAACAGAAGAACAACAAGCCGGACAAATAAAACATGTTGACGCAATTACATGCCCGGATTCTTACAAGCTTTATGGCGACATTGGAACAAATGGAGTAATTGTATATGAGACAAAACAGGTTCATGAGTTTATAACTCCATCACAGGCTAAAATAAATGACCCAAGTACTCACAAAAACAAAAAGAAAATATTTTTCTTGAATGGCTTTTTAATCACAAACGACAGTCTAAAAATTTCTCCTAAAGCAATCAAACGAATTCAGGCTTTAAAACCTGAAAAATTTAAAGAGACAGAGAATAATGACAGTGTCATATTGATTAATATTTGGACGTTAACTAAAAAAGAAATCAACAAATCTTTGAAAAGTTGCAGGAGATCGTACGAGTAACCTACGGGACATTGAGTACATTCTCAAATATGCTGAATAGAATTACGGAATGTACAAGTGAGCGACGCAATGAAAGGTTAATAGTAGTAATGCAGCTAAGTACGTAAATAAAAAAGACCAACCTTCCAGATTGATCTTATAATAGGATGAGATTGCTTCGGCCTACTGAACTTAATATGATATTGTGTTTTGTTAGACGGCCTCGCAATGACGGGTCTCCGTTTGTTTGTTGTTCCTCTTCGTCATTGTGAGGATTGCCAGTAGAAATGCAAAAATAATAATGTTTGTTAACGGCAAGCCGAAGCAATCTGATGAGATTGCTTCGGCCTACTATGCTAAATATGTTATTGTACCTTGACTGACGGCCTCGCAAGTGAATTAAAACGCCAACTGTCCCCCATTCCTCGGGTCGGTCTTTGTTTCTGGTTTATAATTTGGCGGTGGTTCTTTACCCAATAGATTTTTTACAAAATAATCCCAACGGCGACGCATCATATAAGGTGAATCTGCACCAAAACCATGACCGGCATTGGGGAATACAACAAGATCATAGTCTTTATTGGCTTTTGTTAATGCTTCAACCACCAGCATTGTATTATAAGGCGGCACATTATTATCCATCATGCCATGCGCAAGCATCAGTTTTCCTTTTAAGTTCTTAGCATAAGTCTGGTTAGCTTGTGCAGTATAATTATCAGTGCCATCAGGATTTTTTGTTAGCAAACCAATATAGCGTTCGCCCCAATCGTCTTCATAATTACGATTATCATGATTACCGGACTCTGATATACCAACTTTGAAAAAATCAGGATAGCGGAACATGGCAGCGGCAGTTGCAAATCCACCACCTGAATGTCCCCAAATACCAACTTTAGTTGTATCGATATAAGAATAGCGCTGCGATAATTGACGAATACCTGCTATTTGATCAGGCAATGTGTTTGTACTCATGTCGGGCCAATACGCATCATGAAAACTTTTTGAACGATTTGGATTACCGGTGCCTTCGATCAACACAACAACAAATCCTAATTCGGCCAATGCCTGGTGATCTCCCCTTGCTGCACTGAAGCCCCAGCCACCAACACTGCCACCCTGCGGGCCGGGATAGATATAATCAACAACAGGATATTTTCTATTTGGATCAAGATTAGTTGGAGTGAACATAAGACCATACACATCCATTTTACCATTAGCAGATCTTACAGAAAAAGGTGTTGGTGGTTTCCATCCTGCGGTTTTTAATCTTGACACATCGGTTTTCTCCAATTCAGTAATTTGTTTTCCATTCATGTCACGCAACACAGTAACTGATGGTACATCTGGTTTTGAATATGTATCGATGAAATAATTTTCCGATGGTGAAAAACTAACTGAATGTGTCCCTGCACCGGGAGTAAGTAGTGCCAGGTTCTTTCCATCAAAACCAATTTTATAAAATTGGCTGAAATAAGGGTTCTCAGGTTGAGTACCGCTGGCCATAAAATATAATAGCCTGTTCTTTTCATCAACTCTTATCAGTCGTGTAACAACCCAATTGCCTTTTGTAATTTGATTTTTTACTTTACCAGTTGTGGCATCGTATAAATAGAGATGTCCCCAGTCATCTCTTTCAGAGAACCAAATGATCTCTTTTGTTTTTGGAAGATATCTCCAGTTGATAGCACCCCAGCCTGATTCATATTGTGTAGGCACTACTTCTTCAAACACTTCACGAACTTCGCCGGTTAATGCATTAGCAATGCGAAATTTTTCCTGCTTATGATCTCTTGATGTGGAAAGAAAAGCAACTTCAGTTCCGTCCGGATTCCAATCAATATCATCAAATGTTCCGCTGCTTGAAATATCATCACTCAAAGAAGCCCTGTGCGGATCGGGAGGAATATTGAACATGATAATTTTTGCATCCTCAACATTGATAACAAGGCGATGGATCATTGGAATTTCTTTATCACCGGGCAAAGGATACTTCCATGATCTTAAAGTTGGATGACCAACATTGGTAGAAGCAAGATACATGTCACCGACATTGCGCTGATCTTGCCTGAAGGTGGCTATCTTTTTTGAATCCGGTGACCAGCGAAGTATGGCTCCATCGCTGCTTGTCCAGCCGGCATTGTCCGTAGCATATCCAAAATCTTTTACGCCATCAGTTGTCAATTGCTTTTGCTCGTTTGTTTTAATATCCTTTACCCAAAGGTTATAATCTTTAATAAAGACAGATTTAGTTCTATCAGGAGATAAAACTTCAAGACCACGACTACCACGGCCAAATCCGCCAGAACGCTGTGCATTCTCCAAAAGCTTAGTGGTGTCAGCAGCAAGAGAAGAATTTTGCAGATCATATTTCCATTGCTTGCCATCTGTACGGAAGGTGATGGATTTGCCATCGGCTGAAAAATTAATAACCTGGAAAGGCAGCATTGAGCCTGTGTATTTTTTGCTTGTAGCGGAAGAAAGTGATGCTGCCAATTTTTCATGATCGAAAGCAACAGCACGGGTTCCTTTTGTTGCATCTACCAAAACAAATTCACTACCCGTAGGAGTTAATACCCTGTACCAGAATTTATCTCCTGGTATCCAGTTTGGACTAACATTACCGCGGTCAACATACTTCTGCGTGTTATAACCCATTTTACTTTCTGCGTTCTCATAATCTTTTACAGTTAAAGCATCCTGGGCATTCGCTAAAAGGACAAACGAACATGAAATGAAAGCAACCAAAAGTTTTCTCATAAAAAAATGTATTTATAATTAATCACTGACGAAAGGACTGCAAATTAAGTTGTTTTCACTAAATCATTCTTTTTGACATCCGGGTACTTATAAAGCCAGGAGAGCATTACAGGCATCCAATTTGAAGCAGCTCAGGAGATGATGTTTTTTAAATTAAAAGATGGAATATGCAAAGAAAGAAAAATACCTTTTTTTACAGAAACGGTTTAAGCATTATTGTTTTAACCTGTATGGTTATTTCACTGGCCGGTCAATTTTTCACAGGCTGGCATGAAAAGAATGATGAACTTAAAAAAGAGAATATGCCAGCGTTGAATTTAATTGAATATGCCAAAAGCGGTCATTTTATACAGGCAACTTTTGAAAATTGGGAAAGTGAATTCCTTCAAATGGGTTTATATGTCTTATTAACAGTTTCGTTGAGGCAGAAAGGGTCGGCCGAATCAAAAAAATTATTTGAGAAAGAGGAAGTGGATCGTGAACCTAAAAAACATCGAACTGCACCGTGGCCTGTAAAGAAAGGGGGAATGTGGCTAAAGATATATAGTCATTCACTATCCATTACTTTTGGGATACTTTTTGTTTTAAGCTTTATCCTTCATTTTTATGGAAGCTTAAAAAATTATAACGAAGAACGAATAATGAACAGGTTGCCAATTGAAGGTTGGGAAACGTATATTGGTGAATCCCGGTTTTGGTTCGAATCATTTCAAAATTGGCAAAGTGAATTTCTTTCAGTGGCATCCATTGTTTTATTGTCTATCTGGTTACGTGAAAAAGGATCACCGGAATCGAAACCCGTTGATGCACCTCATAGTGAAACTGCATAATAGTAACTGCCGTTCATCTTTAATAGATCGTATAGCGTATGAAACAAAAATCATTCTGATTTCCGGGTATCTTTGCAGTAATGAAAAGTTTCGACGTACCTATTATCTATCGGAGTCCATTGATAACGGCCATCAAAAAGAAGCGGAAGGAACAGGATAAGATGAAAAAAGATTTTACTCCTACCCTGCTTGATCTTGGTCCGCTGCAAATTTATTTAGCCCGTCATTTTGGTTTTTGTTATGGCGTAGAAAATGCCATTGAGATCGCTTTCAGGACAGTGGAGGAAAACCCGGGTAAAAGGATCTTTTTATTAAGTGAAATGATCCATAACCCGCAGGTGAATGCCGACCTGCAAAGTCATGGCGTGCAGTTCATGCAGGATAATTATGGCAAACAAATTATTCCATTTAGTGAACTAACTGCGGATGATATTGTCATTATTCCGGCTTTTGGTACTACACTTGAGCTTGAAAAAAAATTAAACCAGCTTGGCATTCAAACAGAAAAATATAATACTACCTGTCCCTTTGTTGAA
>Ga0184611_1000175_pt1 | contig 11241 bp, 11 predicted proteins | sample PLM3_5_coex_FD_133162 | JGI IMG/M metagenome (GOLD analysis project Ga0184611, IMG submission 133162) | Groundwater sediment microbial communities from an aquifer in East River, Colorado, USA - PLM3_5_coex | ecosystem: Environmental > Terrestrial > Soil > Riparian zone | place: USA: East River...
AGGTCCTGAAGCATCGGCGCGCTGCCGCGATACGGGACATGCTGGGCGTTCAAGCCGGTCTGCATTGAAAGTAACGTTCCACCGAGATGGCCCGTCGATCCCATGCCCGCGCTGCCGAAATTCGCGCCGCCTGGCCGGGACTTCATTTTTGCAAGAAAGTCGGCCGTCGAGGAAACGTCCAGCGTCGGGCTTACAACCAGAACGCTGGGAACCGAGGCGATGTATGCAAGCGGCACGAATGCAGTGGCCGTGTCGTAAGGCATGCGCTTGTACATGAATTGATTCATGACAGCCTGGCCGGGCGTGGCCATCAGAATCGTGTAGCCATCAGCCGGAGCCTTCGCAGCAAGTGCAGCGCCGCTGTTGCCTCCGGCACCGGCGACATTTTCGATGACCAATGGACGGCCCAGACGCGCGCCCAATCGCTCGGCGACGATCCGCGCTACCACGTCGGTCGTGCCGCCAGCCGCGAACGGCACGAGCATTTTGATCGGCTGGTCGGGCCAGGCTGCTGCGCTCGAAAGACCTGTGAGCGAAATAGCAATGATTGACGCAATGAACCTGACCATTTTCTTCCTCCGCGGACTCTGCATTCAGGCTTCGGCGTGAACCCTTGCCGTTAGGGAAGCTTCTTGATCCAAGTCGCAAGCGCCTCGACGACAGCCTTGGGCTGTTCCGGGATCAAGGCGTGGCTGGCATTCGGGATCACCATGATGGTGACGCGTTCGCCAAATTCATCCTTCATTTCGGTGCGCTTGGATTCTGGCTTGAAGGGGTCTTGCGCTGCTTGAAGGTCAAGCAGTGGAGCGGTGCCGCCAGACCACCATTCGTCCTGGCGGACAGCAGCGACTGCAGCGCGCTGGCTATTGCGAATTTCAGGATGCCATCCGGTTAGCCAGACCGTGGGGTCATTGCCTGGAGCAAAGAACGCAAATCGTAAGGCAGCCAAGCGCTGCTCATTCGAAAGGGCAAGGTTCCCAGCCGCGGTGACTGCGGTCGTCAATTCAGGCGCGTATTGCTTGGCGGCTGCCGCTGCAATGACCACACCACGCACCAACTTCGGATGATCGGCGGCTGTCATCCGTGCCACCCAGTTTCCGTACGCGTGGCCGACGATAACGGCGCGTCCATTTCCCATTTTCTCGACCACCTCCGCAATATCACGGGCGAGATCGTGCAAGGTGATGTTGGTCATGGGGCCAGTGCTGCGGCCGATACCACGCGGTTTCGGCCGCAGAACGTGAAACCCGGCGGCCGCGAGCCCTTCCGCCACTTGATCGTAGTCATCGGAGTCGCGTGCAAGCGACGGCAGCAGAACGACAGCGGGGCCATTTCCTTCCGCAACTACTTCGACTTGCACATCAGCATATCGAACGAGCTCCGTGCGACGCTCGGCTGCTGTGGCGACATCACCAACACCCGCAGCCAGAACCGCGACGAGAGGCAGAGATCGCCAGAGTGACTTCATGGAATCCTCCCTTTAATTGGACTAGCTCAAGGCTAAAAGGCTACTGATATGACCTTTTCATGATACCTATTCTTTGCAGGCCTGCCCTGTCAATGCGCATATTGACCTAAAGGTCAGCTTTATGACATATCGGTCCTCATGGCGGCGCAGAGCTCGCCTGCGGAGGAGAATCTATGAAGCGTACAGTCCTAGCTCTTGCCTTTGCCGCATCGCTGGTCGCTTTGACGACCGCCGTAGGCCAGGCTCAAACCTATCCGACCAAGACGATCAAAATCGTTGTTCCCTATCCAGCCGGCGGACCGACGGATCTGGTCGGCCGTACTCTTGCAGAAGCGCTGACCAAGGCACTCAAGAAGACTGTTATCGTTGAAAACAAGGTCGGTGCTGGCGGCACGATTGGCTCCGACAGCGTCGTGAAATCGGCGCCGGACGGCTACACGCTCCTGCTCGGACTCATGGGGCCGATGTCTATAGCGCCGAAGATCGCGCCCAATCTTCCATATGATCCCCAGAAGGACCTCGCCCCAATCCGCCTCGTTGCACTCATGCCGGAGGTGCTCGTTGCCCGACCGACGCTTGGTCTGAAAACCCTCGGTGACGTGGTTGCTTATGGCAAGGCCAATCCAGGCAAGCTCACCATCGCATCGGCCGGTAACGGCAGCCTCCCGCATCTGGCAGCGGAGCTGCTCAAGCGCGAGACCGGCATCGACGAGCTGCATGTGCCGTATCGCGGCGCGGCTCCTGCCGTCAACGATCTGCTGGGCGGGCAAGTCGATCTAATGTTTGGCGATGGCCCAGTCGTGCTACCGCAGATCCTTGGCAACTTGCTCGTGCCCGTGGTTATGGCCACTGATAAGCGGCTGCCCGCCTTGCCAGACGTTCCAACATCCATCGAGGCTGGCTTTCCCACGGTGCGATCCGAGAACTGGTATGGCGTGCTGGCGCCGAAAGGAACGCCGCGCCCGATTGTCGAAGCTCTCGATCAGGCCATTGCGGCGGCGATGTCCGAGCCAAAGGTCGAAGAATCGTTTACGAAGCTCGGCGTCTATATCGTTAAGGACGGCACGCCCGAGACGTTCGGGACGTTCCTCGCAGCTCAGCTCGACAAATGGGGTAGCTTGGCGAAAGACGTTGGCGCCAAAGTAGAGTAATAGCGACTGCGCTCCTTTACCTCTTCTGGAGAACGATATGAAATCCGTGCAACGCAAGCCTTCGCTCGATTTGGATCGCAGCGCTGTCTCGCGTTACCTGCAGCTTGCGAGCCTGTTCCGGCGTCGCATCGAATCAGGCGACTGGCCGATTGGCCAACAGACACCGACCGTAGACGAACTAGGGATCGAGTGCGGGGTAGCGCGCGCGACGGTGCGCAAGGCGCTCGACATGCTGGAAGACGAAGGACTCATCGAGCGCTACCGCGCCAAGGGAACTTTCGTCCGCCAGCGGCCACGGCAGCAGCTCTGGTGCGAAGTGGCAACAGATTGGTCGGGACTGCTGGCCGCGCGGGACGAGGCGGTCATCGAAGTGCTTGCCGACGAACGTGGCTTTCAACCTCCGACCATTCCTCACCCAGTCGGCACACTCGCGCCTTCGTACCGTCGTATCACACGTCGTCACGCGCGGAACGGTTCGCCGTTCCTGCTCGCGCGGCTCTATATTGACGAGCGATTGAGCAAGCGCGTCTCAAAAAAAGAGCTTCAATCTAAGACCGCGCTGAAGCTGGTGGCGGATATTCCCGGCCTGAAGATCAAGGATGCACGGCAGACGCTTACCATAGGCTCTGCCGACGTCGAGACATCAGAGCGGCTCGATGTGCCGCTTAACGCGCCGATTGGCATCGTCTATCGGTCAGTGGTTGATCGATCGGGTTGTCTCGTGTTCATCGGCGAGGGTCTTTACCGCGGCGACATGATCCGCATCGACATGAAGCTGAAATGATGCGTTTCGGAGTACGGTAATGAAGTTGCATTGGTCGCCCCGATCGCCATTTGTGCGCAAGGTTATGGTGTTCGCCCACGAGACTGGGCTCGTCGATCGCCTGACTTGCGTGCGGACCGTGGTCGCCATGAAGGCGCCAAACGCGGCTTTGCTGCCGGACAACCCGTTGAGCAAGATTCCAACCCTGGTGCTAGATGACGGCTCGCCGCTCTACGACTCGGGCGTCATCTGCGAATATCTCGACACGCTGCATGATCAGGCCAAGCTGTTCCCAGCCAAAGGTGCCGCACGCTGGGCCGCGCTTCGCCGCCAAGCGCTCGGTGATGGGTTTCTAGATTTCCTGCTGCTGTGGCGCCACGAGCGCGAGAGATCGCCAACCTCTCAAACCTTACTCGATGCCTTCGCTTTAAAATACCAAGCCACAATGAAGTCGCTGGAACGGGAGGCGATGGCACTGGGCCGTACACCATTCGGTATTGGCCATATCGCGATCGGTTGCGGCCTGTCGTATCTGGATTTTCGCTTCCCCGATCTCGACTGGCGCGATGGGTATCCGCAGATCGCTACCTGGCATGCATCATTTGCCCAAAGACCTTCAGCCAAAGCAACGGAAGTCGTGGAGGATTGAATGGCGGGTCCACTCTCGAACGTTCGGGTGCTCGATCTCAGCCGGATTATGGCGGCACCTTGGTCCGGACAGATACTTGCCGACCTCGGCGCCGACGTCATAAAAGTCGAGCGGCCGGTCGTCGGTGACGATACTCGCACCTGGGGGCCTCCTTTTCTCAAGGACACGACTGGCAAACCGACCAAAGAGGCCGGTTATTATCTGTCAGTCAATCGCGGCAAGCGATCGATCACCCTTGAACTCGACAAGCCAGAAGGCCAAGCCGTTGTGCGCGCGCTGGCGGCGCGTTCAGACATCGTGTTGGAAAACTTTAAGGTCGGGACGCTCAAGCGCTTCGGCCTCGACTATGAGGGGCTCAAAGCGGTCAATCCCAAGATCATCTACTGCTCCGTTACAGGCTTCGGCCAGACCGGCCCGAAACGCGAGGCTGCTGCCTATGACTTCATGATTCAGGCCATGGGCGGCCTGATGAGCATCACCGGCGAACGCGACGGTATGCCGGGCGGCGGCCCGCAGAAGGTCGGGGTGCCGATCGTCGATCTCATGACTGGAATGTACGCCACCGTCGGCGTGCTGGCGGCTCTGGCGCGCCGCAATGAGACCGGCCAAGGGGAATATATCGATGTTGCAATGCTGGACGTGCAAGCAGCATTCCTCGCAAATCAGGCGATGAACTGGCTCGTTTCGAGCAACGCGCCCAAGCGCGGCGGCAACCGTCATCCCAACATCCAACCGCAGGACGTTTTCCCATGCGCGGATGGTTTTTTTGCGCTCGCGGTGGGTAACGATGGCCAATTTGGCCGGCTTGCCGGGATTCTCGGCCACCCGGAGTGGACCAATGACGAGCGTTTTGCCACCAACCCGGCGCGCGTGCGAAACCATCCATTACTCGACCCGCTGCTGCGCGCGGAATTCGCCAGCCGCCAGCGCGACGATCTGGTCGCTGCGCTGGACGCCGCCGGAGTCCCCTGCTCTCCCATTAACACGGTGCCCGAAGTGTTTGCTGAGCCGCAAGTGCAGCATCGCAAGATGCTACGGAAGCTTCCGCATCCTACGGCTGGCGAGGTGCCCCAGGTGGTGAGCCCGTTGAACTTCACCAATGAGCCGCTTGCGTTCGACCGTGCGCCTCCACTGCTGGGCGAGCATACCAACGAGATCCTTCGCGAATTGGGCCTGCCCTCAAACAATTGACGTCTGGAAAACCGCAAATGGCTCGCCTTCACCTCCCGTCGGTCGATGAGATGACGCCCGAACAGCGTAGCGTCCACGACGAGGTCGTAGCAGGCGTACGCGGGCGATTGGTCGGCCCACTTCGGGCGGTGATCCATAGCCCTGACCTTGCACGCCGGTGGTCTCGGCTCGGCGAGTTCCTACGGTTTTCGACTTGCTTGCCAAAAAAACTAAACGAGCTTGCAATCATAGTCACCGGACGGCGCTGGAATAGCCAACTCGAGTTCCTGATCCACGCGGAGGCAGCCCTTGCGGCGGGACTCGATTCCGCCTGTGTCGAAGCAATCCGCCTGGGCGAGGCGCCGACATTCATCGACGAGGCAGAGGCCGAGGTTTATGAATTCACACGTCTGCTGCAGCAAACTGGGACGGTCGACGGGCCTGTGCATGCGGCAGTGACCAAGCGTTGGGGCGCAAAAGGTGTTGTCGAGCTCACCGGCGTCATCGGGTATTACACGATGGTATCGATGACGTTGAATGCGCACGAAATTCCAATCCCGAGCGACGCGAAACCGCCGTTGTCTGCAATAAACGGCAGCGGCTTAACGACGCTGCCACCGTGCCGAATGTCCAAAACGAAAATAACTGCCGCATGACCGCGACGCTCGCGCCGCGGATGCCGAGGGCGCCTCACTGCACCCCTGACTGCGCCTGCGACTGGCAGGCCCACGTTTTTGGCTCATCCGACAAATTCCCGCTCATTCATAAGATGCACTATGAAGCGCCTCTCGCGCCGGCGCAGCTATTGATCGGTGCTACAGGAGACCAACATGTCTGAGAGCTACGAAAGCTTCAAAGTGGACGTCGCCAATTTCGTAGCGACAGTCCGACTCGCCCGCCCGCCGGTGAACGCGCAAAACCGCCGCTTCCGCGAGGAGGTCATAACAATCTTTGACGAGCTGAGCGATCGTAGCGACGTTCGCTCCGTTGTGTTGACCGGCGAAGGCAAAACCTTTTCGGCCGGCGCCGACCTCAAGGAGCGACCGAGTCTCAGCCACGAGATCGGGGCCTATCCGCGGCATAATCGGATCGTGCGTGAAAGCTTTAATGCCGTCATGGAGTGCGAGAAGCCAGTCATCGCGGCGATTAACGGCGCTGCGATCGGAGCCGGGTGTGTACTTGCGCTGTGTTGCGACATTCTTGTCGCGAGCGAAAGCGGCTATCTCGCGATGACTGAGGTTGATGTAGGCCTAGCTGGCGGCGTCAGCCACGTGCGGCGGTTCTTCAGAGAGTCCGACGCGCGGCTACTGATCTATACGGCGCGGCGCATGAGCGGCCCGGAGCTTTATCGGATGGGCGTTGTTTCGGCTTGCGTGTCGGCCGACACATTGCTCGAAACCGCTCTTGGCATCGCTCGCGAAATCGCGGGCAAAAGTCCCCTCGCGGTCAAAGCGGCGAAACGATCCTTCATCGTCACAGAGGATTTGCCTTTGCGTGATGCATACCGTTTCGAACAATCCCAAACCGTGGCACTAGCTTCGAGTGAAGATACAAAGGAAGCACAGCGTGCATTTTCCGAGAAACGAAAACCAGTGTTCAAAGGAAACTGAAGCTGGTTCTAGTATCTCGCTCCCGCCATTCGCCAATTGCCGAACGTTCCCGTCCGCAAAAGCGTACACCGCGAGCCGGTGATTGCGGCCCATCGCCCGTTCCGTAACCTGTCATTCTGCGAATCTCCGCACGGGCGAGACGTGATCGATGCCAACAGCAAATGGCGGGGTCATCACCGAGTACAGCGGAGGCGCGGCTCAACAACTTCTTCTTTGTCGCCCGTCCCCACCACGACGACCTTGCGGCAAAAGGAATCCGCCAGCGCATGTGCAAGATCGTCTGTGTCAGTTTCGTCCCGCGGGTCGGCTGACACTTGCGTTTCCGATTTCGTAGCGCTCGCCATCGCACGAAATTTAATGCAGCAGTTCCGGCTTAGTCACCGTCTGCCTTATCTCCGCGCCGCAGTCGGAGCATGCATAGGTGAAGTCGATCTTCGCCATGCTCCAATGCGGTGTGGCGTCCTTGATGTACATCGGCAGGCGTTCGCAGCTTGGGCAAGTCATGAAGGGTGGTTCGGCGTCGTGATGGCGGATATAGGCTGGCATGTCGGCTCCCCAAAAAGGCATTCAGCTCTCGTCCCCGACCCGAAAACCAGCATACGCTTCTGCGGTTGCCACAATTATGATGTCTGGCGAACACAGGGGGAACGACCGCGCATTCCCAGCGTATGTGACAAATCTGCACGACCTGACCCAAGCGCGATCATCGCTGCGATGCAGAGGGAATCACCATGACGAGAAGCACGGCCATATCGATGGCAACCTTCAGATACTTACGCTTGCTAACCACCAAAAACCTCTCAAGGAATCTCAATGCGTTAGATCGTGTTTGGCTAATCGGCAAATGACGAATCTACCCGCAATTATTGCGACGGTTGGTAGCCTTGCTTGTGCGTGAAGTGACATCTGAGCGGCGCTTGGCCCCTCGCCCTCCCAAATCGCAGGGACCGCTGTTGTGCCAAAGCTACACACGCATATGAAGGTGCCCGCGTTGAAGTTTTCCGCGGTTCTTGCTGCGCCGAATCGTGGGAGCGATCAGTGGCGGGGGCCCCTCAACCCTTAAACGCAAGGAGTTCAGTGAAAGCGGCGTAGCAGGAGGCCGCGTGGTTGAGTGCAGCTTGACCATTATCCTTACGATGCATTTTTATCAGCCCAGCCCCTCAGCGATAGCAATTTCCGCAATTTGGCCCCCGCCAGCAGAGCGGCCCGCAACAAATCATGATTCAGTGTCTTCCACTCGCCCGGGCTTGTTTCGCTTCGATGCGCCTTCAGCTTTGCGGCCAGACCTTCTAGCTCATTAAGTTGCATTTCCGTGCGCCCAGCAGATTCTTGAATCCAGGCACGCAGTGCAACGCAGAGACTGCACCGACATTTTGGATCACCAAATTCTTGGACTATGTCCACCCAAGTCATCCAGGCCGGCAAGGAATCGAAGGTGGCTGGTTTTTCGCTGTCGTTGGCCATTGGAAGTCCCCGTGCAGGGATAGAATCACCGATCCGAATCATGGGTGAATGTTACCTCCCCATTGCCCAAGACCAAACCCAGACCGAACTTCAGGTCAGGTTCTCACCAAACTCACTTGAATCGCGCATTGATCAATGGGGCTAATCATCGGTTACATCCCATCGATTTGTAGGCCAGAACCACCAACGTGCCGCTGATAAACGGCGACGACGCCTGAAATCGTGCAAGCTTGGTGATTTCTTATCGGCGACGTGGGGCGGCACACCCATGCGCGCCATGCCTCACACTCACTGGATGCCGAAACTGCCATTCGTGCTCGGCAACGAGTGATAGTCGAAAAGTCCGCTATCCTGCGTCGAAGTGGTTGAGGCAATGACAATCGATTTTTCTTGGCCCACAGCGTGGCCCGGCGAGAAAACGGCGACGCCAAAGGAACGCGATGAAAGCGCAGATGGTGTTCCGCGTTGAAAACAATGTAGCCCCCTAATCCCCGGTACAACCGTGGGGCTACGTGCGGCGGTTTTGAGGCGGCTGAATGGACGCAGCACCGGCATTCGCCAGGATCGCCAGCGATATACCAATGGCCTAAGCCGCTCTTCCCCAAGTGCAATAAGATCTAACTTGCGGCAGCCGTCGCTCCTCCAACGCCCCCGGAAAGGCGCAGCAGTCTGCGGATGATGTGACGGCACGTTGACGATGCGCAGCGTGGTCTTGGCTTGGTCGGTGGATAGCCGCCGCAAAAGGCGTTGGTTTGAAACGGGCCATCAACTGCGGCACGCTTCTACTCGAATTTCGTAAACTCGCTTTCCGATTGCCTGCATTCAGGACATTCAAAAATATTAAGCTCCTGCTCGTCTTCAAATGGCAGCACGCGAGCAAGCAACATTGGCACGTCGCAAACTATGCAGGTTGGGCCGGTCATGATCGGGGAGCGCTTAGTTGTCCTATCCAACATAACTCCCATCGTACCCGTCACAATCCCTAACGCATTCGCAAACCCGATCACCAAAAAGGGACCACACCAGTCCTAGTTTCAAAAGGACCAATAGCCCTCAGCGGGATCAGCGCCGCGAGTATTCTGGGTTGGCCGCGTCTTGTGATTGTATAACGGGCCATCGAAGGCTTATTTTGGAGTCATGGCTGATTGTTGCTGCACCCCTCCACCACTTAACTTGGGCCGACCAGAGGAAACGGCGGCGTACAAGCGCGTCTTGTGGGTGGTACTTGGCATCAACGCTGCAATGTTTGTCGTCGAGGTCGGCGCGGGTTTGGCCGCAGGATCAGCATCGCTACAGGCCGACGCGCTCGATTTCCTGGGTGACGCGGCAAACTACGGCATCAGCCTGTTCGTGGTTGGGACGGCTCTGCACTATCGAGCGGGGGCCGCGTTCGCCAAAGGCACGAGCATGGGCCTGTTCGGCCTGTGGGTGATTGGTACGGTGGTTTGGCACGCCTTGCACGGCACGCTGCCGAGTGCCTTCACGATGGGCGCTGTCGGCTTTGCCGCCCTGGCTGCCAACGTGGCCTCGTTCGGCCTCTTATGGGCGTACCGACACGGTGATGCCAACATGAGGTCGGCGTGGATTTGCACGCGCAACGATGTGCTAGGCAATCTAGCCGTATTGCTTGCCGCCTTGGGCGTCTTCGGCACCGGCACCGGATGGCCGGACATCATCGTGGCTGCGATCATGTCCGCACTAGCATTGCAGGGCGCTACCATGGTGGTCCGCCAATCGCTCGCGGAGTTGCGCCAGCCGGTTGCCATGCCTGCCGAGTAAAGGCGCTTACTAATTTGCTCGAAGTAATGTGAATGCTCAACGCTCTAGAGACACAGCGGAAGCAACCGGCCTCTCGCTTCTGTTGCTCGGGGCCGAGTAAGAAAGAGCCCGCAATTGCAATGCCGTAGAGAGCCAGCCAAACCCATGCAATGCATGCGGCTCACTTTTTGTGTGTGATAGCGTCTCCCGAACGCTGATCCGTCCGCTGCTGGAAATGTCCGACCAAAGTGCCCATAGTTCCCCCCCTCGTAAAACATTCAGAGGGTTAAAACGCTACTCCGATGCCGCGAGCCGACGATCAATGTCGCAGCATCAATCATGAGCCGTACATTCGTGACGCTTCATCCCGCTGCTAGGGCGACGAAGCGCAAACTTAACATCACTGATAGTTCTCGATGACTTGAACGGGCATTGGATCAGCAATGCGCGTCAGTTCCTCTGGCGAAATGGTGGCGGCGTGATGTCTCGTCGATGCAGTGCTGCTCTTGGGCAGGCCAAAATAATTGAAGGCAGCCCCAATAATGACGAATCCGACGATGAGTGCGCCAATTCCCTTCAGCGTGCGAGTCATGTGCATCTCCTGCTGGGCCATAAGCGGCGCACGCACCTATTCGCTGCGCGCAGCTTGCGTGCGAGTGCGCCGGGTTAAAACGCCAAGCTTCATAGATCGCTCGGCAGTCAGGTTTTGAGTGAGCGCCCCTTAAATATCGCGCCGTAATGTTTGGCCGGGATCTTTCAAGGCCGCCCCTGGCCAACTTCGAGATCTATTTTTCGATAGCCAAACTTATAGTTTGATCGCTGTGCTGCTGGTAGATTGGCGTTACGGCCAAAGCCCTGACACTGGAAGTGCGCAAAGTCACAATGCGGGCGGCTCAGATGAATAGGACAGCAACATTGACCGGCGTTGACGTTTGAAACATGCGGAGTGGGACGCGATGGCGTCCGAGGCTAAACCGCCGGGGGCATTGCCATGGAAGGTAAAAAGCGGCTGACCTGCGTTGCCGCTCATCCAATCTTGTATTGAATGCCGCGATTAACGAGATTGTCGCCGTCGCGCTCGATGACGCCAGCCGCAATCGCCACTGTGACTGCTCGTGCTGCGGTGCGGGTACTAACACCAACCAATCGCGCGATCTCGCTCACACTCAGCGAGCAGACGTCTTCCGAGTTGTTGTACGCCGTGTCGC
>Ga0184611_1000176_pt1 | contig 11221 bp, 7 predicted proteins | sample PLM3_5_coex_FD_133162 | JGI IMG/M metagenome (GOLD analysis project Ga0184611, IMG submission 133162) | Groundwater sediment microbial communities from an aquifer in East River, Colorado, USA - PLM3_5_coex | ecosystem: Environmental > Terrestrial > Soil > Riparian zone | place: USA: East River...
CGTTTTTTCAACGCACGGGCGGCGGTCTTGCGCAGGAGTTCCAGGCATCGCATGGTTCCGCCCGCCTCGACCCAGCCCTGCGCAAGAATCGGCAGCGCATCCGGATGAACGACATCGAGCGGGTGCACCAGCGTCGACAATCCCGCAGTTCTTTCGAACTCGGCCGCACGATCCCGGCGAACGTACATGATGGTGTTCTGGCGATAGTAGAACTCCACCTCTTGGTCGTACCAGACGCGCGGCCGGATCGCATCAAAGGCGACGAACCCATGCGCCTCGAACCGCGTGGCCCAGTACCCCGGATACTGCTCGTTGATGTGATGCGTACCAACCTGCCACGGTACCGCCGCTGAAAAGACCACGACCGGCGCGAGGCTGGTGAGAAAACCGACGAACCGGTCCGCGCTTGTGGGCGGCAGGTGTTCGGCGACTTCGAGCGACAGCGCCAGATCGAAACGGCGGCCCAGGTCCTGTGGTGGATTCGCAAGGTCGACGCAGACGAATTCGGCTGGATCGACCAGCAGGTGGTCGCGAGGTACCCAGTCGCCGTCAAGTGCCGCGACCGCGCAACCGAGCTCTTTTGCCACCTTTGCCCAGGCGCCGATGCCGCTGCCGACATCGACCAGCGACCGCGCGCGCGTCGTCTCGAGCACGAGCGGAAGAATCCGGCGAGCGGATGTGAGCGCGCCGCCCTGGTTCGAGAAGAAGCGGGAATCGTAAGGCACTGGCATCGACTGCAACGCTCGTCAGAGGGCGTGTGCGTTGTGCGACGCGCCGCGCCGGACCTTCGCCATCGCCGCACGCACGTAGTTACGACTGTGGATCAGCTGCCAGGCCTCCGGATTGGGCCCCCAGGGATGGCGCTGACGAATCGACTGGTCGTACGCCGCGTCGTCGAACGTGCCGGTCTTGTCCAGGCGGTCCATCAGATGTTCGATCAACGTGCCGCGCTGCTCGTCGACCGATCCGAAGAAATGCAGGATGCGCGCGGTTCGAAAGCGATAGTTGCGCTTCACGACCATCGCGTTGTAGCCATGCGGCAGCACGGCATGAGGCACTTTCGTCGCAAACACCGCGCTGTTGAACGTCGCCTGGTCCCACACGTGCGGAGAAGTGGTCGGCTTCTGGAATCGCGCCAGCCACTCCTGCGCCAACGCATGGACGGCAGGCGTGTCCCGCATGAAGATGACTCCGGCGTTCATCTGATACGGCAGCGGATAGTCCCATCCCAGCGCGCGGAACGGCTGCTCCATTTCCGCCGGGAACCAGCCGCGGGAGATGTCGAAGTTGAAATCCGACACCGCGCCGACGTCGCCGCCACACTGCGCCACGTCGTCAAATGGCGCAACCGCCAGCGTATCGGAATCGAGATAGAGAAAATCACCCTTCACGTACTGGCGAAGCAGGATCTTGTGGAGCCGGCTCTTGGCCACCGGCGTGGACGCGGCGGCACATTTCGGAAGGACCACGTCGGCCACCTCACGAAAGCGGCGTGCGACCTCGTCCTCGGCGGCGGGTTTCGTGCCCTCGACCACGACGACGATGCGCGCATCCGGTTCCTGACGGCGAACGGAGCTCGCCGACACCCACGCCATCTGCGAGTGGTGATCCCACCCGCTGGTCACGATCACATAACAGACCTGCAGCATGTCCTTGGTCACCTGGCAGCGACGGCGCTCGGCCGTCCGAAGAGCGCTTCGGCCTGACGACTGAGCACTCGCCAGTCAAACTGGCTGACCGCGCGATCGCGGCCGCGCGCCCCCATCTGCGCCGCTCGATCCTCGTGTTCGAGCATGTCGGAGACGGCGTTGACGAGCGGTTCGACGGTCTCGCACGGTACCACCACGCCCGTCTCGCCTGGCCCGATGGCTTCCGCTGTGCCCCCCGACGAGCCGGTGATGACCGGCTTCCCGCACGCCTGCGCCTCGAGCAACACGATGCCGAACCCCTCAATGTCCCATCCGACCTGCCGATTGGGCAGTGCAAACACGTCGCACTGCTGGTAGCACGTGACGAGCTCCCCGTCGCCCGGAACACCCCGGAACTGGACACGGTCGCGCACACCGAGTTCGTCCGCTAGGCGTTCCAGGTAGGTTTTTTCCCACCCTTCGCCCACGATCGAATAGAGCACATTCGGGAAGCGCGCGCGGAGCGCGGGCAAGGCTCGAATCATCATGTCCTGGCCCTTGCGCTTCTGAAGCGCCCCGACAGTCAGAATGACCGTTCGATCCAGCCAGCCGAGCCGTTGGCGCGCCTCGACATCGACAGACGAGGGCACGAACCGCGATGTATCGACGCCCGGATGCATCACGGTCACTTTGTCGTCGGCCAGCCCCCATGTCCGCAAGAGCGTCTTTGAATGCGCACTGTTGGCGATGACATGGGCCGCATCGTGCAGCACGCGGCGTGTCAGCCACGACAGCTCGCGGCTGGTGGCCGCGAGCGTCAACTCCTCGCCGTGAACGAAGCACGCAAACGAAATCCCGTGGCGCCGTTTCATCAACGACGCGATGAGCCCTTCCGGCAGGCATTTCCCGCAATGCATGGCGCCAGGTCGGACGTCCCGGACGAGCCTGGAGATCAGACGGGTTGCCCGCCCGTACTGAAACGCTGCCCGTGGGTTCGAGATCCCCCAGTTCCTGAACGACAGCGGCACCCGCACGATCGGCACGGGCGAACCTCGATCGAACGACTCCGAGTCCGGCGCTTCACCGGCCGCGATGTGGATACGCACACCCTCGAGTCTCCGATAGAGCTCCCACAGCCAACGACCGCTGCCGCCGGTACGAGGCGGGAACAGGTCGGAGACGAGCAGGATGTCCACAGCCTGGGAACCGATCAACTAGCGGCTCCCGCCCGGGAACGCGACTCTCAACCTGGCCAGCAGATACGTTTTCCACGCCGCCGCATGCCAGGGCCACGCTTTCAGGCCGCGGCGGTACATGTCCAGCGCATCGCGCCGCCGTCCGGCCTGCCAGAAACCGACGTAGCCGAGATGCCAGAAATATTCTCTCCCGAGGCGTTTCAAGAGCCCCCGACGAGCGCGCCGGCTGAGCGACAGCTCGGACAGCAGCTGTTCGATGCCGATCGTGAGCTCGCTGTAGATCCCGACGTGCCTGTCGAGAGACGACACCGCGGTGGCTGATGCCGACGAGTTGTCGCTGTGCACCTGGTAGACGACATGCGGCTCGAGAAAGTACGCGAAACACGCACCGGCCGCCAGCAGGCGGATGACGAACAGCTCGTCCTCGACCACGCGAAACCGCTCGTTGAAGCGCCGACCGTCGAATACTTCGCGCTTCATCACGGAGTTCTGAAGGCCGCAGTACAGGCCTTCCAGAATCTGGCACTCGAGCACCCCCGGGTCGGTGATGATGTGCAGTCCGTCGATGACCTGTGCCTGCAGGCTGACGAATGGACGCGGCCGTCCGCTCAGGTACGAGGTGTTCGGGTCCAGCTCTTTGCCAGTCGCCTGGTCGACCTGGCGGCAGGCGCCGAACACCCAATCGATTTCCGCATGCGCTTCGAGTGCGCCGACGCATTGCTGCAGGTGGTGAGGCAGCCACAGATCGTCGCTGTCGTAAAATGCGATGTACTTCCCGAGGGCCTCGTCGACACCCCGGTTCCGTGCGCCGTACGCCCCGCGGTTGTCCTGATACACGTATCGCGTCGACGGATGCGATTGCAGGTAGTCGGCGACAATCTCGCGCGTCCGATCGGTGCTCCCGTCGTCGACGATGACCAGCTCCCAGTCGGTGAACGGCTGGCGCGCCAGTGCGTCGAACGCGCCGGGCAGGAAGGCGGCGCGGTTGTAGGTGGGCAGAACCACTGTGACCGCTGGCCGCACGTTCGGATCACCGCGCATGGCAGTCCGATCCGCCCGCGCGCCGTCGGAGAAAATGTATAGTGCAGTGATGCGCGTCCTGTATCTGACGATGAACCCCAATCGCGCGAGCACGACGGTGCCGACCGAAGGATGGTTCCGCGAGCTCCGCTCGAAAGGGCTCCAGCCGGTGCTCGCGTCGAAGGAGCTCGGATCGTTTCACGAATGGACCGCGGCGCAGGGCATTCCCGCGTTTCACGTCGAGATGCCGGTGCCGGGCGAGTTTTCGAAGACCCGGCTGATCGGGCCGCTGTGGAAGTTGCGGCGCCTCGTCAAGCGTTTCGGCGTCCAGATCATCCATTCCAATGAACAGGACCTCTATCCGGTCGCGCAGTATCTCGGAAAACTGTGCGCGCTTCCGGTCGTCGTCAGCGTGCATTTCACGATGGATCGAGGATTCTGCGAATGGGCGTTTGCCGGATCGCGCAACCCGCGGACGATCTTCTTCGTCAGCGCCGGCAGCCGCGACGCGTGCCGTCCCGGTATCGAAGGCGTGGTGCCCGAAACGAAATGGCGAGTGCTGCCGAACGGGCTGGACCTCGATCACTTCGTCCCCGATCCGGAGCGAGGCCGGCAGTTCCGCGAACAACATCGGCTCGGCAGCGGTCCGGTGATTGGCGTTGCGTGTGCGCTGCGCCCGAGGAAGCAGCTCGAACACTTGTTCGAAGCGGCCTCGCGTCTCCAGGTCCCGGGTCTGCGCGTCGCTGTCGCCGGCGCGGCGGTGAAGGGCGACGAGGCCTACGCCGAGGACCTCCTGCGGACGGCCCGCGGGCGTCTTGGCGACCGGATGGTGGCGCTCGGGCATCTCGACGAATTGCGCGGCTTTTATAACGCGCTGGATGTGTTCGTGAACACCAGCCAGGAGGAGGCGTGCAGCATCAGCGTGTCGGAATCGCTGGCGTGCGGGTGCCCGGTCGTCGCCTATCCCAGCAAATCGGTCGACGGCCAGATCCTCCCGGACGGTGGAGAAGTGGTGGAGCAGGACAACGTTCACGATCTCACCACGGTGCTCGCGCGCTGGCTGGCGGACCCGAACGCCTTGCGCGCGCGACGAATCGGCGCGCGCAACACCGCGGAGGCGTACTTCGACATCCGCAAGCTGTCACGCCAGTTGTGGGATGAATATGCACGCATTCTGGCGAACTAGTTTCGGCCGGGACGCATGGCGACCGACGGTCGGAATCCTTGCGGCGGTTGCGGACGCGCCGTCTGCACGACAGGGCGGACAGGCGCGGGCGCAGCGCGAAGTGACGTGTGCCGCTTGAGCAGGACGACGCCAATCATCGCCGAGTAGTACGGGATTTCCAGTCCTCCAAGCGACACGAACTGCCCGGCGACGGCAAATCCCACGATCGACATGATGAGGCCCGATGCGACCGCGACTTGCGATCGGTTCTCTTCGGTCAGACGTTGATGAGCGAGCGGCCAGAGCTTGACGACGCTGATCGCGAACAGCAGGAACAGCGACAGCACGCCCGGGACGCCGGTTTCCGCCGCCTGCTGCATCCAGACGCTATGAGCCTGTTTGCCCGCCGTCCAGCCAAGGCTCTGCGCCACCACGGGGAAATTGCCCGGGCCGACGCCGAACATCGGGTTCTGGATCGTCAACTTGATGCAATCGCGCCACAGATCGATCCGGCTTTCGGCCGATCCATCGCGCTCCTCGCCTTCCGCGATTGTCGTGGCATAGCGCGCCATCAATTGCGGGCCGGTAAGCCGAAGGGCGAGCAGGCCGACCAGCGCGAGCACAGCGAGGTATTTCGGCCGCTTCGGCATCATGATGAACGCCGTCGCGCCGACGACCAGGAGCCCGACCATCGCGCCGCGTGAAAACGTCAGCAGCGTCGTGTGCAGAATCAATGCAGCGCAGACCGCGGCTCCCAGGCGCTCGTACCAGGTCCTGGCGCCGAGCCCGAGCGCGATCGCCGGACCGATCGTGCTGACGAGGGCCACGCCGAAGCAGTTGTTGTCCATGCCGCCGAAGCCCTCGCCGGCGATGTTGTATCCCTGGACATAGGCAAGGTTGTTCTCGAAACTCACATAGCCCATCGCGGCCACGATAATCCAGAGCATGGTGCGCGATCGCTGCTCGGTATCCAGGATCGTGACGCCGATCAGGAACGGCATGACGAACTTCATCAGGGGCGTCAGCGTCGCGTAGGCCACATCCTTGTCAACCGCCTGCGTCGCTGACAAAGCCGTCCAGCCGGCGAAGAAGAGCATCGCCATGACGATCGAGCGGCCGGGTCCTACCTTCGTCGATCCGAAGCCGCTCAGCAGCCACCCGAGCAGCGTGGCGATTCCCACATAGAGGCTGATGCCGCCGAAATCTCCGGCCCAACCCCAGATGAACTGCGGCCGCAGCACCGCAAACCCAACGTAGATGAACAGCCCGATAACCGGAGAGCGCAGCGCGCCGATCGAGCCAAAAATCGCGATCGCGTAGATGAGGATGAGGCCCTTCACGTCAGCGTCACCGTTCTTGAAAGGAGCGCATCGCCTGTCAGCACGTGCTCGTACACGCGCTTCAGCGCTTCGGCATGAACGCCTGTCCCGAAAACTTCATCCGCCCGCCGCCGTCCTCGATCGCCCATCGCGGCGCGGCGGCCAGGGTCGTCGACGAGGGCGGAAATGCCATCCGCGAGCGATTGGGGATCTTGTGCCGGGACCAGGATGCCATCGAGGCCGTCCCTCACGACTTCGGGAATGCCACCAACACGTGATGCGACGACCGGCCGCCCCGCGGCCATGGCTTCGAGCGACGCCAGGCCGAATGGCTCGACCCGCGACGGCGCGGCGACGACGTCGAATGCCTGGAGCAGCTCGGGCGCGTCGTGGCGAAACCCGAGAAATCTGAAGCGGTCCTGCAAGCCGAGGGCGGCGACCTTCGACTCCATCTCGCGCCGGAGCGCTCCGTGCGAGCGCAGGTCGTCGCCCAGAACCGCAAACACGATGGTCGTGTGCCGCAATCGATCGGCGGCCTCGACGAACTCCCAGATACCTTTGACCTCCGCGACCTGCCCGGTCATTGCGACGACGGGTCGATCGAGCGGGAGGCCGAGCTCGTGCCGGCGCGCGGCCCGCTCGGCCGCGTCCCATGGCCGCGGACGTTCCACCGCATCGTAGACGACCGTCGAGCGGTCGGCAAACACCGCCGGCGCTTCCTCCAGCGCCTCACGCATGAACGATTCGGAGATGAAAATGGCCTGAGAGAACGGCGGCCGGAAGAACCACTGGTAGCCGTCCCGCGTATCCGGGAACCGGAGATGGGTGACGATCGGTATCCCCAGCATCCGCGCCGCATATCCACCGGGCTGGTAGCTGGGCATGTCGTTGGAATGGATGATCGCCGGCTGGAAACGCAGCGCCGCCGCTGTCACTCGCGCAACCGACAGGCTGCTGCTCAGCGGCTTCGTGCGATCGAGTGGGGCGATCGGCACGATGTCGTACCGGATGCCCAACGCGGCCAGTTGCGCGGCGAAGTCGCCATCCGTCCCGGCGAGCACATACGGCTCGTACTGCTCGAGGTCCAGCGAGCGGAGCGTCAGCACGAGGGCCCGCTCGGCGCCACTGAAGAACGGCGCCCATGCGAGGTACAGGATCCGGCGCCGCTTTGGCGTCATTGGACTGTCGCGACCTCGTCGCGTGCCGCCGCCGGAACGATGCGAGCGTATTGCGCCCACTGCAGCGTGAGCGCCATCGCTTGTTGTCGAGGAACCAGCGGCGCGAACGCCAGCATCTTCCGCGCCTTCTCCGCACTGACCTGAGCGGTGATCGGATCCACGGTGAAGAGGGAAAGCGGCTCGGCAGGAGGATTCGGCCGATAGACGAGCCCCTCTTCCGGACGGACCAGATCCTTCAGCCTGGCGACCGCGGATGGAAACGTTTCAACAGCCCATCGCGCCGGGGTGCCCCACGGATCCGAGGTGTAGATGCGTTTGGCGAGACCCTTCGTTTCAGAAGACAGCAGCAGGTCGCGGGTTCCGCTGGCCCACCGTTTCAGGAGTCCGGGCGGTGTTCCAATGTCCGCGGCGTGGCCCGACTTCGAGACGAACTCAATCCGGGCGCCCATCCGGTCCGCAAAGTAGCCGAAATACTCTCCCCACGTGAACCCGTCGTCGTCGTTCATCAGGAACACCTGGCCGCTCAGGTGCGGAGCGGACTCGAGGGCCTGTTGAATACCGAAGCACAGATTGTCGACGTAAATCGTGTTGGACGGCACGTCCCGACAGTCGACCAGCTCGAGGCGGTTCTGCAGCAGGTGCGCGAGCGGGCGCGCCACGATCGTCAGGTTATGCGGGCCGTAGACAACCGATGGGCGCAGGACGATCGCCGGCAGGCCGCGAGCCGCCGCTTCGAGCACGATCTGCTCTGCCGCGTACTTGCTCTCCGCATAGTCCCAGCCTTTTCTGGGACGAAGCGGCGTCTCCTCGGTGATCGTTCCGTTCGCGTGCTCGCCGTAGAGCGCGATCGTGCTGATGTGGACGAACCGCTTCACGCCGGCGCGGAGCGCGGCATCCACGAGGTTTCTGGTCCCTTTGACGTTGACGGCGACCCGCTCGGATTCGCGCCAGGACGTGCCGATGCCGGCGTGCACAACCGCGTCACAGCCTTCCAACGCGCGGGCAAGATCGGAGGGCGACGCGAGATCGCCGATCGCGAACTCGATCGGCATCCGCGCGAGCCGCACGGCGCGGCCCGGCGTGCGGATGAAGGCGCGCGGGGTCCAATCCGATCCGTAGTGCAGCCGCTCGCTGAGGCGGCAGCCGATGAAGCCGCTCGCCCCCGTGACGAGCACTCGTTTGCCGGCCCCGGCCCGCTCGCGACGTGTCGCCGGCAATTGGACCGTGACCCAAGGCTCGTGCACGGGACGGCGCTTCGCGTAGCACTGTTCGATCAGATCGACCGTCGGCAGCACGGATTCGCCGGCCAGCTGACCCTCGCCGCGGGCGTGAATCGCCTGGAGGAAGTCGTCGAGCTGCGCGCGGAACCCCTCGTAACCGGGCTGTTCGGGCTCGTCGCCCCATGCGGCTTCGATCGCGCACGGGCGGGCGCGCGAGGAGGACGTGTCGACGAACACGTCCTTGCTGTGCACGAGCAGCTTCGCCCGCTCGCCGAACTTCCATTCCAGGCTGCCGCGCGATCCCTCGAGCACAATCGAGTTGTTCAAGGTCCGTGTGCGACTCAGCTCGACGCGTGTCGGAATGGCGATGCCGCGGCGGTGCAGCGTCATGTCGATGCTGCAGTCGGTCTCGACCCCTTCGCCGGCGTTGTCGGCGTACTCGACCAGCCGCGGCGTGGCATTGAAGATGTAGAACAGCAGGTCGAGGACGTGCGACCCCATGTCGATCAGCATGCCGCCGCCGGCTTCCTGCCGGCGCATCCCTGCGAGCGTCGTCAGCGTCCAGGTGTAGGCATCGCCCACTTCGGCGACGACGCGGACGGGGTCTCCCACGTGACCGGCGTCCACCGCAGCGCGGAACAGACGAACGGCAGGGAGCAGACGCCGGAACAGCCCGACGGTCAACACGACGCGGTTGTCCTTTGCGGCGGCGACCATCTGCGCGGCGTCGGCCATCCCGAGCGCCATCGGCTTTTCGACCAGGACGTGAAGGCCTTTTCGCATCAGGTCGATCGACCCCGGTGCATGCAGAAAAGCGGGCGTGGCGAGCAGCGCCGCGTCGGCGATGCCGCGATCGAGGTGGTCGGCGGATGCGAACACCCGTGGCACTTTGTACAGTCTGGCGAGCTTCTCCGCGCGCGCGGTGTTGGGATCGACCAGCGCGCTGATCACGACGCCGTCGTGACCCGCGAGGACCGGCAGATGGAAGCTCTCGGTGATGGCTCCGCAGCCGACGATTGCCACGTTCACAGGTGCTGATGTCTTCATGACAACGACTGCCGCTGCCACAGCTCCACGATGACCAGCGCCTGAAGAAGATCGTCGTGGCTCTGGACGCCGCTGCGGGCCTCGGCCGCCAGGCGCCGCACCGCGGATTCGCGGTATACCCCGCGAGCGAGCGTATCACCGTGCAGCACGACCTGATCGACGATGTCGAGGAACGCGCGGCGCATCCAGCCATCGAAGCTGTGATAGTGGCGATAGCCGTAGACGTTCAGGCGGCGAAGGATCGAATTCAGTTTGTCGAGCACGAATTCCTGTGCCGGCCCGGCGCCGGCAGGAGCCCCGGTGTTCGGATTGCGGACCTTCAGGTATGCGGGGCCGCTCGCTTTGATCAGCGCCTGGTGAATCGCGACACCGTCGCGCCACCGAGCCGGTCCCCGAAGGACGGCGCTCAGGAAGTCGACGTCAGCGAGCGGCAGCCGAACCTCGGCGACATTTCTGAAGATCTCGAGCGAGGGAACCGTCACGCGCCGGTGGTATTCCTTGAGGTACACATAGCTGCAGAGGTCCGACGGCGAGAGCGGGACACCGGCGACCGAGTGTTCCAGCGATTTGGCCGCGCTCCAGCCATCGAGCGACTCGATCCAGGGGTCGGTCAACACATCGCGCGCCGCATCGCCGCGGCTGACGTGCGAAAGCCGCGACAGCATATACGGCACGAACTCTCCGGTGGTGCTCAGCCCGTGAATCTGGCTGTCGGTATGAAGCGGCCAGGCCGTGCTCGCCTTGGCCAGTTCGCCGGCGTGGCCGCGCAGCAGCACCGTGCAGTCGGATTGTTCGAATCCCTTCAGGGCGAGCATCTCGGTGAAGCCGTGGCTCAAGTACATGCCATCGGTCAGCGAGACCATCTGATTCACCGTCGGCAGCAAATCGTCCAGATAATGATCGTCGAGCGCCACGAACTGGTGTCTGGTGCGCGCCATCCGGGCGAGTTGATAGCCGATGACTTCGTCCGCGCATCCTCGCCCGCCGAGCGTGAATGTCGCCGTCCCCGCCGAGCAGCCACGCTGGTCCATCGCGCTGAGAATCACCCGCGTATCCAGTCCGCCGGAAAGCGAGAGGCCGAAGCGATGCGACCCGCGCACGCTGCGGTCCATCGACTCGGCGCACGCGGATCGGACGCCGTCGAGATAGGCGTCGTGGCCCGCGTCGGTCTGACCGAAGAGGTCGCCAACCGTCGCGTAGGGCTCGACATGCAGTGTGCCGGTGTTCGCGCAGTAGGTAACCGTCGATCCCGCGGGGACCATCTCGACACCGGAAGCCAGCGTCTTGTCGCCCATCGGAAAGCCGAACTTCAAGAAGTCGGCAACGGCTGCGGCGTTCAGCGCCGGCCGCGGATGGTCCCGCAGGACGGCGCGGAGCTCTGACCCGAACACCAGGCGATTGTCGGTTCGAAACCAGTACAGCGGGTACGATCCGAGACGATCGGTCAG
>Ga0184611_1000180_pt1 | contig 11085 bp, 12 predicted proteins | sample PLM3_5_coex_FD_133162 | JGI IMG/M metagenome (GOLD analysis project Ga0184611, IMG submission 133162) | Groundwater sediment microbial communities from an aquifer in East River, Colorado, USA - PLM3_5_coex | ecosystem: Environmental > Terrestrial > Soil > Riparian zone | place: USA: East River...
AGAACAGGCTTTTTAATAATTGGATTCAATTGCAAGGCAAAAGAGGCGGCTGTTTTATACGCATTGATCAAACCGGGTACGCCAAGTAATGTGCCGCCGAAATAACGAACAACAATTACGGCAGCGTTGACCAACTCCTTGCTATCTATTTGTCCTAATATTGGTCGACCTGCACTTCCTGAAGGTTCTCCATCATCACTGCTGCGAAAATTATTTCCATCTGTACCAATGCGATAAGCAAAACAATGATGCACAGCTTTTGTATGTTCTTCCTTTAGTTCTTTTAATCTCTTTTTAAAATCATCAGTTGATGAAATTGGAAAAGCGTAAGCCAAAAAGCGACTGCCCCTGTCCTTAAATTCAGCCACGGATTCTTTCTCAATTGTTTGATAGAAATTATTATCGCTACTGTTGTTTGCCAGGGATCTGTTCTTTTTTAATAAAGAGATAGTAAAACTGTATGCAGATGATAAATGCATTGGGAATAATGATCGGGAAATTAACATCTAATAAAATCCCATAGATCAAAAACCCAACAGCGCCCAGCATATTTATAAAACGGATCCTTCTTACTTTTTGGCCCACCAAAAAGCTAAGTACGACAAGCGCCGCAGAAAAATAACCCAACCATTCAACCCAGTTCATGATTATAAATTTTAATTGAATCACCTATTATCTTTATTTCCTCGCCAGCATTTTTAATTTTCAATTCTGGCGCAGCAAGCCCACTATTAATTATTAATTCTTCATTCTTAATTATTCTTACTTCATCCCATATTTCTTCGTCTATAAATGATTGTAAGAGCCTTGCACCCCCTTCCACGATCACACTTTGAATTTTCATCTGGTATAAAGCATTCACGATTTGATGAACCAGGTTAACATCGTCGGTTACCTGGTAGTAATTAAGATGATCTTTCTCTTCATGCCGAACGGTATTAAAAATAACTGTTCTTTGTTTGTTATTAAAGATCTTTAAAGTTAAAGGCAACTTCAGATCCAAATCAATCACCAGTCTTATTGGCGAAGGACCATTCCAGTTTCTTGTAGAAAGTTCCGGGTCATCAAGCAAAGCAGTGTTTGTACCCACGAGGATCGAGGTTTCTTCGCTTCTCCATTTATGAACAAGCCTGTTTGTTTGTTCATTTGAGATCAATAAACGATCAGCTCCATTAGTTGCAATTTTCCCATTCCCGGTTTCCGCCCATTTTAAAATTATATATGGCCGGTGTTTTTTATGAAATGTAAAAAACCGTTTATTTAGTTGCTGACATTCTTGTTCAAGAATTCCATAGATAACCCTTACCCCTGCGGCTTTAAGTTTTTCGATTCCCTTTCCATCAACTTCTTTAAATGGATCACGACAACCAATAACAACCTCCGAAATTTTATTCGTTATTATCAGATCTGTGCAAGGTGGTGTCTTACCAAAATGGCTGCAAGGTTCCAGCGAAACATATAAAACTGAGCTTGAAATTTTGTCCTTATCCTGCTCCCTAACTGAATTTATACAATTCAGCTCTGCATGTGGTCCGCCATACTGCTGATGAAACCCTTCCCCGATAATTTTTCCATCGTGAACAAGCACGGCACCAACCATTGGGTTGGGAGCAACATAACCGGCTCCCTGTTTTGCCAGTTCAAGACAACGATGCATGTATGTTTGGTGAATGGTCAATTGTGAATGGTGAATATCCACAAAAGTAATCGTTTGTGCTTTGATAATTTTTATATCCAACTCATCATTGACCAATTACCATTCACGTCGTAAGTTTGCCAATGACCTTAAATGAAGCCAGGACAGTTTTAACAAAAGAGCTTAAGAATGTTTATGAAAGCGATGAATTAAAAAACATTATTGAGTTGGTGATCGAACATATAACAAACATGACCAGGGCAGAACAGCTAAAAAATAAAGTGCCCTATCTTACCTGCACACAGCTGGAAAACCTGGATACAATAACTGAAAGATTAAAAAAAAATGAGCCTGTTCAATACGTATTAGGTGAAGCCTGGTTTGCAGGAATGAAATTCAAAGTAAATAAGAATGTTTTGATACCAAGACCGGAAACGGAGGAGTTGGTTGATTGGATAGTGAAAGAAAGTCAAAAGTCAATAGTCGAAAGCCAAAATATAATTGATATTGGGACCGGAAGTGGATGCATCCCTATCACTATAAAAAAGAAATTGCCAGAAGCCAATGTCTCAGCTATTGATGTTTGCAGTGAAGCTTTATTTACAGCAACAGAAAACGCAACGGAATTAAATGCGGATGTAGATTTTCTTTTATTCGATTTTCTTGATGAAGAAAAATGGAAAGAATTAGGGCAATATGATACCATAGTCAGCAACCCTCCTTATGTAAAACAAAGCGAGATAAACACAATGCATGAACGTGTAAAAGAATTTGAACCGCATCTTGCTTTGTTCGTACCTGATGATGATGCTTTGCTGTTCTATAAAAAACTTTCTGATTTCTCACTTAAACATTTAAACCCTGGGGGAAGTTTCTTTGTTGAAATAAACGAGTCATTGGGTGAGAAAGTTTTTAACCTGTTTCAAACTGCAGGATTTGCGAATATCGAATTACGAAAAGATATGCAGGGAAAAGACAGGATGATCAAAGCAATTCGATAATTAATTCTTTACGTTCACCGCAACTTTTGCATTGTTCTTCTTAGCTGCTTCCAGCACTTTTATAAAGCCGGCATGATAAGAGATCGAATCAGCATTTACTACTACCGTAAGTGTATCACCTGGAAATTTGCGATGCTTATCCAATTCAATTTTCAAAAATGAATCGAGCAGGTACGGAGGCACTTCTCTTTGACCGATATAAACCTTCTGCGCCGCATCTATAGAAACTGTTACACTTTGCTTCACTTTCCTGTCTTTCGATCCACGAGGCGTATTCACCGTTTTTACGTTCGGGTTAGCTTGTGTGGTGGTGATCAAAAAGAACATCAGCAAAATGAAAAGGATATCATTCAGTGAATCTGTAAACACTTCTGACTCTGATCTATGTTTTTTTCTAAACTTCATTCTTCAAACGATTAGTGAGTTGGCTCTTGTAATACATCAAGGAAATCAGCCGCAGCAGCTTCCATTTTGTTTGATGTTTTGTCTATTTGCGTATTGAGATAGCTCCAGGCAAAATAGGCGATCAACCCGATGACCAGGCCCGTAATTGAAGTAATAAGCTTTGTATAAATACCCTGGGAAACAACATTGATCTCAACTTCATTTGCTTTTTGAATATTGGCGAACAACTGCATCAAACCGATCAGCGTTCCCACAAAACCAAAAATTGGCGCTGCCTTTGAAACAACGGAGAGTATACCCAGGTTCTTTTCAAGTTTATACATTTCCAGTTGGCCCACATTATCCATACTCTTTTCAATATTCTCAATTGGCTTACCAACACGTTGTAATCCCTTATCAATGATCCGTGCAACAGGGTTATTTGAGTTTTTTGCAAAGCTCCTGGCAGCAACCAGGTTGCCGCTTACAATATGATCCCGGACGATGTTCATGAAATTCTGATCAATATTTGAAGCATTTCGTATGGCTATATAACGTTCGGTAAATACATAGATGGCCAATAGCAGCATGATGGCCAGCGGGATCATGATCCAGCCACCCATAAATAGAAGCTCCATAAAACTTATACTGCCATCATTATTGCGATCAACATTCATCTGACCTGCAACCTTGTTTAACGTGTCGGAAATCTGTAAAAGATCAATCATTTCTTATTTCTTTGGTTCGTAAAAGTAATGCTACGTAGTTCTAATGAATAGATAACTTTTCAACAACTGTGGATGAAACGAGAAAAATAATGCCACGTTGTGGAGGCATGTTAAGTTTTGGAGTTCTTTAACAACAATTGATAGATGCTTATATAAACAGTTAAACTTTCGCAAATAACTATTTAGGAGAAGAACCAGCTGGTTTCATCATCAAAGCCTGGATCTGCTTCATCGTATTTTCCATGCCTTGTGCACTTCCATCAAGGAAAATGACATTGCCTTTTCCAAACTCTGCGAAATTCTTGATCGCTTCTGTCCACATACTAAATAGAATTACGTTGGTATCAAGGTTGGCTTGCTTCATTTGCTCAGCAGCTTCGGTCATACCCTGCGCTACTTCCATACGGAACAGAGCCACACCCTGTCCGCGAAGTCTTGCTGCCTCCTTCTCTGCTTCTGCTGATATCTTTATTGCATTACCTTCTGCTTCGGCAGATTTTGTTTTTGTGATCAATAAAGCCTGTCCCTCATTCTCTGCAGCCGCTTTCAGGTTATTACTTGCCACCACTTTGCTCATTGAATCAAGTATCACTTTATCAAACGTGATATCGTTTATTTGCAGATCCTGTAAATGATAACCCCAGTTTTCCAATGAATGATCAACCTGGTCCTTTACATATTCAACAATTTCTTTTCGAAGACCCAATACTTCTGCCTGTTTTTTGGTAGCAACAAATGAACGGATATTGCCTTCGATGGTCCTGATCAACGCCTGCATAAGATCCCTGTCTGCAATGAATTTGAATGCGACTTTTTTTATGGTTTCTTCATCAGCATTCTGTACAGAATATAAAAGCATGCTTTTGAAATAAACATTTGCCTGGTCCTGCGTCACGGCCTGGAACTCTAACTCAACTGAACGATTTTGAATAGACACTCTTTTATGTACAGATTCTATGATCGGCCATTTCATTCGCAGACCGGGACGAGCTATTCTGCGATATTTGCCAAACATGGTAATAACACCTATAAAGCCCTGGTTGATGGTATAGAAAGAGCCGAAGAAAATAATAAGTATTATCAACGTCCACCAGTACTGTGACCAAAACTGTTGCATAACTGATTTTTTTGAGTGAGCTAAAGTACCAAGAAATTGAATGGTCAGGGAATTAATTTATAGCTATGGAAGGGAAAAGGAATAAAACTAACTTTGTATAAACCTTTTTTTATGTCACGCAGCTCAAAACTATTTATTGGCATACTTAGTTTTTTACCAATTATCCTGCTCCTGGTTTTTCTATTTATGATCTTCAGTTCGATCCCTACTTTTATGATATGGGATAAAAATGACCCGACTCCGCAGGAAATGTTCAGTGCTTTTGCTCCGCTCTTTATCCTTGGATTTGGAATGAGTGTACTTTCAATTGGCTTGCTTATTTTCTTTATCATGCATCTAATAAGACACAAAGCAATGGATTCAACTGAAAGGATCATTTGGATACTTGTCTTTCTGTTTGCAGGGATAGTTGGCTATCCTATTTATTGGTATATGAGAGTTTGGAAAAATGAGATCTGAATATCAGGAGTTCTCTTCCCATATTCTTGTTAAATGCACCATTGTTTCTACGGCTTTATTCATATCCTGCACGCTGATAAATTCAAGTTTTGAATGTATTGCCTGCTCACCGGCAAATAAATTGGGACAAGGCAGGCCCATAAATGATAAACGACTTCCATCAGTACCGCCACGAATACTTTCCATCTTTAATTTTAAACCAGCTCTTTTAATCGCTTCTTTTGCATGATCCACTACTTGCGGATTCAGCAATAATATCTCTTTCATGTTGCGGTACTGCTCTGTCACTTTATATTCAAACGATGCTTTGGGATAAAGACGCATTAACTCTTCGATCTGTGTACGCAGGTAATCTTCTTTTTTCTGTAGTCCCTTTGTTTCAAAATCACGAATGATAAAATCGATCGTACATTTTTCTGCTATACCTTCTAATCTTACCGGGTGAATAAATCCTCTTTTACCTTCAGTAGATTCTGGTGATAGCCTGTCTTTAGGAAGTGCTGCCAGGATTTCTCCGGCTATTTTCATTGCATTTATCATTTTCCCTTTTGCATAACCCGGGTGTGCAATTACGCCATGAATGATAACTTCCACACCATCTGCACTGAATGTTTCATCCTCCAAACTTCCTGCATTACCTCCATCCAACGTATAAGCAAAGGCTGCGCCCAATTTTTTCAGATCCACTTTCTCCGTTCCTCTTCCCACTTCTTCATCAGGTGTAAACAGTATTTTTATTTCTCCGTGCTTTATGTCTTTACTCTTCATTAAAAAATTTGCGAGGTCCATGATCTCAGCTACGCCAGCCTTATCATCACTTCCTAATAATGTTTTTCCTGATGCTGTGATAATATCATTTCCAATTTGTGTTTGCAGGTATGGATAGTCAGCTGTTTTTAAAACCTGTGCAGTATCATCTGGTAAAACAAGATCCTGTCCCTGGTAATTATTATGGACCATGGGTCTTACATCTTTACCACTGCAGTCCGGTGCTGTATCAACATGGGCACAAAAACAAATAACAGGAACATTCTTTTCAGTAGTAGAGGGAATGGTTGCATATACATAACCCCATTCGTCCATATGAGCATCAGCAACACCAATTTGTTTTAATTCTTCTACCAGGATCTTACTCAGATCTTTTTGCTTTTCTGTTGAAGGATTTGTCTTTGAAAGAGGATCGCTTTGGGTATCTATCTGAACATAACGCAAAAATCTTTCTGCCGCGGTGAACTTGTAGTTTTCAAACATACTTTATAAAAATGGACAGCGAATATACGACGAAACTTCTCAATGGTCAATTGTCAATTGTGAGTGGTGAATTTATTTGAAACCTCATATTCGCCATTGATTTTTCACTATTCACGAAGCTCAATCGGAGTTACTGCACATCAACGGAGCGTCGCAACGGAAGTTCAACCGGGGCTCGGAAGCCGGTTAACAATTCCACTTGCAAAAGATGAAATAAGTTTCTACCTTTTATTTCTAACCAAAATCAGCTATTATGAAAAAGCTAATCATCGGGGGCCTCGTTGGAGGTATCCTTGTATTTTTATGGCAAACTCTCTCATGGACCGTACTCGATCTTCATGGTAAAGAATATCAACAAGCTCCTGCGCAAGACAGCGTTTTGAGTTTTCTCAATAGCCAATTTAGTGAGACTGAGCAATACTACCTTCCTCATGCAAAAGAAGGAGCCAGCTCAAAAGAAAAGCAACAAATGCAAAAAGACATGCAAGGAAAACCATGGGCCGTTGTAAGTTTTCACAAAGCGTATGATATGAACATGGTGACCAATATAATCAGGGGCTTATTGGCTGCGATCATTTCAGCTTTTTTTGTTTGCTGGATATTGATAAAACAAACCAATACTTCATTTCTCACTACTTTTATAAGTTCACTTTTGATCGGTTTAGTTGGCTACCTGTTCATTCCCTATGCAATGAATATATGGTTCCAGGCACCCGGGGTTGTCACCAATTTTGTAGATGTATTAATATCGTGGGGGCTTTGCGGACTTTGGTTAGGATGGTGGTTGAATAGGAAAAAGTAATAAGTTATAGATGTTAAGTTATAAGTAAGGGTCTGAATTTTTCAGACCCTTTAATTTTTAGAATAACTTATTACTTAAAACCTAAAACTTACAACATCACTCACGGCATTATGATCAGCGGCTTTGCACCAACTATCTCCACCAGTTCAAGATCAAAGATCAATTCTTCACCTGCCAGCGGATGATTTGCATCGAGGATCACAACATCATCTTTTACTTCTGCAATTTTCACCTGGAATTGTTGGCCGGATGCATTGCTCATAACAAGAGGCGTTCCTACTTGTAATTGTATTTCTTCAGGAAATTGTGTTTTGGGATAATCAATGATCATTTCCGGATTTTTTTGACCGTACGCATTATCCGCAGGAATATTTACCGTCTTCTTCTCTCCTACTTTCATACCCGTCACGCCATCATCAAATCCTTTTATCACCATTCCGCTACCCACTTCAAACTCGAGCGGCTCACGTCCTTCTGATGAATCAAATGTTTCTCCACTGGTAAGGCGACCATGGTAATGTACTTTTACTTTGTCACCGTTTTTTACTTGTTGCATTGTTAATTTTTTTTTGTGATCAACTTATGAATTTCTAATCACCGTCCCTTGCGTCGCACACTTGTACTCTTGTATTTCTGTGGAGCATTAAGAAGACAAAAAGAAAAAATGAGCTTGCAAATTACGGAAATCTCACGATGCAACCTTTCGAATATTAATTCAAGTCTTACTGATAATTTTCCTGAAATTTGGCTATATGAAAAGATTAATATTTATATGTCTTGTTGCATTGATAAGTAGTCAAATTGCCATTTCCCAGGTCATTCCTGCCGCAGAACGTATCAATGTTTACATGCCATTTCTGAAAAATAAAAAGGTGGGCATTTTTGCCAATCATACTTCTACGGTCGGCAACAGTCATTTAGTTGATACGCTACAAAAGCTTGGAGTTGACATAAGGGTCATCTTCGGACCAGAGCATGGTTTCCGTGGTAATGTTCCCGATGGAGTAAAGATCATGGATTATAAAGATGAAAAGACAGGTATTCTTGTTGTTTCACTTTATGGCAGCAAAAGAAGGCCATCGGCAGACGATATTAAAGATGTAGATGTTTTGATCTTTGATATTCAAGATGTGGGAACAAGATTCTATACTTATATATCGTCTATGCAGGAATTCCTGGAATGTGCTTTGGAAAATCATAAACCGTTGCTTATTCTTGATCGTCCTAATCCCAATGGATATTATGTTGATGGCCCGGTGCTTAACCTAAAGTTCAAAAGTTTTGTAGGTATGCAGCCTATTCCTATCAACTATGGAATGACGATGGTTGAGTATGCAAGAATGTTGATGGGAGAAAAATGGCTCTCTGAAAAAGCCAATGCTATAAATGCATATAATATTGCTACTGAACCAACTGTTGACACCCCGTTTCATGTACAGTTTATCAAATGCCAGAACTATACACATAAAAGCAAATATGTATTGCCTGTAAAGCCATCTCCTAATTTGCCTGATATGCAGTCCATTTATCTTTATCCATCAACCTGCTTGTTTGAAGGAACTGCATTGAGTGAAGGCCGCGGTACAGCAAAACCATTTCAATATATCGGTCATCCTGATCTGCCGAAGAATTTATTTTCATTCACCCCAAATCCCAACGAAGGATCGAAAAGCTCGAAACATTTTGGAAAAGTTTGCTATGGCTGGGATCTTGGTGGTACAGTAGAAGAAGTAATGAAAAAAGTAGATGGCAGAATACAATTGAAGTGGTTGCTCGAGGCATATAAACTGTTTCCACAAAAAGACAGCTTCTTTTTAAGATCAAATTCATTCAATCGTCTTTCAGGAACTGATGTATTAATGCAACAGATAAAAGATGGTAAAAGTGAAGAAGAAATAAGAAAAAGCTGGGAGCCTAAATTGAGTGAATTCAAAGCGATACGCAAGAAATATCTGTTGTATGAAGACTTTGATTAAGATTTTTTTCTTACTTTAAGGGTAACAAACCAACTCAACTCTTATGTCAAACGAAACTAACCAGGCGCCAGCCACATCAGGCATGGACGGTAAAACAATTGCTATCATCAGCTATTTTTCAGTTGTAGGATGGATCATTGCATATGTATTATTTACCAGCAACAAATCCCAGGTGGCTGTTTATCATCTCAGGCAATCATTGGCACTGATCCTTTGTGGAATTGCCTGCTATATCTTGTATATTATTTTACTTTTTGTCGCCTTCTTCCTTACTTTTTTATTTGCTTTAATAGGTATTGGACTATTTGTTCTTTGGATCATGGGACTTATTGCCGCTATTAATGGTGAACAAAAACCCGTCCCCGTCATTGGTAAAATGGCACAGGATATTTTTGCCGGTATTAAATAAACCCGGTATCAGGTTTTACTTCTTTATATAATAACTTCGCAGCGATGACAGACTACCGATCGCTACGCATTGTTTTTATGGGTACCCCAGAGTTTGCCGTTGCATCACTTGATGCATTGGTAAAAGCCAAATGCAATATTGTTGGTGTTATTACTGCCCCTGATAAACCTGCCGGTCGCGGAATGAAGATGACTGAAAGCGCCGTTAAGAAATATGCAGTTCGTCATCATTTAAAAGTTTTACAGCCAGAAAAATTAAAGAACCTTGAATTTCTGGAAGAACTCAGATCCTTAAATGCAGATCTGCAAATTGTTGTTGCGTTTCGTATGTTACCAGAATCAGTTTGGAACATGCCACCACTTGGAACTATCAATCTTCATGGAAGCTTGCTTCCGCAATACCGTGGCGCAGCGCCAATCAACTGGGCAGTTATAAATGGAGAAAAAGAAACAGGCGTAACAACTTTTAAACTGAAACATGAGATAGATACAGGCGATATTTTAATGCAGGAAAGTTTTCCCATCGGTGAAAATGAAACGGCTGGTGACGTGCATGATAAAATGAAAGAGATCGGCGCAAAAGTGCTGGTAGAAACGGTGAAAGGAATTTCCGATGGAACATTAGCAGAAAGTCCACAGACCACAGACGACGGACCACAGCCGTCAATCGTTGGTGGTCAATCGTCTCTGCTCAAACATGCACCCAAAATATTCACTGAAACCTGCAATATAGATTGGCGAAGATCAATTGATGAAATTCATGATCTTATTCGTGGACTCTCTCCTTTTCCCTGTGCTTTTACTGAACTTGGCGATAAAACAATTAAAATATTTCGGGGCGAAAAAGAGCTTTCATTACCTACTTCAAAAACTGGCCGCTGGGAATCGGATGGAAAAACATATTTGAAATTTGCAGCAAAGGATGGATATATTCTTCTAAAAGATGTGCAATTGGAAGGAAAGAAAAGAATGTTGATCGAAGATTTTCTTCGCGGTTATCGATTTGGCTGATCAGTCTCTTTCATTGATTATTTTTTCAGCGATCAACAGATCCATTGGCTTGGTGATCTTGATATTGTTTTCCTCCCCTTCTACCAATGTTACTTTTAAACCATACGCTTCCACTACCGTAGCTTCATCAGTGAATTTTTCTTTGTAATCTATTTTAAAAGCAGGTAATAATATCTTGCTATGAAAAGTTTGTGGTGTTTGTACCAGCATCACTTTGTTCCTGTCTATTGCATCATTTCCTTCCTCATGAACTATTCTCACACTGTCTTTGCTGATAATAACAGGGATCGCGGTTCCTGTTTCAACCGCACT
>Ga0184611_1000183_pt1 | contig 11075 bp, 5 predicted proteins | sample PLM3_5_coex_FD_133162 | JGI IMG/M metagenome (GOLD analysis project Ga0184611, IMG submission 133162) | Groundwater sediment microbial communities from an aquifer in East River, Colorado, USA - PLM3_5_coex | ecosystem: Environmental > Terrestrial > Soil > Riparian zone | place: USA: East River...
CCAGCCGCGGCAATCGCGTCGATGTTGGGCGTTCGCGCAGGTCCGCCGTCAGCGCCAAGCGCATCGCCGCGCAGCGTGTCGATCGTGACGAGCAACACGTTCTGCTGCGGGTTCACGGCCAGAATGTCCCGGCCGACGGTCCGGCGCGACCCCCAGTAGAAGGCGCCGGCGACACCCGCGGCCAGGACGACAGTCGCGACCGCCAGCCGGCGCCGGGTCGTCGCCTGCGGCGACGACGCTGGGGACACTCGGTTGACCGGAAGCCTGCGCCCCTTAGTCACGGCCCTCTTGTCTCCAAAAAGTTGGATTCAGAGTGTCCAAGTTTATCGCTATCGCACACAGTTGCACTTGATTCACCGCTTCAACGCTCTTAGCATTCTGCCCGCGGCCGACGTCTGGGCCGCTTGTTTGTTTTGTTTGCAAGACCGCACGGTCGGCGACCCGGCCGGCCAGGAGGATGTATGAGGAATGGCGTTCAGCGGATAGGTGTGTTCATCTGTCTCCTGCTCCTTGGAGGCATCCCGGCGGCGGCGCAGGTGAGCACGGGCGAAATCTTCGGCAAGGCCGCCGACGGAACGGGTGCCGTGCTCCCGGGAGTCTCGGTGACCCTGAGCGGTTCGTCGCTCATTCAGCCGTTGGTCGCCCTGACCACGGAAACGGGCGCCTATCGGTTCCCGCGCATTCCCATCGGCACCTACACCGTCTCGTTCGAGATCGCCGGCTTCAAGAAGTTCGTCCGCAACGACGTGATCATCCAGGCGGGCTTCAACGCCGAGATCAACGCCAGGCTCGAGATCTCCACGGTGCAGGAAACGGTGACCGTCACCGGCGCGAGCCCGGTCGTCGACACCCAGTCGACGACGTTGTCCGCCAGCTTCACGAAGGACACGCTCGAGAAGATTCCGAATGCGCGCGACCCGTGGGTCATCATCGAGCAGACGCCCGGGATGATCATGAGCGGCGCCAACGTCGGCGGCAACCTGTCGGGCCAACAGACGTCGTTTTCGGCGATGGGTTCCAGCACGAACCAGCAGTGGAACATCAACGGCGCGGTGATCAGCGACATCGCCTCGGGCAACTCGTCGCCGACCTACTACGACTTCGACTCGTTCGAGGAGATCCAGATCACCACCGCAGGAGCCGATGCTTCGCAGCAAGGCGCCGGCGTGCAGGTGAACTTCATCACGAGAAGCGGCAGCAACAAGTTCACGGGCTTCGGCCGCTTCTACAACACCAACGATCAGTGCTTCGGCAAGTTCGGCTCCTGCCAGGCAAACAACGTCACCGATGCGATGAGGAACCTCGGCGCGGGCGGTGGCAATCCGATTCAGAACATTCGCGACACCGGTGCGCAGTTGGGCGGGCCGATCAAGAAGAACAAGGCGTGGTTCTGGGGCGCGACGTCGCGCCAGGACGTCCGAACTGGCGTGCTCGGCTTCTACAATCTGGATCAGAGCGGATGTCCGGGCGTGGCCAGCACCGCCAGCAACAAGGATGCGAGCGGTGCGTTCGTCAACTCGATCCAGGGCATTCGCGACTGCCTGTTCGGCGATCTCACGATCCTCAAGAACAACAACGCCCGGCTCCAGTACCAGGAGTCGACGAAGCACCAAACGTCGTTCTCGTACACCTACGGGGACAAGTATCGCGGCTCGCGCGGCTGCGACCAGTTTCACCCGCTGATCACCTGCTCGGTGCAGACCGGTCCAACGGTTTTCTACACCACCGACCATCGGTGGATTGCCAGCAACGCGCTGACGATCATCGGCCAGTACACGCACATCCACGAGGACTGGTTCCTGGGTTTCCAGAACGACGGCTTGAAGGACGTCCAGGCGATCAACTGGGTGGATACTACCTATTGGGACCGCGGCAAATCGAGTGGCTCGTACCATACGATCCGGCCGCAGGACGACGTCCGCGCGGACGGCAATTACTTCGCTTCGAACAAGCTGGGCGCGGACCACTCGGTCAAGTTCGGCTTCGCTGTCCGCCGTTCGCCCGTGGAGTCGATCAGCACGGTCGGTGGGGGAGCCGTGCCGCGCTATCGCGGTCAGTACCCGTTCGTGGCCGGGCAGTACATCGTGACCCCGAGCGATCCGACCGGCAAGCGGGCCTGCACGATCGCTGGCGTGTCCTATCCGGCCAACAATGTGAACGGCTGTGACGAGGCCAACATCCTTCGCGACTCGGACTACACCTACACCCTGTATCAGCGCAACGCCTACATTCAGGATTCGATCAAGAAGGGGCGCGCGACGATTAACATCGGTCTCCGCTTCGATCACCAGCACGACATTGCCACACCGGGTATCGTGCCGGCCAACCGCATCCTGCCGGCGCAGCTGCCGGCGATCAATTTCCCCGGCATCGACTCGGGCGCGCGCTTCAACAACTGGTCGCCGCGCGGCGGCATCACCTACGATCTGTCCGGAAACGGCAAGACGATTCTCAAGGCCAGCGCCTCGCGGTACTGGGGCATCGGCATGGCCACCGCCAGCCGGCTCGAGCCGACCGGCACGACGACGACTCTCCGGTTCCCTTGGAAGGATTTGAACAGCGACAAAGTCGTCCAGGCGAACGAGCTGCAGGTGTTCAATGCCACTGGTGGCCTGAACCTGCTGAACAGCCCCACTGGCTACGACCCCGCCAATCCCGGTGCGCCGATCTCGGTGTCGCTCGTCGACAAGGACCTCAAGAACGACACCACCGACGAGGTCATCGCGGGCATCGACCGCGAGGTGATGAACAACTTCGGCGTCGGCGCGATGTTCATCTACCGTAAGTACTCGGGGTTCAACACCGATCAACGATACAAGGACTTTTCGTCCGAGTACGTCGGCCCCATCCCGTTCACAGCGGCCTGCGGCAACGCGACCTGCGGCGCGTCGAGCTATTCGGGTTTCTACTACCAGCGCGCCACCAACACGCACGGCGATACGATTTGGACGAACAACACCTCGTACAATACTTACAAAGGGCTCGAGCTGACCGCACGGAAGCGTCTGAGCAATCACTGGATGATGTCGGGCAGCTACGTCTACAACAAGCAACTGAGCTTCAACACGCTGGTGCCGAGCCTGGATTATCTGGACCCGACCAACCGTTTCCCGACCGATTACGTGAGCGGTTTCGAGAACGGCAGCCGCAACGGCCCGCATGTCTTCAAACTGTCCGGGATGTACCAATTCCCGTTCGACATCACGGCCTCGGCGTTCTACAACGCGCATTCGAATTTCCCGTACAACATCTACGTCCAGGGGCCGGTGCGGACCGGCACCCAGGACAACGTGAACATCCTGCTCCGCCCGATCAATACCGAGCGGCTGCCCGCTGTGAAGACGCTCGACCTGAACTTCGACAAGTCAATTCGGCTCGGTGGCGGTCGCCGCCTCACACTGAACGCCGCGATCTTCAACATCGCGAACAGCAACACCGTGCTCGACTATGCGAGCGGGGCGACCGTCAGCACGATCAGGGCGTTCCGGCAGAACACGTCGAATGCGAACTTTTACAACACGATCGTCGGGCCGCGCGTGATGCGGTTCGGTGTGAGGGTGAACTTCTGAGATGGAGACAGGCTACTGGGGGATAGAAGTCTGAAGTACGAAAGCTGAAGGCTGAAGTACGAAGCTCGGCCGGTCTCGTCATTACGGGACCGGCCGTTTTTCTGTACAATCGCGACAACTCACGAGGTCCCCATGAACGTTCTCGGTCGGCTCCTGTCACTCGCACTCATCGTGTTCACGTCGACACCGGTGTTCGCGCAGCGCATGCGTGCCGGCGACTCGTTCAAGGACAAGGTGGCGGCGTGGCGCGGCGACGCGCAGGTGTCGGGCAAAATCATCGACGACGCGGGCAAGGGCATCCCCGACGCGAAAGTCACGTTCGTCTTCACGCAGTCGAATGACGGATTTTTCGCGACCACGAAGAAGAACGGTGAGTTCTCGGCCAAGGACATCAAGGCCGGCGAGTGGCGGATTCAGATCGACGCGCCGAATTTCATCACCGTGCGGCAGAACCTGACGATCGGCGGCAACAAGAATCCGCCGCTGGCGGTGACGTTGAAGCGCGACAACAGTCCCGAGCTGCTCACGAAAGCCGAGGCGATGTTCAAGGCGGGCCAGGACGCCGAGGCGCGCGCCGAGTACCTGAAAGTGCTCGAGGCGCATCCCGAGCTGACGGGTATCAATCGCGCGATTGCGTTCACCTACGGCCGCGAAGGGCATCACCCCGAAGCGCTCAAGTATCTCGACCTCGCCCTCGCTTCCAACCCGGACGATCGTCAGCTGCTGCAGCTCGCGGCCGCCAGCGCCATGCAGGTCAGCGACTATCCGCGCGCGATGCTCTACCTCGCGAAGATCGACGAGGCAACGCTCGACGATCCGGCCGTGCTGGCCGACGCCGCGGTGAATCTGATCAACAAGAACCGGACGGCGGATGCCATTCAGGTCCTCGATCGGGTCATCGCGCACTTTCCTGCGGTTCCAGACCCCTACTACTACCGCGGCTTCGCCAGGCTGAAGGACGGCAAGAACGCGGAGGCCAAAGCGGACCTCGAGAAATTCCTGACGCTGGCGCCGCCGACCTCGCCGCAAGTGGCGCAGGCGAAGGATCTGCTGGCCAAGATCAAGTAGCGCAGCCCTTTAGGGCTGCCCAGAGCGTCAGAACACGAACTTCACCTGCAGCCTCGCGGTTCGCCGATTCTGCCACTGATCCGGCAAACCAAACCTCGGATCCGGCCGGATCGCCGTCGTCGCCTTCGCTACGGCAACCGCGTCGAAGCCGGCGAAAAACGCCGCGTCGGAAATATTCAGGCTGTCGCGATATGGCGTGGTGAAGAGGCGCGTGACGGTGTCCTGATCGAACAGATTGGTCACATTGACGCCGAGGTTGAGCCGCTTGCTGCCCGGCAGCGCGAAGTTGTGCTGCAGGAACAGATCCGTCTGGCTGAACATGGGCGTTCGGCCCAGATTATTGCGTCCGAGCGGATAGAACGGAATGCTCTTCTCGCTGATCTGTGTCTGCTGCGGCGTCCCGACCTCAATCAGATAGAACATGCCAACCTGCGTACCCCATTTGAAGTCGTAGGACGGCGTGATCTTGACCTCGTGCGGTCGATCCGTCTGCAGCAGGCCGAAGACCGGCTGGCCGCGCTGATCGAACGATTGATACAGCCCGTCGAAGTAGCGATTCACGTTGGGGCTGGTCCGGCCGTTTTCGTCGGAGCTGGCGAGACCGGAGTAATTCCCGTACAACCGGCTGTACAAGTAGCTCGCCGTCATCTGCCACCGATTCGAATAACGCTTCACGAGTCTGAACTCCAGGCCGTCGTAGGTCCGCTTCGCCGGCGGCTGGTCGGGGCAGGTCGGGCAGATGGCCGTCAGCGTGTGCTCCGCCAGTCCGAATCCCGGATTGGCGATTCTGAAAATCTCTCCGATGCCCGCGACCTGCACGCCAACGTCCTCGATGGTTCGGTCCAGCCATTTGTGCGAGTAGCGGATGCCGACGGACATCCGTGAAGACAGCTCGTGCTCCAGACCGAGCGAGAACTCCTGCGTCTTGACGGGCTTCAAGTTCGGATCGATCAGGTTGTTGTTGGCGTCATTGGACGGGTGACGCGAGTCGATCTGCTCGATGAAGGTGCCGGGGCAAGTGCCGCCTTCCGGCGGGCGCCCTTCCTGGCAGGTGATCGATGGCCAGTCGAACGTGTCGAGCGTGTAGTAGTACGTGATCCAGTGCTGGCCGCCGAACGATCCCTGCGGCATTTCGAGCTTCGTGATGTCGTTGAAGATTCCCCAGCTGCCGTACCCCTTCCATCGGCTGTCGCCGGCGATGTCCCACGCGAAGCCGACGCGCGGCGTGATCTTGTCGCTCCAGCCGAAATGAATGCCGGGATTCTCGGCGCGGTAAGACGGAACGTCCTCGCTCTCGGCGCGGATTCCGAGGTTGAGCGTCAGCCGCTGGCTGATCGTCCACGCGTCCTGCGCAAAGACGCCGACGTTGTTGGCGTGAATATCGCCGACGGTGACCACGTTCTTGGTCGTGCTCCAGAAGCCGTAGGTGCCGCGCACCTGCCGACCGTCGAACGTGCTCCGTGAGGCGTTCCAGTTGAGCGTGATCGTCGGCTGGGTCTGGCCGGTCAGGACGTCGTTCCCAAGCCGCTCGAACTGGAAGCCAGTCTTGATCTGGTGTTGGCCCTTGAACGCCGCATAGTAGGTGGCATCGGCGTTCAGGTTGAACCGGGTGTAGTCATCGCGGACCGTCGTGCTGCTCGAGAGCTTGTCGACGTAGCCGTTCAGTTGTCGCAGTGACGCCGGAATATCCGGAAAGATCGTCGTCGACGTGTTGGAGCCGGTGAAGGAATGGCGGAGCTCGGTTCCCGCGCCGAACCCGCGCGCCCCGTACTTCAGCATCCCGCCGGTGACGTTGACGTAGACCTTCGGCGAGGCCACCCAGTCCGTTGAAATCGTGATCTGGTCGCTGAAGTTGTCCGTGTGAATCGGGCTGGGGAAATTCGCCGGCGTGCTGTTGCTGGTGAGGCCATCGGGTTCGATGGCCGGCAGGGCGGGGCCGTTCTTGTCGCGGCGGTCGAGCGCGCTGACGCGGGTGCGCAACTTGTTCGTGATCTGTCCGGTCACGTTGTAGTTGGCCACGTACTGCTTGTCCGTGGATTTGAAGGTGCCGGTCGTGCCGTTCTGCGCGAACCGGACGGTGCGCTCGCTGGGCATCACCTCGGTGACGCCGCCGGCGTAGAACCAGATGCGGTCGCGTATCACCGGGCCGCCGAGTTCGAAGACCGGCTCCCAATCGGTGTAGTCGGCCGACTTGGTCTTCACGTTCTCCGCGATCGTCTGATCGGACGGATTCAGCCGCAGCGTCTGTCGCAGCGCACCGCGCAGGCGGAGTGTGTCGAAGTAGGTCCCGGCGCTGCCGTGCCAGTCGTTGCTCCCGGTCTTTGTCAGCACGCTGACGACGCCGCCCGTCGCCGCGCGGTATTCGGCGTTGTAGCCGCTGGATTTCACCTGCACCTCGGCGACGAAGTCGGTGCGGATCGGATTGGTCGGCGTGTTGTTGGCGGTGTTGTTCCCGAAGTTGTTCTGGGTCCCCGTTCGCAGCGACGTCATGTCCAGACCGTCGACGAGGAAGTGGTTTTCCGAGCCGCTCGATCCATCCAGCTGGTAGCCGCCGGCCTTCGTCTCGTTGCTGGCGCCTGGCGCCTGCACGAGCACGCTCGCAAAATCGCGTCCTTTTGGAATGCGGTCGATCACCTCCGCCGTGATCACCGCGCTGGCGGCATTCTGCCGGACGTCGATGACGGGCGACGTCGCCATCACTTGAACGCTTTCCGCGACGCCAGCGACGGCGAGCGCGATGTCAACCTTCAGGATCTGGCCCAGCAGCAGCTGAACGCCGGAGACTTTCCTGGGACTGAACCCGGCGAGCGTGGCCGAAACGTCATAGACACCGGGCGCCAGCGCCGGGAAGCGATAGATGCCTTGTGCGTCACTGATGGCGGTGCTGGCCCCGACGAGCGACGGGCTCCTCGCTTCGACGGTCACGCCGGGCAGGACGGCGCCGGAGGTGTCCCTGACGATCCCTTCGATGGAGCCGCGCGTCTCCTGCGCCCCGAGGACATTCGACAGCGCCGAAAACGTCAGCGCACACACCACCATCCGAACGATGTATCGCATAGCAGCCTCCTCCAATCCTCGCGGTCAAACCGGTCTTGCAAAATTTCAAGCCTTGCGGCGGGAGGAAGCTTACGACAACGATGCATAATCTGGATCGCAAAATGTCGCTACAGCTGAGAAGGCTCGCCGGTTTTTTCTGTACCCTCGCTGTCCTCTGGTGTGGCGCAACCCTTCCGCCTTCGCTAAAAGCTACGGCGGACCAGCCCGGCCAGACGCGCGTCCGCCTCGACACTGGCAAGGGCGCCATCGTCATCGCGGTCCATCACGACTGGGGGCCGCATGGCGCTGATCGGTTTCTCGAGCTCGTGAACGCGAGCTATTTCGACAACTCGCGGTTCTTCCGCGTCGTCCTGGGACAGTGGGCGCAGTTCGGGATCAACGGGGATCCGAAAGTGGCGACGGCGTGGCGGCAGCGGACCATTCCCGACGATCCGCGCGGACAGTCCGTGACGCGCGGCCGCGTCGCCTTCGCATTCGCCGTGCCCAACGGCCGGACCTCGCAGGTATACATCGCCCTGCGCGACCTGTCGTACCAGGACGAGCAGGGGTTCGTCCCGTTCGGTGAGGTCGTGGAGGGCATGGACATCGCCGATGCGCTGAACAGCGAGTATGGCGAGACTTCCGGCGGCGGGATTCGTGCCGGCAAGCAACAACCGCTGTTCGACGGCGGCAATGCGTATCTCGATCGGGAGTTCCCGCGTCTCGATCGCCTTCTGCGCGCGAGAGTCGTTCGATGAATCTTCAGGACCTCCGGACCCTGCTCGACTATCACTACTGGGCACGCGATCGGCTGCTCGACGCCATCGAGCCGCTGACCGCCGATCAGTTCAACCGCGATCTCGGGAGCAGCTTCAAGTCGATTCGTGAAACGGTCGTTCATACCTACGCCGCCGAATGGGCGTGGCACTCACGATGGCGGGGGCAGTCGCCCACGGCGCTGATGACCAGCGAGGCGTTTCCGGACGTCGCGGCGATTCGCCGCGCCTGGTCCGACCAGGAGACACACGTGCGCGCGTTTCTCGACGAGCTCGGCGAGGACGGCCTGACGCGCGTCTGCGAGTACAAGCTGCTCAGCGGCCAGCCCGGGGCGTCGCCGTTCTGGCAGCTGTTCCAGCATGTCGTGAACCACGCCAGCTACCATCGCGGTCAGGTGACGACGATGCTGCGGCAGCTTGGAGAGAAGCCCGCGAAATCGATGGATATGATTGCGTATTACAGAACTCGATAGGGGCTAGGGGCTAGCTGTCACGGTCGCAGCCTGCCTCGCCGAAGCTTCGCGAACCCTGCGCGAAGCGAAGGCGGGGGGCTCGGGGCTAGCCGTCACGGGAATTGAAAGGGAATAACTGCCATGCGTCATGCTTCTCGTTCGATCGTCTTCGCCTTCGCCGTGGTGGCGTTGACGATGCTATCGTGGTCCGTGCGTCCGGCAGCGGCACCGGCCGCGCCGACGATCGAGCAGTTCCTGATGCCCGGCTATCCCACCGAGATGGTCTCCGCCCGGAAGGTCGATCGCATCGCGTGGACGGCGTACGAGCACGGGCGCCGCAATATCTACACCGCCAGCGGGCCGCAGTTCCATGCGCTGCGCGTGACGGCCGAGACGAAAGACGATGGCGTCGAGCTCAGCGACCTGAGTATTTCCGACGATGGCGCGATTGTGGTGTTCGTGCGCGGTACGCCGCCGAATCGCGAGGGCTGGGTGGCGAATCCGACGGCAAATCCCGAGGGCGCGACGCGGACGATCTGGGCGGCGCGCACCGCGGGCGGTGCCGCCTGGAAGCTCGGTGAAGGCACGACGCCGGCGCTGTCGCCTGACGGACGCACGGTCGCTTACGCGAAGGACGGACAGATTTATCGGTATTCGATAGGGGCAGTTAGGTCGGGTGGGTCAGGTGGGTCAGGTGGGCCTGCCACGCCGAAGCTCGCAACGGATCGACCGAGCGAAGGCGGGCCCGCCCTACGAACGAGTCAGCCATCAACTCCGTGGATCAAAGCCTGGGGCACCAACGCCAACGTGAAATGGTCGCCCGATGGATCGAAGCTCGCCTTCGTCAGCAACCGCGTGGACCATTCGCTGATCGGCGTCTACGACGTGCGCACTCGCTCGGTGAAGTTTCTGTCGCCAAGCGTGGATCACGACAGCAGTCCCACGTGGTCGCCCGACGGCAAGCGCGTCGCCTTCATCCGCAGGCCGGGGACGCCGTTCGGCCAGCAGGCGCACCAGGGACAAGGGAGCATCGGCAATCCCGACGGCCCGGCCTACAACCCGTTGACCGCGATTCGCGCCGGGCGCGGCGGCGGCCAGGGCGGACGCGGTGGACGGGGCCGCGGCGACGCCGAGCCGTCACGCGATCCGCGTCCTGGGCTGATGAACGCGGCGTTCACTGACGGCTACACGCTCTCGTTCTGGGTGGCCGATGTTGCGACCGGCGAAGGCAAGGAGTTCTGGCACAACACGAAAGACGACAAGGATTTCAACGCGATCAACGCCATTCAATGGGCCGGCGCCGATCGCGTCATCTTCGAAGCCGAGCCGCAGGAGTGGGTGCGCTGGTATTCGGTCAGCGTCGCAAACAGCCAGCCGGCGCCCACGACGCTGACTCCCGGCGAAGGCGCGGTCGAGCAGACGTCCCTGTCGGCGGACGGAACCTACCTGTTCTACGCGACCAACGCCGGCGACATCGAGCGTCGCCACGTGTGGAAAGTGCCGACTGCCGGCGGCACCGCCGAGCAATTGACGAAGGGCGACACGGTCGAAACGTATCCGGCCGCGCTGGCGTCCGGGCAGCGCGTCGCGGTGCTGGGTGGCGGCGCGAAGCGTCCGTTCGGCGTCGGACTCGTGCCGGCGTCCGGCGGATCGGCTGAATACATCTATCCGGACCCGATCGCCACCGGGTTTCCGATGGACGCGCAGGTCGCTCCGCAACTCATCGTGACGAAGGCGCCGGACGGCCTCGAGATCCACAATCAGCTGTTCCTGCCGACTGACCTCAAGCCGGGAGAAAAGCGGCCGGCGATCGTGTTCGTCCACGGTGGTCCGGTGCGCCAGATGCTGCTCGGCTACCACTACATGCACTTCTACCATGTCGCCTACGCCGTCAATCAGTGGCTCGCCAGCCGTGGCTACATCGTCATGTCGGTCAACTATCGCAGCGGCATCGGCTACGGCAAGTCGTTCCGCACGGCGCCGAACACGGGCGGGCGCGGGAACGCCGAATACCAGGACGTGCTCGCCGGCGGCAAGTACCTGCAGTCGAGACCCGATGTGGATCCGAACCGCGTCGGCATCTGGGGCCTGTCCTACGGCGGCGTCCTCACCGCGCAGGCGCTCGCGCGAAACTCGGATGTCTTCAAGGTCGGCGTCGATCTGGCTGGTGTGCA
>Ga0184611_1000185_pt1 | contig 11047 bp, 20 predicted proteins | sample PLM3_5_coex_FD_133162 | JGI IMG/M metagenome (GOLD analysis project Ga0184611, IMG submission 133162) | Groundwater sediment microbial communities from an aquifer in East River, Colorado, USA - PLM3_5_coex | ecosystem: Environmental > Terrestrial > Soil > Riparian zone | place: USA: East River...
CTGAACGGCGATCTGATGTTGCGGCGCGGCGTGCACGATTGTGCCCGGCCGCGTCGGTGGTTTCTGCTGCGGCGCAGCCGACAGCCTCTGCTGCTGCGGAGGTGCCGCAGCTGGACGCTTGGCCGGCGCCGATGGTGCCGGCTTCTTGATAGCGGTCTTGGTAACCATACTCATTTCTCCTTCTTTGCTCTGATGATAACTTGCTTTCCGACAGTTCCGCCGATGAGATCCAGCTCATCGGTTCCGAGCTCCTCTCCTGACTCGTAGACCTCCCTCAGCCACGATGTCAGGGTATTCCACGGAACGCTCTTGATGTCTTGCACTACGACGCCGGATACCTTCCTCAGCGCCCGAACCACTCGCGCGTACAGCTTCTCCTCCCCGAGTCCGATGTGAACCACGAGCTCGTGCTTGATTAGGTCGCCAAGCCCGCGCTTCTCTAGAAACTCGAAAGCCCTCTCGCGCCTGTCCTGGTCCCAGCTGGCCAAGATGTTAGCGCGATAGTATTCCTCGAGCGACACGCGCATCGCCGGCATGTTGCCGTTGGCACGAAGCTCGAAGGCACTCATCTGGTGGTACTTCTCGAACGTGCTCGGCAGATCCTCGAACTGCATCTTGTTGATCGCGATGTTGACCTGCTTGAGCTCGTCCTCGAGCTGCTTCTTCAGCAGCGCGAGATCGCGCAGTCTCTCGCAGGCTCGCTGACACACCGACAGGCCGTCTGTCGGCTCGGACGGCAGACTGCTAGACAGCCTCTCGTCTATCTCCTCGAGACTTGGATTGTTCTCTTTCATCTTCATCTTGTCCCTGATGCTCTTCGAGTGTGTCTCAAAGATGTGTTGATTGTCTTCCTGCGACACGGGCCATGCCCCCGGTGGGTTGATTTGAAACTAAGTGTGCCTACATTCTAACCCCGATCGGGGTCCAAAGTAAAGCAGACGCGCGCCTGCCTAGTTATCTGCGCCACGCGCTGCACGGCTCGATCGGTGTACGGCATGACGCGCCCGCGTCTGCGCGCAATCTCCCTGCCGATCTCTCGCCACGTGTACCCAAATTCGCGAAGCTCGAGTATCTCACGGCCATTCAGTCTGTCTCGTGACATAGCTGTCCCTCCTTCTCAAGAACGTGCCTCCTCGATCGATCCAGCGCTGCAGGTGACGACGACTGCGCCAGCGATAGACGATGCGAGCCTGCAGCTCGACGTCGCGAAACATCTCCCACTCCCTCGCGCTCTCCAGCACGGCGAGCCTGTTGTGCTCCGCGTATGGTCCACCAGGCAGCACGATCGGCAGCATGCGCGACGGGTGATGCGTGAACTTGCCCTTCCAGTCGGCGAACTCGATCTGAATCGCCACCAATTGGTTCTCGCGCTTCGCCATCAGTGCATCTCTACCCAATGCGCCGGTGTCCCGTAGAACGACGGCGTCTTGATGTCGATCAGCACGATCGGATGCAACTTGATCCGGTCAGCCATCAGCTCTCTCCATCGTCAGACGCACCCTGTCGCCGACCTCGAGGTCTGGCCTCTCGGGAAGGTGAACCGCGCTGCTGCCGTCGAGACGCACGGCCCAGACGCCGGTGGACATGGTGGCGCTGGTGACCTCGCCGGTGTCTCGGTTCCTGTGATAGTCACGGTGCTCCACCACCTCGGTCACGGAGAGCACTCGTGCGTAGCTGATCCATCTCGTGCTCATCGCGACCCTTCCCAGATCGCAGTTATCTCGGCCTCGACTTCCCGAATGTTCGGGCTGTCCCTGAACCTGTAGACAACATCATTAGTCATCCAGACGACAAGATAATATGCGTCCAACTCTCGTGGCTTGAACCATCCAATATTCTTCCACTTCTGCTCCCAGTTCATCGAGACGATGTGGTCTACGTTGAGCGTGATCGGGCCGAACTTGTCGGCTGTTATTCTAATGAACATCAGTTCCTCCTTGCAGAATCGGGGTCAAATGCGTTGCCATCGAAGTCTGTCTCTCCGCACCCTCTTCTCGCGCCCCTGCCGCCGCGACCTTCAGGACTCTGCTGGGGATAGTACTCCTGCCACGGTATCCAGCCGCGCGGGCACCAGAAACCCCACTCGCGCACGCGCGGACCCATCAGGAACAGCGTCCACGACGGCCGATCCACGATCAGCTGGTGCGCGAAGTTGGTGCCGCGCCAGACTACCTGACCCTCCCGGAGGGTGCGAAGAGGAATAATCAGTGGACCGAACAGCTCGCGCTGTAGAGTCATCGGCTTCATGTGACGCTCGCGCAGACCGTCCGTCAGCACCAGCGACACCGAGTGGTACGGATGGTCGTGCAGAACGTCGTCGTCGCTGCCGATCATGTTGTGCAGGTAGACGCCGAACCACCTGTTGCGCGGTATCAGGTGCCAGCGCCGCAGGTAGACCACGCCGTCCTCGCGATCCAACTGCATGTCCGGCGATCGCAGGGACACCAGCTCCCGCAGTCGCGGGAGCAGCAGTCGAGCCAGCCATCTCATGCGCATGTCAGAACTCCATCTCCGGCTCCGCGAAGGCGACACCGGCCTCAATCTTCTCTCGCCAGCGCCGCTTGAACTTGTCGACATCGGTGTCGAGCACGCGGCGAAGCTCCGACAGCAGAAGATCCGTTGGATCGCTCCAGCCGAGCACGCGGCACATCACGGCCGCCGTGAGCAGAACGCTGCCAATCTCGCGAGTCTCCATGCCAGGAGGCCGCGAGTAGACGTAGTCCACGAGTGTTCTTACATCGCTCGGCGGCACTCCGACGGATTGCGCCAGCTCGAGCGTCTCCTCCAGGAGACGCAGAGCTCGCTCCTGCCTGTTGAGAAGTACATCTGCTCCAAAGCAGCGCTGCACCCAGTCGCACGCCAGCTGAGTCATAGTTGCCATGTTGTCCATCGTCCAGCCTCCATCTCTCTACTTGTTCATCTTGCCTTCTTCTTTGGAGCCCGCCACGGTATTCCCCGGGCGATGTACCGAAACGCGCTCTCGCCGTTGACGCGATCGATCTTGCCCTCCCTCGTCCTTGGGTCCCCGATACGCTCCTGCACCAGAGTGACAAACCCCAACTCTACCAGCCTCGATGCCTCCGCGGCGACGCGACCGACCGTCTGAATGTTGTGGCCTGTTCGATCGACGTCGAGGCGTCCCTCGTGGTACACGTATGTCTCGCCCGGCTGCAGCGCGCGAAGGTGAGTGAGCGCGATCTCGACCTCATCATTGATCATCGTCACGGCTCTCTCCCTTGGTTTGCTCTTCGAGTTCTCTCGCCAGAGCCTGGAGATAGGCGAGGCATTTTGCGTTGTCGAGCTTGATGTTCTTCAGCACCGGCATCGGTGTGATCTTGATGTTGGCGGTGCCATCGTCATTGGCGGTGCCCTCGATCTCGAAGTCCTGGATCTGCAGCCTGCGACACAGACCCTGGAGCCACGAGCGCAGCCAGTCTCGCTCCTCATCGGTCAACTCTCTCAAACTAGCCATCGCCTCAGCTCCTCTCCTGTCACGGCCGACCCGAGATCCATCTTGGCTCGCAGGGCCTGCACGATCTTCTCCTCCACGGTGCCGATTGCCTGCAGATCGACGTAGGTGCAGGCCAGACTCTGGCCCTTCCTGTGAATGCGATCCTCGCTCTGCAGCCGGTGCTCGAGATTCCAGTCGTTCGCGGCGTAGATAGCGAGATTGGCCGCCTGCCAGTTGTTCCCAACTCCGCCGGTAGCCGGAGTCGCCACCATGAAGCGACAGCGCGGGTCCGTGAGGAAGCGCGTCTCGTCGTCGGCGCGGGTTCCCGCGTTTTCTCCCCAGTAGCGCGCGACACTCTCCTCGCCGTACTCCGCTGCTATTGCCGCAGATATCTTCTCGAGCTCGGGCACGTAGGCTACCCACACCACGGCCTTTCCGTCGTGCTCCTCGAGAACCTCGAGAACCTCGGCCGGACGGTGACTCGGCAGATCGACCAGCTCGCCCTCGTCGGTGCGCACGTGACCGCAGCAAACCTGATGCAGACGCAGAATCTGGCTCATGGCACTCGTCGCGGTGACGTGCCGCATCGCGTCCAGTCGGGACGTGGCGTCGGCCAGCACCTCGCCGTAGACGCGACGCTGCTCGGACGTCAGCTCTGAGTCGCGCAGCTGATAGATCTTGTCCGGAAGGTCGAGGCAGTCCTTCTTGAGAACGCGGTGACAGTGCGGCGCCAGCCGCTTGCGCAGCTCGTCGATGTTCCTGTATCCATCGACGATGGGAGCGGTGTGCGGTATCCAGCCGCCGAGCTCGTAGGTTCGCTCGATCTTGCGAGCACGCGTCCAGCCGACGGTGCTCTCCCGCACGCGCGCTCGAGCCATGGTGCGGCGCAGGGAGAAATCGACGATGCTGTCGGGGGCCTGACAGATGAAGGACATCTTGGCATAGCGCGACCGAAACAGCGTGAACGACGTGCCGAGTATGCTCCGGTCCAGGAACAGATACTGCGCGAACACGTCGAGTGGACTGTTGGGCGCCACCAGTCCCGTGAGAACGCGTCTCGAGCGCGCCAGCTTGCCCAGACGCAGCACGGTCTTGGTACGCTGCGCCTTGTGATTCTTGATCCTGGCGGACTCGTCGATCACCATCATGCACCGTCCGGCCTTGAGAAACTTGTGGCAGATCTTCTCGGCCTCGCCGTCGCGCTTGCTGAGTGCCTCGATGTTGACGAACAGCGCGCGCGGCAGACGCTGCTCAGCGAGCACGTGCTCCAGCTGTCGCCGCATGACCGCAGTTCTTCCATTGGTCGCAATCTGCAGATCGGAGCGCAGTCGAGGGTCGAGGTGACGAGTGATCTCACTCGGACTGCCCGGACCCCTGTCGTGAAACCAGTTACGAACCGAGCCCTTGGGCGCTATCACCAGCAGATCCATGATGTCGCTCCTGCCCACGCGCGCCTGGAACTCGGCGAGCAGCGTCAGCGTCTTACCACATCCCATCTCCGCGAGATGCGCGAAAGATTGTCTGCACTCGAGAGCGCGTTGCAATCCCTCGCGCTGGTGCTGCATCAGCTCGGTCTGAAGCTGAAACGTCATGACTTCTCTGCTATCCGCCAGACGTGCACGGTGATCAGCAGCACCTTCGCCGTCTTGGACCCAAGTAGAGGATCCGGAATTTGCAGGTCGACGAGTGGACGAACACCGGTGATATCAGCGGTGCCTCCGGTGCCGATGTCCTGAACTCCGACCAGAACGTGATCTGCGTAGGGATCAAGAAAATTCCTGAGCTCACCAACCGTCATGACGCTGGCTCCCATTTGTGCACGTCCTGCATGGCAAACGTGCGGATCACGCCGCAATCCACGTCCTCGGCGTCGAGCATCCACTGCTTCTGCTGATGCGAGTCGATGCCGTAGTGCAGTCGCATCGGCCGAATGCGATAGGCCCTCCGCTCGCCCCCGTGGTTCGTGTAGAAGATGAAGACGAGCCCGTCGGACGGAATGTTAGTCATGGCCTGGACCCACGATCGTGCTTCTCGATGAAGCAGTCGAGCCAATCGATGTTGTCGGCCAGCACCTCGCCGCCGATGGTCGGTCCCTCCGCGTGGCGGTTGATGGACGCTCGCACCTCGCGCAGGTGCCCCAGGATCGACCGCAGATAGTAGAGATCGCGCTCGGTCATGGCTTCTGCTCCTGGGCGGGCAGCACAACGTAGGAATACCAAACGCCGTTGGTTACAAGTTCGGGTTTACCGCCGGGGCCGGTCCTTACCAATGCCGCCAGCACAATTGCTGGCTCACAGAGACAATAATCGAACCAACCATCTAGCTCTCTGGTCATGGCTTCTTCTCCAGGGCGGCGCGGATTATTCTGTCAGTCCATAGCTGATCTAATGCAGTTGATATGACAGTCTGTATTGCCGCCAATCTTTGTGTTCGACCGCCTGTCCAACTTTGGCAGAATATGTCCTCAACCTGATGCGCAGTATTCAGGGATAATAAATCAACATCGTTGGATGACCATTGGCTTGTTGTCATGACTTGTGCCTCCAGGGCGCGCGGGTCGAGGACTCTAAACACGCACGGAAACTTCCAATCGCAGTAACAAATTTTATTACGACAGTATGGACTGTTGATGGTCATGGTTAATCCCATTCGTCATTACGCCATTTTCGTTCATACAAATCACGCTCTGCCTTGAGGTCCTTATTCTTCGCCCGCAGCCGCTCGTTCTCGGCGCGCAGCTCCTCCAGTTGCAACCTAAAACGATGCAAACTCCATATCTACTTTGCTTGCTAGGGTCATGGCTTGGTGTCCCTCTTCGTCGGTGTGCCAAGTCCGGCATACATAGCAGCCAAGCCGACGGCTTCAAATTTAAGCCTGTCACGTTCCGCTTTTAATTCGTCCCGTTCCGCGCGCAGCTGCTCGTTCATCGACTGCAGATAGTGTATATCATCCTGCAACTGTTGGTGCAGTGCGCGCATCTCCGCAAGCTCGGCATCTTTCTCGGCAAAGATGTTGTTCATGGCTTCTGCTCCAGCGCATGGTGTCGGTTGTCATGGTCTGGTTCCTCGTCGGTCACGGAGCCATCTTGTACGCAGCTCTGCATTCTTCGCTCGCAGTTGCTCGTTGTCGGTCTGTAATTCGTACACGTGTTGAACATTGTAGGCGTCTCGATACTGCAGCCGCTCGACCTCGGCGCGCTTTGCATCATAGTCCTGCTTCAATATGCTGTAGTCGTTGCGCAGCCGCTTGATCTCGCCAGCGATCTCGGCCTCCCTCATCTCTTCCAGCACTGCAACCCGATCGGTCAGCTGCTGAACGCGACCAACGAGGCACATCTCGTTGTCATACACCAAGTCACAGTTGTGGGTCTGGCAACTGATGTGCTTGACATAGGTCGCCTCAGCATCAAACCGACTCGGATTAGCAAGCTCGTACGCGAACGTGCACTGCTGAGTCACGGCTGCTCTCCAGGCTTGCGCGTGAGGCGGTACTCACGACCGTTGTAAATTATGGTCTCTTTGATCTGGGGCGACTGCGTGGGGCGAGTTATGGTCTCTGCTTCGGGGGCAGCCACGGCCGCGACGATGTTCATGGCAAGAACATATATCTTCTGAGCCGCCTCCTTCCAACCATCCGCCTCCCCACTCAGCCGATCGATCTCGGCCTCCATGCGGTCAATGTACGCGCCGGGGTTTTCACCCGGCTTCCACGGCTTCATGACCGCGAGCTCTTCAGTTTCGGATGGCCGCGCAGCAGATCGTGCGCCATTGTATAGACTGTGCTCATGTGAGCTTCCTTCGCCGACGCCTCCACAGTGACCACATCGTCAGCGAGAACGCGGCGGCCCCGGGCAAGCCGGCACCGACGACGGGACCCGGCACGGCAGCCGCAGTGATGACGCGAGCGACGTCGCCGGGATAGAAGTACTCGTTGTGAAACGACACTACGTTGCCCGCGAACGAGGCACTGTCGGTGTAGCCAGAAATGATCGACGTCTCGAAGGCGCAGCCGAACCCGAGCGTTGGGCAGGAGCTCTCTTGATACGTTACCCCTGCGGCGCCGAGAAAGTCCGACGCCGCGAAGTTTGCTGCCTGAAACAGGATGCTCGACTGATATATGATGCCGAGCACGACTTGATCGAACGTGACCGACGTGTCTGCCGTCGCGTTGCCGAACGGATAGAGATTGAAGTCGTGGGTTCCAAAGCCCACGAAGTACGAGCTGATCACGGTGCCGGCGGCGATGGCTGCTCCCGTGTCCACGTCGAGCGAGGCCGCCAGCGTCACGCCCTGCTGCTCGGCGAAGATGAGCTGAGGCGGCAGCCCATTGGCCGGAATCCAGTCGGCCTGCACGGTCGTGCCCGTCGGTGGCGGAATCAGGGTCAGTCCAACGGTGCTGACGATGTCGGCGTGGGATGCCGAGGTTGAGAGGGCGACTGCAAGTATCGCGGAGGCTAGAAATTTCATCACTTTGATCATCTCCCTTTTATGAAGAAAGACGCGACGCACCAAGGATGGAGGTGATGAGGTGCGCCGCGCCGTACCGCAGTGGAGTCTCGACCGCCCCGTGCCAACAAGGCGACCGACCCGCACAGTATGGGTCAGGCTCGCATCCGAAGTAAACCGGATTATGCCGACCCCACAAGGCCCCATGTAATAAGGTGCAAGCACGTCTGCTTTACTTTGGCGGCCAGCCGGGGCACCATGGCCGGCACCGGTGCCACAAAATAGTGGCGCCCGCCACCTTGGTCAGAGGTGCGGGCGCTGGCGCACGGTCCAAGTCTCTTTGAAGGAAGAAACAACGTGCACGGTCAAATTTCTACCACGCCACACAGTGAAAGTAAAGCCCGCCACACCGGCGGAGGACATTGAACCATGGCAAAGACAGCAGTCGACGTGCTCAAGATTGCCAAGACTTGGCCGATCTTCCCCTGCAGCCCGCTCGACAAGAAACCCCTCACGACAAACGGATTCTACGACGCGACCACCGACGAGAAGACGATCCGCGAGTGGTGGCGACGCTGGCCGAATGCCATGGTCGGCGTGCCGACGGGCAGCGTCAGCGGCTTCTGGGTTCTCGATCTCGATCTGGACGACTCCAAGGGAAAGGACGGCATTCAGGAGTGGAAGAAGATATCCAAGTCCCACGAGCTCGTTCTCACTCGCGTTCACCGCACACCGCGCGGCGGCGAGCACATGCTGTTCCGGTACGACCCCGAGCGTCCGGTCGGCAGCAGCACCGACAGAGTGGGGCGAGGCATCGACACGCGCGGCGACGGTGGATACGTGGTGATACCGCCGAGCAGGAACAGCGAGGGCAGGGAGTACACGTCCAACGGCAAGGAGATTCTCGAGGCACCGGACTGGCTGCTCGAGCTGGTCGTGAGACCGCAGCGCGATCACCGCGACAGCAGGGAGCACGCACCAGTCGATCTCGCCACGCTGACGGCGGCCGTGGCCGAGCTGCCCAACGACGACGATCGCTGGACCGAGCTCGATCTGAGGGACTACGTGGGGTGGGACGGATGGAACCGCATCGCGATGGCCATCTTCGCCTCGACCGGAGGCAGCAAGGAGGGCCTCGAGCTCTTTCACTCGTGGAGCAAGAAGTCCGGCAAGTACAACAGGCAGGCCACCGACGAGAAGTGGAGCGCGCTGCGAGGCTGCCCGCCAGACGAGATCGGGCCGGGCACCATCATCTTTCTCGCGGACAGGGTAAACAAGGACTGGCGCTCTCGCCATCAGCAGCAGGCCGTTCACGCGTCGCTGCTCACCGAGCGACAGTTCCGCGACCGCTACGTTCCACCAGACTACCTGCTGGACGGCATTCTGCAGAGAGGCTATGTGTACTGCATGACAGGCAACACGGGCAGCGGCAAGACGTGCGTCGCCCTGATGCTGGCCATGCTGGTTCTACTCGGCCGCGCTCTCGCGGGCAGGGACGTGGCCAAGGGGCGCGTGCTGTACTTCGCCGGCGAGAACCCACAGGACGTGCAGTGCAGATGGGAGCGGCTTCGCGAGGTCATGCAGGTTCCGGACAACGTGGAGCTGGACATTCACTTCATGTGGGGCGCGCATCCCATCGGAGTGCCACAGGTGAGGAGGCAGATAGATCACTACGTGCAGACCACCGGACCAGTGGATCTGGTCGTCGTGGACACCAGCGCGGCGTACTCCAGCGTCAAGGACGAGAACGACAACGTGCAGATGCTGGCGCACGCCAAGATGCTGCGCAGCTTCGTGGACCTGCCGGGCAACCCGGTCGTGCTGGCCACCACCCATCCCATGAAGCACTACGACCCGGACAACCTGCTGCCGAGAGGTGGCGGTGCGTTTCTCAACGAGATGGATGGAAACCTGACCCTTGTTCACGATCACCTGCAGATGACCAGCGAGCTCGGGTGCGGCAAGTGGCGCGGGCCGGAGTTCGGCGTCATCCCGTTCAAACTGGTGTCGGGCCCGTCGGGCACGCTCAAGGACAAGAAGGGCAGGCCACTTCTCACGGTGCACGCGCACGTCATGTCGAGCGAGGACCTGGAGCGCGTCGAGGGCGCCAGCGAGAGCAAGGAGAACAACCTCCTCCTGCTGTGCGCGCGGTCGCCGGGCATGACGGAGGTGGAGTACGCGCGCCGCCTCGAGTGGAAGATGTCCAACGGCGATCCCAACAAGGTGCTGGTCAGTCGCGTCTTCAAGCGTCTGCAGCGCGACAAGCTGGTGGTCCACCAGCGTGGTCGATGGACGCTGACGAAGCAGGGCGAGAGGGAGACCAAGGACATGGCTGAAAGCCCGACTAAGAAGCAGAACGGTCCACAACAAAGCGACCTACCATACTGAGAGGGACTGACATGAGACGATCACAGACACCATCATCAAATGGCCGAGGGCTAACCAAGGGAGAGATGCGGTCTCTAAACAAAGCACTGTGGAGCGCGCTCCCAGACAAGAATGAATTTGAACAGACCAGATGCTGTGTGCTGCAAGACGTGGCTGCCTATCTAGCCGGCCCCAGGCCCGGCCCTCGCGGACTGACCTACCATTCGACCAAGGCACGGCGGCTGGTACAGCACCTTCGGCAGCGGCGTGGCCTGCAGAGGTTGCTGGGGCAATGGACCGGCCACAGCCGCCGACCGTCGGTAACATCAAAGTAAACCGGGTCTGGTCAAAACTGCCTACTGTTACCGAGGCTGAGTTACTTTGAGTTACCGAAATGGAGCATTCGATGCAAGTTGTGCCCCTTGTTATTGGTCTTCTGAGGTCTGCAGGGTGTTACCGACCACCCCTGGAAGGACGTTACTCAGCGTCCGTTTCCAGGGCGGGGGTGGTGTCGGTAACAGCGCGTTCTAGTTCTATTCCGCGTGCATGCGGGGCCTTGGCTCGGGCCTATGGCTCGGGCCTTGCCCTGCAACCCCCTTGCGGCTCCCGGCTTTTGGGCGTACAAGCCCCGGCTCAGTTGCTAACCCGGTGCCGCCGCTCGAGGAACTACCCCAGCATGGCGAGACGCCCCAGGCCACCGAGATACTGGACAGCCGCAGTCACGCACCGCGGCGAAGAGCAACGTGCAGCATACCACATCGAGAGACTGGGCTTCGAGTACCTC
>Ga0184611_1000189_pt1 | contig 10918 bp, 8 predicted proteins | sample PLM3_5_coex_FD_133162 | JGI IMG/M metagenome (GOLD analysis project Ga0184611, IMG submission 133162) | Groundwater sediment microbial communities from an aquifer in East River, Colorado, USA - PLM3_5_coex | ecosystem: Environmental > Terrestrial > Soil > Riparian zone | place: USA: East River...
AATTAAACTTTTCTCTGAATTCCTCTTCCTTTAAAAAATTTATTCCGAATCCCTGCGTTATAAGATGCAATATCCAAATCCTTTAAAACCTTCGAAGGGAATTCCTTCGGAACAAATTTGTATCCCATTGAAAAACCTAGCCATCCCCTGCCTGCAATTGCTGGCAGCCTGCTCAAAGAGCATTGATCAGCAGCCCCCCCCTTCCACAATCAATAGTGAAAAAGAAAGCTGCAGTTTTGGCTTTTCCGAATTTAATATGGTCAAACGTCCCACAATAAATATGGAAGTGGGCAAAGGAAAACCTGGAAGCGGCTCTGGTGGAGGTACTGGTACCACGGGCGGCGGAGGCGGCACAACAACAGTGTTGGCAAATGTCATCCTTCTAGACTTTAATGGCCAGTATGTAGCAAACACAATGTGGAATGTAAATGGTCCAATTCCTTGTGCACCGGCTAACCTGACTGCTGAAGAAGCCGGTCTCATTTTACAAAGAGTTGTTACTGACTTTACACCTTTTAATATAACTGTTACTACTGATGAAGCCGTATTCAATGCTGCTAATCCGTCTAAACGAATGAGAGTTGTTGTAACAGAAAGCTGGGAATGGTATGGACAAGTTGGCGGTGTATCATATCTTAATTCATTTACATGGGGAGATAACTCGCCTTGTTTTGTTTTTTCTTCTTTGCTGGGTTATAGCGTCAAAAAGATCGCAGAAGCATGTTCACATGAAGCAGGACATACTTTAGGTTTAAGACACCAGTCTTTATATGATGCAAATGGTGTTAAGCTCAATGACTATAATTGGGGCCAGGGTTCCGGAGAAATTGGTTGGGCGCCAATAATGGGTGCATCATACAATGAGAACTTATCGCTCTGGCATTACGGGCCAAATTCTCTTTCAGCCACCACCATGCAGGATGATGTAGCAAAAATTGCTGCCGTGGTTGGATTTGTAAACGATGAATATGTAAACAGCACAGCCAGTGCCACCGCACTTAGCAGTTCAAAAACCGGTCTTATTAACAACAGCAGTGATGTTGATTTCTTTTCTGTAAATATTAATACAACAAAAACTCTTTCATTGATACCGGCTAATGTAGGGCCGAATAACGATGGCGGAAATCTTGATCTTGTTTTAAAGATTTACAATAGCCAGGGAACATTGTTATCAACGATCAATGATCCGATGATACTGAATGCAGGTGTTAGTTTGTCCGCAGGCTCTTATTATGTTTCTGCAAGTACAACGGATAATCAATTTACAACCCGTTATGGAATGTTAAGCAAGTATACGATCGGCATAAATTAATTTTGAAATAAACGATAAATAAAAGGTTGAGTGATCGCTCAACCTTTTTTATTTTCAACTTCATATACCCGTTATTTATTCCTGGCTGATCTTCTTTCTTTCAAGAAAAAAGCTGATCTTATCCATCATATCATTCATCTCAAATGGTTTTGAAATGAAATCATCTGCACCCGCTGCCAGGCAGGTTTCTTTGGCGGTAGGATGTGCAGAAAACATTAAGATCGGAATCGACGAAGTTTCTTTATCCTGTTTTAACTGCCGGCATATATCGGTTCCATCAACCCCTGACAACAGCATGTCCATTATGAGAAGATCAACATGATTTGATGAAATAATTTTCCTTGCATTTTCTTCATTCTCTGCATCCATTGCATCATAACCATAATAATCAAGCACCATTTTTATCATTATGCAGATATCCGGATCATCATCCAAAACTAATATCAATGATTTTTCTTTCATTTACTTGAATATCGGTAAATTAAAAGTGAACGCCGAACCTTTTCCTTTCTCGCTTTCCACCAACACCTGTCCCCCATGTTTTTCTACAAATTCTTTGGCAATAAAAAGGCCGATGCCGAACCCCGGGTAAGTTTGTTCTTCTTTGCCTTTTGCACGGTAAAAACGCTCAAATATTTTTTCCTGCTCTTCTTTATCAATTCCAATGCCATAATCTTGTACGGTAAAAGCGACTTGACTATTTATTGTTCGGCGTATCCATACATCTATTTTATTACTGTTAGGAGAATATTTAATTGCATTCGTCAAAAAATTGATCATCACCTGTCCTATCCTGTCCTTATCAGCAAATACATACGATTGAAAATCGTGGAATAAATTTATCTCGTGTTTGGTATTTGTATAAAGAATATCTTCTACTGTCTCAATAGCCAATGCGTTCAGGCTGAATTTTTCTTTCTTTAGTTCAAGCGTCCCTGTTTCAATTTTTGTAAGATCAAGCAATTCCGATATCAGTCTTGTCAATCTTGTAATTTGTTTATCCACGCTGATCAGCGAAGACCGTACAAGCAATGGCGGCAATGGCCTTTCTTTTTCTTTATTCTTATCAAAAGCATTCAGCAGCAATTGCACATATCCTTTAATAGATGTGATCGGGGTCTTCAATTCATGACTGGCCATTGAAATGAAATTACTTTTTTGCACATCTGATTCAGAGAGTTTTTTCAACTCTTCCATTTGACGGATATTCTCAGTAATATCATGACTGATCACCATCACTGCATACACTTCCTCCTCTTCATTAAAAAGCGGAACATAATTATGTTCGTAATATTGATCACCGCCCGTTGTTGCTTTTACTTTATCCCGGATAATAATATTTCCTTTAAATGCATCCAGGAGATCCTGGTAAGACTGCGTACCAACTACAGATGGATTAATATCTGATATCTTTTCACCAATTATTGGTCCTTTAAAAACTTTTCCAAGTACGGTCTCTGCTTTTTTATTGAGCGTTATGAACCGGAGATCTTTATCAACAACCATTATCAGGTCAAGTGATGAGCTGATCAGTTTTTCGATAAACCGGTTACGTTCTTCAAATTTCTTACTTGTTTCAATTAATTGCTGCTCCAGTAACTTTTGTTTTGTAACGTCCTGTCCTGTGCCCACCATCCTGGTAACTTTTCCATCTTTATCAACTACTACTTCACCCCGGGAATACATAATTTTTGTTTCTCCTGCCGGTGTAATGATCCGATGGTAAAAGTCATTAAAGGTTTGCGATTGAAAGGCGAATTCGATATTCGCTTGCATATTAGCCCTGTCGTCTGGATGTACGAGTGAAATAAATTTATCAAAGTCAACTCCATCAGCTGTATGTAAACCATAAACATTGTACATATTATCGCTCCATGTCAAACGATTGGCAGACACTTCCCAATCCCAATGACCCACTTGAGCAATTTGCTGAGCTTCATTTAGTTTTTTTGTGGACGTGATCAATTCGGTATTATCATGTGCCATCACTAATACTGCATAGATCTTATCATCATGGTCTTTAAGGGGCACAAGCGAGTTCTCATAATACCTGTTTGAAACGGGGGAATAATAAATCTCATTGTGAATAGTTTCTCCATTTATCGCTCTTAGCAGGTCCCTATATCCCTGCGTGTCCTTCATCAGCGGAAGCACATCCAATAATTTCTTTCCCATCACCTCTTCTTCTTTTGCTTTCATAACATTCAAAGCAGATTGATTGATGGAAATAATTTTTGCCTCCGTATCATAAACCGCAATAAGATCAACTGATGAATCAAGGATCTTTTTCACCAGGTGATTCTGCTGTTTCAAAAGTATATTTTGACGGTTCAGTTCAATGGTCCGTTGTGTTACTTTCTCTTCAAGTTCTTTTTCCGCTTCTCTCCGATCATGAATGTCAAGAGTGGTTCCAACAAAACCTGTGAATTTTTCATTACAGTACCTTGGAGCTCCCTTGTCAAGAAACCAGTGATATTCACCACTGGCGCCATTTTTTAAACGCATTTCTAACGTATAGGATAAATGAAGTCTTGCAGCTTCATTCATCGTTCTCAATACTCTTTGCAGGTCATCAGGGTGAATAAATTTCTTCCAGGATAGCTGGGACATTTTAATTGATTCATCTAGGCCAAAATAATCCAGCCCTGCTTTATTAAGATAAGTAGTTTGCAAGTTCTCATCGGTGACCCATACAAAAAGTGGCGCTTCATTAGCCATTGTCCGGAATCGTTCTTCACTATCTTTTATAGCCTGTTCTGCTTTTTTACGTTCAGTAATGGTTTCTGTAAAAATCACGATCCCTCCTATTTCACCTGTTGCATTGTGCCAGGGATGTACTTCCCATTTGAGCCATACAGGAGTGCCGTCATCTTTTACATAATAGTCATCGTCTGATTTTTCAACTTCCCCTTTCATTCCCCTGCTATGAATTTCTTTCCATCTTTCAAGAATATTCGGGAACAATTCATAATGTTTTTTGCCAATAACATTTCCTGTAAGGTCATATTCCTTCATCCATTGCTTGCTTACGGACACATACCTCATTTCTCTATCAAACATGGCCATTGCTGCCGGAGCATATTCAATGAACAAACGACTTATCTCTTCGCTTTCCTCAATTTTTTTGCGGGCCTTCCTTTCCTTTTCGAAGCTGATAACCTTACTTATTTCAAGTGCAATACGATCTGCGATCAGGCCTGCAAGTTGTCTATATGAGTTATCAAATTTTCTAAAAGGGTTTAGTGCCGCTGATAAAATAGCGATCGGTAATTCATGCCCGGCAATGAATATCGGTACATGAACAAATTGAGCCGCCTCTTTTTCCCAGGCTCCTTTTGGTAATTTTTTCCTACGGCCGGCATTTTCCGATACAACAATTTCCCTGGTTTGATAAGCCTTGTAAAAATTGTGAGTGCCTTCAACGGGACCTTTAAGATCAATTTGCGAAGGAAGAACTGATCCTTCATTGTTGAATCCGATAAATGCAGCAGGTCTTGCTATTTTTTCTGTTTCAGTTATTTTATAAATAATGCCAAATGGAAAATCTTTATTATTTGATTCAATTGATCTTGCGGCTTGTTCATAAATTGCCAGTTCACTCTCTTTTTGTGCAAGGGTATCTAATTCTTGTAATGTTTTGAGATACCTTTCATTAATAATACGATCTGTTTCTTCGGTACATACACAAAACAAACCAGCGGTACCACCACTATCCCCAGGAATTGGGTTGTAAGAAAATTTAAAATAAGTTTCTTCATCATAACCATAGCGGTTCATGATCAGCAGCAATGCATCATCATAAGTGCCTTCATTTTTATTAAAAACAATATCAGCTCTTGCACCAACTTCATCCCAAATCTCTTTCCAAACGATCTTGCCGGAAGCTCCCAGGGCGGGATGTTTTTCACCAAGAATAAACCGATAAGCATCATTATAAATATTTATATATTCTTTGCCCCACCACACAAACATTGGCTGTGGGGAAGTAAGCATAATGCGAACACAGGTTTTTAAACTGTTTTGCCAATCCTTAGGATCACCAAGTGAAGTTTTGCTCCAGTCAAAATTGCGAATTCGCTCCCCCATTTCTCCACCACCGGAGAGAAAATCTAGGGATGCAGTTTTCTGATCTGATAATTCTGGGAAATTTACCATGCGCAGCAAAAAGGTTTAGGAAGTTACAGAAAATAAACCTTATCATTAAACAAATCACATAAAAATAATTCTTCAATGCAAATTATTAAAGGCTCTTTCCCAAAATCTAATTTTCGTCAATTTTACTTCTCAATAACAATTTTGGGAAACAGGGCATCAGCATCATTTTTGTTACATAATTCTGTTCCGGAATTCATTGTGGCGGCTGTCCCACAAGCTACACTATATCTCAAAGCATCTTCAAAAGTTTTTCCCTGAGATAAACTAAGAACAAAACCAGCTACCATACTGTCGCCGGCTCCAACTGTGCTTTTCTTTTCAACCTTGGGCGAAGAAGCTTTCAATTCTTTGTCTTTTGTAAATAACATAGCGCCCTTTTCTCCTAAAGAAACTAACAGTACTTCGCAAAACTGCTTTGCAATGATCTCTTTTCCTGCTGCCACAACTTCATCTGGGTTTAATTCTTTTATTCCTAATAATGAACTCAGTTCGGTTAAATTAGGCTTTAGCAAATAGACTCCTTCACTTACCGCATGTTTCAAAGCGGCTTTTGAAGAATCTACAACCAACTTTAGATTTTTTTTCTTTGAAATGGTTGCAAGCTTTGCAAAAATATCATCCGGCACCCCTTCTGGCAAGCTTCCGCTTGCTACTAAAAATTCTGCATCGGTTATTTTATCAATCGCATCAATGCATTGTTCCCATTCATGCTGCAATAATTCAGCACCGGGAAATCCAAACCGGAATTGATTGTTTGAACTTTCTTCCATCACGATCACATTTTCGCGAAGCGGATTTTCTACATCAATGATAATGGAAGGAATTTTTTCATTTGTGAGCAATTCATTAAAAAATTTACCGGTGTAACCTCCTGCTGGGTAGATAGCGGTCGCTTCTCCTCCTAACTTCTTTATAGCTCTTGCTACGTTAATGCCTCCGCCGCCAGGTTCAAAGCGTGGTTCAGAGCAACTTAATTTTTTTTCCGGGATCAATTGAGCAACTGTTGCGCTTTTGTCTATACAGGGATTAAAGGTGATTGTAACGATCTGTGACATAGAAAAGCCTTTTCAATTTTTCCGTAAAACCTTTATTAATTTGTGGCAAATTAGAAACTTAAATGTCAACAACCATAAAATGTCCCAATTGCAGTCATGAATTTGAGCTGAATGAAACCCTGCGGGAAGATGTTAAAAAAGAGCTACGTGATGAGATGAAAGAGTGGCAACGTAAAAAGGAAGATGCCTTTAATACTCAGCTGGCAGAAGAAAGAAAAAAGATTCAACAGGATACGGAACATGCCATACGTAAGAAAATTTCATCTGATTTTGAAATTCAATTGCGGCAACTTGAACAAAACAACAAAGACAATGAGGAAAAATTAAAAGAGGCACGGCAACAGCAGGTTGATTTTCTCAGGAAAGAGCAGGAATTAAAAAATAAGGAAGCCGAATTGGAGCTATCAGTTCAAAAAAAATTACAAGAAGAAAGAGAAAAACTTTCAACAGAAATAAGAAAATTAGAAGAACAGAGAATTTCTGCGAAAGAAACTGAATTCCAGTTGCGATTAAAAGAAATGGAAAAACAGTTGGATGACCAGAAAAAACTGGCCGAAGAAATGAGGCGGAAAGCTGAACAAGGCAGCATGCAGTTGCAAGGTGAGGTACAGGAACTGGCTGTTGAAGAAATGCTGCGATCAACTTTTCCTTTCGATATTGTGTCAGAAGTCGGTAAAGGAATTCGCGGAGCAGACTGCATACAAACAGTGAGAAATAATTTTGGACAGGAATGTGGTAAAATTATTTATGAAAGCAAACGCACAACAACTTTTTCAAATGACTGGATAGAAAAACTGAAAACAGATATGCGGAGTAATGGAGCCGAGATCGCAGTGATCGTTACGAAAGCAATGCCAAAGGACATGGATTGTTTTGGAATAAAAGGTGGTGTTTGGATCTGCAGTTTTGGTGAACTAAAAGCATTAGCGGCTGTTTTACGGGACGGAGTTATAAGAGTTTTTAATGCAGCAAAGAACCAGGAAAACAAAGGTGATAAAATGCATTTGTTGTACGACTATCTCACCAGTTCAGAATTTGCAGAACAATGGAAAGCTATTCGCGAAGGATTTATGAGTATGAAGATGTCTATTCAAAAAGAAAGAGATACTATGGAGCGTTTATGGAAAGCAAGAGAAAAGCAATTGGAAAAAGTTTTATTAAATGCAGCCCATGTTCGCGGATCTATTGAAGGTATTGCGGGAATGAATTCAATTGATCTGAATTTGCTGGAAGAAGGAAGTGAGGATGAGACAACAAATTAAAAACTCAACCAAGTATAGTGAAGTTCATAGTAATGATATTGATGGTGACGACTTCTTTGAACTCCTGCATGGATTACGCAACTGTGAAAGCAATAAACAAACCAACTGAAAGAGTTGCTTTACAAGATTTTTATTCTCCTTGTTGCGGGTCATGCGGACAACGAATTGTTGTGGAGGCTAATGGCAAGCAGTATGCATTGCAGGTGAATTGCAAAGTTGAAGATCAGTACAGCAGGTTGTGTACTCCTTTAAGTATTGGAACGCAAAAGCATGTTTTAACGTATAAAAAAAGAAAAGTCATTCACGAAGATTACTACAAACCAGTGTACGATACTATTGAATTAAAAAGAATGTATCCCAAAATAGATATTGGCGAATACTATGATGCTGAAATTATTCAAAAACCAGTTATTCCATTAAATGCGATCGATTCTTTACTCATTGATAAATATTATTCGCTTACATCAAAGAAAGATTGCACCGATAAACATTTAAGGCTTATCAAAGGTTATATACGGGTTCACGAAACCTTTTATCCAATTGATAAGAAGGCCGTTAAATTCAAAGTAAAATAGCACGCCTTGTTTCGGATTTGATTAATAACCCAATCTTTCATTTACAATTTCTTTCTGAATAAAGAATCAGGAACTGTAATAATAACTTGCGTTCCTTTTACCTCACCATTATCTGCAACATCCACAATTCAGTTTTGATCTCTGAGCCAAATTCCTCTCTCAATAATTTGAACCGATCATTTAACAATTCCATTCCCTTCGACTTATGTTCCTTTCAATACGAACTTTTTAATTCCGCTGATCTCTTTGTAACCCCTTTTTTATTTTAATTTTCGGGAATTCTTAGGACACCACCCACGCCAGCACCAAATGATCAAATTGCCGGTAATGAACAGTAAGCTCGGTATTATTTTTTGAGAATAAAGACTCTATCGTTTCATTTTCCTCATGTTGTTTATTCAACTGGATCTCTTTTCTGAAATCTACTCCCCCATCACCATACCATTTGAATACACATTCTTTGGCAGACCATAGTAATGTAGAAAAAGGAATACGATCCTTATCAGGCTGAATAAGATGAAACCGCTCATGCTCTCTTGCGCTGAGAAATTTATACATGATCTTAGAGATCTTTTCAGTTGGAATTTCGACATCAATGCCCACTCTTTTGTCTTTGCTGACTATCGCTGCGGCATAATCTCCACAATGTGAAATGGAAAAATGATATTGTTCATCTGGTAAAAAAGGTTTGCGGGTATCGGCGATCTTTATCAGCTCATATGGAAATGCCGGAAAAAGATATTGCAATAGAAAACGACCTGCCAAATGTTGTAATCTTTTGTGCGGATGCGTGACATCACGATGCTGCGGCACATTGGATCTAAAGAATTCTTCCGTTTCTTCAATTTTCCAAATGCCCAGGCGGGTGGTCTCGTTGATTTGTTGTTGAAAAAAAATCGGCACGGTTAGGATTTAAGATTTAAGTCCCGATAGCTATCGGGAGCATATTTTATTTATCATTGCAAAAATTTTAATTACTATTATTGCCCGGTAAAGATAGGAACGTTGGAGAGTGCGACGCAAGAAAAGCCAAATAGTAATAATTAAACTAAGTACCCTGCTACGCAAAAGCTTTGGTGGGCAAGCATAAAAAAAATACAATATGATTCTTTCTGATAAAAGGATTCTTGAAGAAATAGAAAAAGGTACAATTAAGGTTACTCCGTACGACAGGGAATGTCTTGGTAGTAACAGCTATGATGTGCATTTGGGAAAATGGCTGGCAACTTATAATGAGCATATCCTTGATGCAAAAAAACACAACCAGATCGATTATTTTGAAATTCCTGAAGAAGGATTTGTTCTTTATCCGCATATTTTTTATCTCGGCGTGACAGAGGAATATACGGAGACCCATGCCCATGTTCCTTTTTTGGAGGGAAAATCTTCTACGGGCCGATTGGGAATTGATATTCACGCAACGGCAGGAAAAGGCGATGTTGGTTTTTGCGGACACTGGACGTTGGAAATTTCTGTAAAGCAGCCCGTAAAAGTTTATAAAGGGATGCCGATAGGACAACTCATTTATTTTTTAGTAGAAGGAGAAACTGAAATAAAATACAACCAGAAGAAAAACGCGAAGTATAGCGGTCAGCCTGATAAGCCGATCGAAAGCATGATGTGGAAAAACCAATTTTAACCCCCTGCCCTCCGCCTGCGGCGGATGACTTAGATCGAAAATGCTTTTTATTTATTGAACTCATTTATTAAATGATTTTTTTTTAGAAGATGAAATGATGTTCCTTAAGCATTAAGTCTTTAGAGCGCATCTTTCCCAAATTTCTTATAATAAGCAATTAAAAAAGCAACCACCTGGTTGTAGGATCTTTTACCTTCAGGCTGATCATTGGCTTGTAAATACTCATCATAGATCGAGCTTATGATCGGCTCAACAGGATTTTTATATCTTCTTAAAAAATCTCTATAATACTCGATATCTTTCTTAACCTGGGGATTTAATTTTTCGAAATAGGATCTGGCGAGCAGGGAATCTTCTCTTCCTAATTCTGTAACAGCATACAAGTACATATCGAAATACATTGAATACCGGAATGTAGGATTCGGATAAGACCTGCAGGCAATAAAGGCTACAAAATTGGCTTCATTCTCTTTTGCATATCCGATCTGGTGAGCTGCTTCATGTGCACTGACAAATGGTTCCAAAAACCGGGGGATCGTTGTATTCACCTGGCCCTCTCCTGAAAAAGGATTATAGTACCCCTGGAATCCAAAATAATTCCCCAGGTAACTGAAAAGAGATGGCTTTAATGATTGTGGATCGTAGCCAAGAAAAGGATAAATATTGTCTGCGTAGAGAAAGGCGTCAGTTGTTCTTTCAAACAGTACCCTTTTTTTATTGAAACTATCTCTTTGCTTTAGATCGATCGTATCGGCATAAAAATTCAATCGTTGCTGTAGCAGGTCAGTAAGGGTATCGATCTCTTGCACAGAATATTTTTTTATCTCAAGGTTTAGTTGGTATGAGATCCCTTTCCTATTGTAATTCAAGCCCCAAAGGCCATAAAAAAACACGTATACAAACAGGAAAAAGAAGATGAC
>Ga0184611_1000190_pt1 | contig 10909 bp, 7 predicted proteins | sample PLM3_5_coex_FD_133162 | JGI IMG/M metagenome (GOLD analysis project Ga0184611, IMG submission 133162) | Groundwater sediment microbial communities from an aquifer in East River, Colorado, USA - PLM3_5_coex | ecosystem: Environmental > Terrestrial > Soil > Riparian zone | place: USA: East River...
TCCAACTCAAGCCTTGATTGTGTAAGCCCGATCCCTTTTGATTGATGGGCGGATTCATACTGAGGCTTATTTTTCATAGATAACTCTCTGCCAATTCCATTATCGTCTATAATGCATTGGATCGTATCATCAATTCCTTTTACCTGGATCGTTATTTTGCCGCCTGCTTCTTTGGGCATTAGCCCATGCCAGATCGCATTTTCAATAAAAGGCTGTAGTATCAATGCCGGCACTTTGAAATCTTTCAGATCAATTGTTTCATCCACATCGAAAACAAACTCCACTTTATCTCCAAACCGCATTTTTTCTAATTGAGTATAAAGCTTGCAGGTTTCAAGCTCCTCGTACAGGCTGACCTCTCTTTTATCAGAATTTTGAAAAAGCGTACGGATAAGTTTTGAAAATGTAGAAAGATAACCGGCAGCTTTTTCGTTATCATTTTTATTAATTAATGATTTTATCGAGTTCAGGCTGTTAAAAACAAAATGGGGGTTCATTTGGGCACGAAGTGCTTTTGCTTCCAGCTCCACTAATTCTCTTTCGTGTATTACTTTTTCTCTTTCTTTTTTTCGGACCGAAGAAATATGACGTTTATAAAAAAAAGCAACTATAATAACCAAAGACGCGACAACAATAGCCCAGAACCACCATGTTTGCCAAAATGGAGGTGCTATAATAATGATCAACGCGGCTTCTTGTTTACGCCAGGCTTCGTTACCTACTTTTGCTCTTACCCTAAAAACATATTCACCTGGTGATAATGGGGGAATAAATTTTGCTTTGAATTTTTCGGGATCAGGTATTGGAGGAACCCAATCCATATTTAAACCATCAAGCTTCCATTCAGTAACCGTTTGGGCTTGGTTCCAAAACTCAAGCAACGAATAATTGAAATCAAGTTGGTTTTGATCATGATCTAGTCTTATTTCTTTCGTGCTTGATAACGCTTTTCCTTTTATCAACTCGAAATAAGGCCTATGGTTTATCTGCATATCATAAATAAATGGAGCAAAAGCCCCGCTATCCAACTTTATATTGACATAATCCTTGCTTGCAGAAAATGAATTAGTATAAAATAGTGCCCCTCCCTTTATTGTAAATAAATTTCCAAATCCATTGACCTTAATATCTGTCGTATTATTTTTTGACCTGTTGAAAATAGTGTCTGTTATGAAAGTGAAAGAGTGATCCGTTAGATTAAAAATAGCAGGCAATGAATCAGCAACAGCAACAAAAAATTCGTTACCAGATTTTCTGCAAAAAGAGTTTATGGTCAATCCCGTGTTTGCTTTTGTAGCAACATCATAAAAAAAATATTCATTCAGTTTCGCATCATATTTTCCTATACCGTATCCCGCAGTGCCAAACCATATATTCCCATCCAGGTCACTTTGAACATTTGTCGTTTTTATTTTATCATTCCAATTCCGGCCTAAAAATGTTATTTCTCCTGTTTTCTTATTCAACCGGGCCAATCCTTTTGATGTTGCCAGTATAACAGCACTCTCATTGGCGATGTCGCTTGTAATGGTGTATACATCAGGGTTGCCGTTAATGAAAATCTTTCTGGTATTGCTTATTATATCTTTTAATATAAAATTCCCTTCTTTATTCATTTCTCCATCAGATGGCGAACGTTTTGCAATGCCGGGGATAATAATGATGCTATCGTTTTTTATTCCAACAAATAAATCGCCCTCTTTATCTGCCCAAATAGATGATATTATTTTGTCTTTGGGAATATTTACAGGAATATAAAGTGGAGGGGTTGCCCACCCGGTCAAAGTGATCAGGTTTTCGTCCATGTAATATATCCTGCCGCCAGCTGTAAGAAAGAAAAAATTCGAACCAGTCCCGGGACATATTGATCTTATTCCATCTTCAGTATGGGGATCTTTCACTTTCTCCAGGCGTTCCTTGTCATTTGCAATTATGCTTACAGAAGGGAAATTTATTCTGAACCCCTGGAAATCGATCAGGCCATGTGTGCTGCTTAAGATCAATGATCCGCTGGATGAACATAATACCTGGTAGAAAAGGGGCCTTTTATCAGGAGGAAGTCTTTCAATAGGCAATACCCGCCATTCAACATTGTTTGTTTGTGAAAATGCATTTATAATCAAGAAAGAAAAAATTATAAGGTGGTTTAATTTCTTCATATTAAGGAGCCTTGACGGTATTTTATAAAGTTACTGACTGCAAGAACAGTTTTAATGACTCTTTTGTAGTTGGCCAATTTCAGTCAATAACCTGTCTTTGCGAATAAAACTGATAAAAAAACCCGGCTAGTGCCGGGTTTAAATATTGTATTCGCAAATCTTATTTGTTTAACTATTTTCCTCCAAATACTTTCTTCAAAAGATCAGATGTCCTTGCTGCTGGGTTACTGCGGATATTTGCTTCCTCTACTGCGATCCTCTCAAATAAGGCATATAGTGTTCTATCAGCAACATAGTCTGCTATATCAGGATTCATTTTTTTTACAAAAGGAACCTTATTATAGCGGGTCACTGCATCCCCATAATATTTTGTAGCATTTGTTTTTTCAAGTGATTTATTTATCACAGGCATAAAAGCCTCTTTCAATTTTGCGGAAGTCTTTGATCGAAAAAACTCCGTAATAGAATTCTTGCCTCCTGTTACCAGTTTCAAGGCATCGGTTACTGTCATTTGTTTAATGGCATCAACAAAAATCGGCGTAGCATATCCTACTGCATCTTCGGCTCCGCGATTGATCGCTTCAATTGCATCATCACACATTTTGCCCATCCCCATATCACGCAAAGTTTTTTCCATTTTTTTAGCGTCGGGAGGCAACAAAACTTTATAAAGCTCGCTTTTAAAAAATGCATCAGGTTTGTTGAGAAAAGAAACAGCGGAGCCGATCCCATTATTCAACGCTTCCTTCACACCTCTTCCCGCTTCCTCTTCAGTAATCCCGGAATTTGTGTTAAGCTTCTTTTTTACTTTGTCTAAAATTGATTGGGAGTTAACAGTAACAGCCAGGCTAACTGACAGTAATATGAGTAAGAATTGTTTCATAGTTACTCAAAAGTAGTCAAAAAATCTGCCGGGAAAAGGTATAGTTACTTCTTTTGAAAATTATAACATTATACTTCCAAAGCTTCTTTGCGTTTTTGGATTCTTTCGCGGATAATCCTGAAAAAACGGGATCTTTCCTTTTCACTTACCTCGCTGATAAGGGTAGAACGCTTCATTTGGGTTTGCATGTGATTGTACATATTCTCCGTAAAAGCCACATCCCTGGTCAACATAAAGTTAAAAGTGGTGTGGGTCATAAAAGCCATTTTCGAATTATCGGTAACTGCCAGTATAGAGTTGTCTCCCAATAATACTTCATTGAAATACATTTTATACTCTCCCAGTCGTTTTTGTTCCGGATCCTCCATTTTGAATTTATATCCTAACGCTGCCTGCTTTTCCAGGTGATCCCATGTTTTTTCCAACGCTTCATATAGTATTAAAACATCTTCGTCTGATTCAAACACATCAGCATCCTGGTAAAATTGGACCTGCCGGAAAAAAATACTCATGCTTTCAATATTCCATATTTCCCTGCTGTCGATCTGGTTGTACATTCCCAGCACCTGCTGATCCAATTTAAATACATCATCCGGAAAATCTGAAAACTTAAATTTTCGTTTAGCAAAGCCGGGAAACTGGAGATATGTTTTGAGCCAGAAGAACCACTTGAAAGCGGCAAACTCTCTTATATAAAAATGATGAAAGATGGGCATGTCCTTGCAGGAATAATACAGTTCTTTATTCTTAAAACTATTAAAATAAGCCATTGTATGCAGCATGCCTGTCAGGTATTGATCAAAGCCATAGGTTTTATCATTAACAATGTTTCCCTGGAATAACATTCCTCCTGTATTAATGCTCATTAATTGATCCAGTGAGATCTTAAAATGGCTCGCCAGGATATATACCTCTTCAAAAGTAATTTGCTTTTCACTGCGCATACGACGATAGGCACTGTCGCTGCTTATTTTCAAAAGTTTACCCACTTCATCAGCTACCGAAGTTTCAGGGGGCATTTTGTTTTTAATGATTTGAAAGAGTTGTTGCTGAATTTGATTGATGTCCATAGCTGTTGCGTTTTATTTTTATAACATGACCTGCTTATTGATCACAGGTTCTTTTTTCTTTCTCTTATCTTATTCAACAGGATACCAAAAAAAATATTTCGCTGCTTTTCGCCGGTTTGACTTATCAGTGTTGATTTTTTCATGAGGTTTTGTATATCATCATAATAGGGATTGCAAAAGGATTCGTCTCTCGTGGTGACATAATTAAGGGCATCATAATTTAGAAAAATTTGTTTAATGCGATCCGTTACCACTATAATAGTGGTTTCGCCAAGCATTACCCTGTTGTAAAAAAATTTGAAATTAGTTTTTTTTGACTCCGGGTTTTCTCCTGGCATAAACTTGCATCCATACTCCACCACATCTTTAAGATGAAGAAAGGTTTCTTCTAATGATTCATATACGGTTTTAATATCCGCTGAAGAAGAAAAATATCCTGAGTCTTTATAAAATTCTATTTGTGAAATGGCAGCATTAACTGCCTCTGTGTTCCATATCTCTGTTGAAGGAATCTTATTATATTCGACAGTAAGTTCACGGCTCAAAGATTCAACTTCTGGAGAGATACAATTGAATTCAAAATCACGGTTTGCAAAATCAGGATGTTGAATAATAGACTTCATCCAGAAAAAATAACGGAATGCTATAAGTGGCTTGGAATAAAAGTTATGAAAAACCGGCATATCCTTTGTCCGGTATATGACCTCCTTATGTATAAAGCTACCAACATACTTAAGCTGCATTATTAGGTCCTTCAGATACTGCTCATAATTATAATTATTTGTATTTATGCGAACACTCTGGAAAAGAGTAGACCCACCCTTAGCATTCAACAATTGATCAAGTGAAATTTTATAATGCTGGCAAAGCACTCTTGCTTCATCCAGCACAAGCGGGGTTTCGCCACGAATACGACGGTAGGCGCTGTCGCTGCTTATATGTAATGTTTCGGCAACCATGTCAACCAATGAGGCATGCGGTGGTAAAAGTTCCTTAATCCTTTGGAACAAAAATTCCTGTGATTGGTAGTCGGGCATTGTGGATTTGTAGTTGGTGGTTCTGAAAGTGCAATACGCTTTATTTCAGGTTTTAAGTTAGGGCATTTCCGTTTAAAAACATACAGCGGCCAATATTTGGATATAAATTCTACAACTGCCCTGGATTTAATACCCCTTTCGGGGTATAAAATAATTCCCGTGATAAGCTGGTAGCATCAGTTGCAAATTCTGCAAATCAGGGAAACGTTAATGCAAAATTCAATTATAAATGGCCTGTATGTGGTAGTAGCTTGGCTTTATGAAAAAATAAAAAGTTATGAAAACAACAAACAATCACCACGAGATCCTTTTTTTCACCGGCACAAGTTTAGCAAGCAGGCAGCTTGCAGATACCAGGGAGAATAGCAATGGTAAACAGTATTCACCAATTGAAGAATTAGAAAAAGCCTGCTGGAACGGTATCATTCATGAAATGTTCCCGGACATCCTAAGTAGCTTTTATCCCAGGTGCCAATCCTTTTTGTGGCATGTACTTGCCGGAAAGAACTTCTTGTATATCAATATAGGCCCTAACCCCGTGACGGCTGAACATGAAACATCAATAGACCCCTACTTTTTTTTGATGACTGTTTCTGAAAACTGAATTGTAATTGATCAGTAAATAAAAAAACTGTCTTAATAAATAAATCAAACAAAATTATATAAACTAAAAACCACCGATCATGAAAAAAGTAATTCTAACAACAATGTTGTTTTGCATTCTTGGCCAGGTTATTTTTTCACAGGCCCAAACCGTGACTGTAAAAGGAAAAATAACGAATGACAAAAATGAACCGCTTGCCGGCGCCACAGTAAGAGTAAAAGGAGATTTATCTGCGGGAACTCTTGCTGATCAGTATGGCCGGTTCAAATTGACCGTTACATCCCTTCCTGTAACAATTGAGATCTCAGAAGTCGAATCTGAGTCCAAAGAAGTATCCGTTACAGGCACTGAAGAATTAAATGTCACTTTAACTGCAAAAGGAACAACACTTGAGGCGATCGTTGTTAATGCGCCTGATATCCGGTTGAAAGGACCTGCAATGAGCAAACTTTTTACAATTGAAACGATTTCTGCAAGAGATATGAAAATCTCACCATTACGACCCTACGATAATCTTGGAATAAAGAAAGGAGTCTATGGCACTACTTCGAGTCTTTTATTTCCTACTTACAGCACTCGTGGATTTAATGGCAGTGGTAGCACAAGAGTAAACCAACGCATTGACGGAATGGATAACCAGGCACCAGGTTTGAATTTTCCTGTCGCAAATTTTGTTAGTAATGGAGATCTCGATATTGAGAGTATAGAATTATTGCCGGGAGCATCTTCCGCGTTGTATGGCCCCGGAGGCATGAATGGAACAATTCTCATCAACAGCAAAAATCCATTTAATCCTAAATACCAGGGTTTAAGTGTGTTGATCAAGCCGGGTATCATGCACGTTGGTGATAAAAGTCCGAGAGAAAATTCTGCCTTGTACAATGATTATTCATTCCGCTATGCTAAAAGTCTTAATAACAAATTTGCTTTCAAAATTGGTGCACAATTCATCAGTGCGGATGACTGGCTCGCAAATGATTCATCCAATTATGCTCGCAGCGGTACCAGTGGAAAGCTCACCCCCGGTACCAGGATGACCGATCCCAATTATGATGGTGTAAATGTTTATGGAGATGAAACCAGTTTTAACATGCAATATATTGCTAATGCTGTTATAAAAAGTGGCACTGATCAATTCAAACAAGGGTATTATAATGCCACTGGAACATACCCTTCGCAGGCACAAATCAATGGTTTTCTTTCCACTAATCCCAAGACGGCCCCTTTTTATGTGGGGATGAATAATGGACTGATCCCAAATCAAAATGTTTCCCGTACTGGTTATCATGAAAAAGATATTATTGATCCGCAGACAAAAAATATAAAACTGAATGCCGCATTGCACTATAAACTTAGCGACAAAATAGAAGCACAACTAATGGGATACTGGGCTACAGGAAATACTGTTTACACAGATGACAATCGTTATGCATTGAAAGGAATAAAACTTGGCCAGTATAAACTTGAGCTGAAACATAAGAATTGGTTTTTGAGAACTTATACCACCCAGGAAGATGCAGGCGAAGCTTACAGTGCTACTGTAGCAACACAATATTTCAATGAAGCATGGAAATCCAGTGAACAGTGGTATCCACAATATGTTGGTGCTTTTGTAAATGCAAAAGGACAAAACCTATCCGATGCCGACGCACATTTTATTGCCCGTGGGTTTGCGGACGTTGGGCGTCCCGAAGCAGGATCTGCACAATTCAAACAAATCTTTGACCAGGTAAGAAAAATACCCATTCCCAAAGGAGGTTTGCTCAAAGAAAAATCACAGCTCTGGATGACAGAAGGTCAATACAGCTTTGGTGATGCTACAAAAAATGTGGAAGTGATCATTGGTGGCAATTATAAAAAATACATCCTGAATTCCGAAGGCACCCTGTTTATTGATACAGCTAATGCAATTAACATCAACGAAGTTGGTGGATATGCGCAGTTGACAAAAAAGTTGTTTAATGAAAGTCTGACACTATCTGCCTCTGGCCGTTTCGATAAAAATGAAAATTTCAAAGCTCAGTTTACTCCAAAATTTGCGGCATTGGTCAAACTGGCAAAAGACAATAACCTCCGTATGTCCTATCAAACCGCCTATCGTTTTCCCGGTAACCTGGCGCAATGGATACGTCTTGATGTTGGTGGTGACTTTTTATTGCTTGGCGGACTCCCATGGGTTCAGGATTATATGCATGTTGATAAAAATCCTGTTCACCAGTTTAAGGATGATGGAACAATTGAAAGTACACCGTACTTATTTAAAGAATTCAAACCAGAAACTATGAGTTCTTTTGAAATAGGTTACAAAGGACTTATCAAAGAGAGATTGTTGATTGATGCCTATGCTTATTTTGGAAAATACGAGGACTTTATTGGTAGAATAGGATTATACCAACCAAATACAGGTGAAGCATATTCCATTACTGTGAATAGCAGTAACAACGTTAAAACCCATGGCTACGGTCTTGGTATCGATTATCTTATTGGGAAGAAAAAGAGCTCTTCCATTTTCTTCAATGTGTATTCTGATGTGATCACAGATGTTCCTTCAGGATTCAAATCTTATTTCAATACGCCGAAGTATAGAATGAACGCTGGTTTTGCCAATACAGGATTTGGAAAAGGCGACCGAATAAGTTTCAGTGCGTTGATCCGCTGGCAGGATGCTTTTCAATGGGAAGGAGAACTGGCTAACGGCCCACTCAATGCCTTTACAACTGCAGATGCCCAGGTGAGCTACAAGTTTCCAAAAATAAAATCAACTATACGGCTTGGTGGAACCAATATTCTCAATCACTATTATAAGAATGCTTATGGCAATCCACAGATTGGTGGAATGTACTATATGAGTTTTGCTTACAACCTGTAAGAGAATTAAAATTCAGCTCATTCAATTACAACAATAACTATCCCGCAAACTCAGCAAATACCGGGAACGGGATAGTTATATCTAAAAAAAATTAAAACTCAGTTTATGAAAGCAAATAATCTAACACTGCTTGTTGCTCTTCTCATCACAATGATCAGTATAAATGCACAAGAAAAAAAATTAGAGTACAACATTAAAAGGAACGGCGATGTGGTTGGCAACATCCATTTTATCCAGGGTACCGCCGGTAACAGAACAGTTCTCACCATGGAATCAGAAGTGAATACCCGTTTCATTTTCAACTTTAAAGCAAAGGCAAAAGAAGAAGTTATTTATGATAACGGCATCATGACATGGTCATCCATTTTCCGTAAACTAAATGGTACTATAAAAGTTGATAAAAAAACAAAAGCCAATGGCAGTGCCTACACGGTGTATAAAGGAAGTAAAAAAGAAACCCTGAACAATTATCCTATACGCTACAATATGCTGAGTGTTTATATCATCGAGCCCGTAAATATTACAAAAGTTTATTCCGATAATTTCCAACAGCAGATCGACATTCAAAAGATCGCCGATCATCATTACAAAATAAAATTCCCGGATGGTAATTACAATGAATATTTCTATACAAACGGTGTATGCTCAAAAATAGAGATCCACCACAGCCTGTATAGTGCAACTATTGAACTGAGATCTTAGTATAATCCATCATCAGCAGGTCACCAATAAAAAAATGATCATGAAAATATTAATAACAGGCGCCACCGGGTATATAGGTTATAAACTGGCAATGGAAGCGGCCAGGAGAAACTACATCGTCCACATTCTTGTAAGAGATCTGCAATCACCGCTATTACCAGCCCATCCCAACATTATAAAATTCAAAGGAGATATTACTGATAAAGGATCTGTAATGGCAGCAATGATGAATTGTGATAAAGTGATCCATGCTGCTGCTATTGCAAAACTTTCGGCAAAGGACAATAATATTTTTTATTCTGTAAATGTTGAGGGGACCCGCAACATGCTGGATGCTGCGCTGGCATTAGCCGTAAAGAAATTTGTTTTCACAAGCTCCGGTGCAGTCATCGGTCCATCAGGTAAATATCCAATGAGTGAAAACGATCCACGCATTGTTGCATTTGAAAATGATTATGAGATCTCAAAACATTGGGCGGAGGAATTAGTGAAAGAATATTGCCGCAGGGGATTGTTTGCAATAATTGTAGCAGCACCACGTGTATACGGCCCAGGGCATGATTGCAATGGTAACACGATGAATGTACTGTTGAAGAACATTCTTTCTATGGGTCTTGCGTTTGTTCCCTCCTGTGATAATGTAGTCGCTAACTATGCTTTTGTAGATGATGTGGTGACTGGTCATTTCCTGGCGATGGAAAAAGGATTGGGCGGTGAAAAATATATTCTCGGTGGTGAAAATCTTTCTTACAGATCTTTTTTTCAACTCATCAGACAAAACACGGGTACAAAGATCCGGTTGATCCGTATCCCAAAAATATTGCTCAAGATCTGGAGCTTCTTTTATATGTCCGTTTGCAGACTATTAGGAAAAGAAACACATGTATCTCCCAAAGTAGTTGACCGCCTTGCACAAGATCGTGCATTAAGTTGTGACAAAGCAATAAGGCAATTAGGCTATTCCATTACTCCATTTTCAGTAGGTATACAAAAAACCATTCTCCACCTAAAAAATAAAAATTATGCGTAACAAAAATTTTGCACTGATAACGGGTGCCAGCGAAGGTTTTGGAAAAGCATTGGCATTAGAATGTGCTGCACGCAATATGAACCTTGTACTTGTTGCGCTGCCAGGTTCAGGCCTTAGCAATTTATGTTGCTACATAGAAAGAAATTTCAATGTAACAACCTATTGTCTTGAACATGATCTTTCAAAAAAAGAGGAGTGTTATAATGTCTTCAATGAAATAAATCGTTTGCAGATCCAGGTCAATATACTTATTAATAATGCCGGCATTGGCGGCACTCATTATTTTGATGAAAGAGATACGGAATTCTATTATAAACAAATTGAGTTGAATGTTGTTTCTCCAACAATTCTAACGCACTTATTTATTCAAAATCTTTCACCCCATTCATATGCATACGTATTAAATGTAAGCAGTCTTGCAAGTTTTTTTTACCTGCCTAAAAAACAAGTTTATGGTGGCACCAAATCTTACCTGGTCGCTTTCTCAAGAAGCTTACGCCGTGAATTAAAAAATAAGGGAATAAGTGTAAGTGTTATTTGCCCGGGTGGAATGAA
>Ga0184611_1000192_pt1 | contig 10874 bp, 8 predicted proteins | sample PLM3_5_coex_FD_133162 | JGI IMG/M metagenome (GOLD analysis project Ga0184611, IMG submission 133162) | Groundwater sediment microbial communities from an aquifer in East River, Colorado, USA - PLM3_5_coex | ecosystem: Environmental > Terrestrial > Soil > Riparian zone | place: USA: East River...
CAATTAAGATCACTTTACAGTGGCCAATCGCTAATAACTATATTGGCACTTCAGAAACTATTTGCTCAGGCAATACTCCTTTAGCATTGAATGCATATTCTCCAACCGGTGGAGATGGTAGTTATTCTTATCAATGGCAAAGGAGAACTACAGGAACCTGGTCAAATATTTCAGGCGCTACGGGTTTCGGCTATGCTCCTGGTCCAATCACAGAAAATACAGAATTCAGAAGAGTAGTTTCTACAGGCGGCCCCTGTTCTAGTAATCCAAGTAATGTAGTATTGATCAGTATAAGTCCTGAGTCGCAGGTTTATCCGGTAAGCAAAACAAATTTCTGCCAGACGGCACCAAATACCGGCAAGATTAAGCTAATGGATTCTTATCCGGGAGTTAGTTATCAGTTGAAAAAAGCTTCGGACAATAGCACTGTTCAGCTTCCGAAAATTGGTACCGGAGATGCGCTTGAATGGACAGGACTTGAAGCAGGAACTTACTATGTTTATGGAACAGGTCTTGCCCCGACATACTGTACAAGTCGTACTGCCAACATTACTGTACACATGTTTGATTGTACTGAATTCTACACATTGAGTCAGGGTGGATATGGTAACAATGGAGGCAGTTGCCTGGGAAGCGATGGCGTCAATACAATTTTGACTTTGTTAGGCAATACTGACCTTGTCATCGGAACAACAAATTCAATAACAGTGCCTGCAACAATTGCTGGCGCAACAAAACTAAATCAGACATTGCCGGGTGGAAGTGGAGCAACTGCATTGCCTGCTGGAAACTGTATCATCACAACTGGTTGCTTTGTATCTCCAACCTACCTGACATCAGGCGGAAAGATCAACAACGGACTCTTGTCTCAAACAATTACATTGGCATTGAATGCAAGATGGAATAATGGTGCACTACTATTGTTCCCTATTAGGAGTGGCTATCTGACTACACAAGAAATGAACGGATGTTACCCGAATTCAACCCCAAGTGAAGGTTGTGATATTTTCTCAGAACGCATAAACCAGAATGTAGTCAACTATCTTGGTGCAAATGCAACTATCGCTGATCTTCTTCAACTTGCAAATGATGTGTTAGGTGGAACAAAAACACCGGGTGTAAATGGAGTTCCATCTTATTCTGATATAAGTGGCGCAGCGAACTCCATCACTATGGCATTTCATGATGGGCGAAGATTCCTGAATTATTTTGAAACGCAACAAGGCTGTGAATTGTTGACCGGCTCTGCGGAGATACAAACAACTGCAACAAGTACAACATCGTCAATAATGGAAGCAAAGGAAGCAAGCAACATTGTGACTGTAACAGCATTCCCCAATCCATTCACTGATAATATCAATTTCCAGGTCGAAACAAAGCAATCAGGGCAAGGAGTATTGGAAGTATATAATATGACAGGACAAAAAGTAAAAACAATTTTCAGCGGATATATGAATGCCGGCAGACAAAGGTTCAGCATGACTGTTCCTGCCGGGCAAACATCTGTTCTGCTTTATGTTTTCACAATGGGCAACCAAAGAATAACAGGTAAATTATTACACCAGGGAAGTCGTTAAAAAAGAAACCGGTTCGGATAGAGAAGGTAAAGGTGGCCAATGGCCACCTTTTTATTATTCAAGATGTGATCTACATTTCCACACCTTTCGCCAATATCAACTGAAAGACGAGTAAAACTATTATCAACAATACTATTGGCAGTAAAACAATTTTTTTATTTACCTCATTGTTTACTGTTGGTTGTGGCCTTAGGTTCCATGCATTGGCAAACACCATAGGAATTGAAAGTAATGTGACGAAAAATGGCGCTGAAGCTCTTTCCCATGGCATTATCCGGAAAGGAATTATTAAGATGATACCAATAATTGAAGCGAGTATTGCGATCCTGGAAAGATAACCGGATCTTGAACCCGCATTATCGGTAATAGAATTTGAAGGAGCCAGCTGCAATAAATACTTTGAATACAAGGAACCGATCAGCAACATCAATAGGATCCCTGTAATTGAAATGATAAATCCCGCTGTTTTGCTTAAACCAATATAAGCAAATGCCTGGCCCGTATCAGTATCAGGCGCCATAAATGCAGTGATGAATTGTGGTAGTGATTGTGCAAATCCTTCAAATGCCATCCAGAGAAAAAATAATTGCAGCCAATGCTGTGAATTTTTCATTGTTCTCGCAATGATGAAACAAATAACAGCTGTGATAAAAATGGCAACCGCGCCATAACCCTGTGCCAGGTCATCCATAGGGTGTTCACCATACCAATTATGATTGTTGTGATAAAGCACTGCTTTTAAACCCAACCATCTTTTACCCAATGCAAGAAATAATTCTTGTATAAAGAAAATGATATTGAATGCAAGTGCATACAACACTGCCGAATTGATAATTAATGCAGATCCAGGGTAACTTACCTTATTCTTAGCAGTTCTTCTAGTCTTTACAAACCCATAAATACCCCATAAAACTGGAATGATGAGTAGCAAGAGCGGAAGCAAATGACCCGGGTTGTTCATAGCAGCAGTTTTGCCTGAGACCACCGCAACCGGAAAAATGTTACAAGAAATAAGAACTATTAATTTTTAGGACTAACGTCAACCCATAAACGAAAAACTTTAAACTATTTCTCCCTGCTCCATTCTTCATGTATCGCTTCACCTCTTGAGCTAAGGCCTTTATGTGTCCATATATTATTAGTTACACTTCCCTCAAAACTCAATGAAGCGCCAACACGACTGCTGTCTCTTGAAAAGAATTCAATATTCTCTGTGTACTTACCACCTTTAAAAGTATAAGTCCCGCCGCCGCTCCCAAAGAATTCTTTTGTTTCCGTATTAATTGCCATCCATTGAAATCTTGTTGATGAAAGTATCTTCAAGGTTTTTCTTACAGATCTTTCTAATGGTTGTATTGAGCCATCCCTCATCCTTCCTGTTATTCGCCAGTTACCCGCAAGGTTTGTATTGCCATCATCAATTCTTGTCCAGCTATTCACTCCTGCCCCTCCATCAAAGTTTAATGTATTGCCACTTATAGTAGCAGCAAAATGTTTATGCCCGCCAACATTATCTTTTGATTCGGTATCGAATTCTATATTCGCATGTACTTGTCCGCCTGCTTCAGAAAAAGTGCCGCCCCACGTACGGATGAATTTCTTATTCGCCTTATCATAAATGCTGTAAGAAAAATATCCATCCTGGAAAACAAGTACATGATCATTACTTCCGCTTTTTGCATTCCATGCACCTGTTAGTGATGTTTGTCCGTAAGGACTCCTTTGGAGTGGCTTTGAAGAATTAAAACTAACTGCAACGATCAATAAGATCACGACTATAGCTGTAGTAAAAAGTATTCTCATAAAATGATAAATTGAAAAGAAAAGATACGAAAAGGTTATAGACGGATCGCTGAGCTGGCAGAAAAGAAAAATGGGAACATAAAACCAGGAAAGTTTATGCTCCCTATTCCGAACCAACGAGAATGTCTTTCATTGACACTGTATAAGGAACCTATTGGATCAACGTTACCGACCCAATATCCGCTACCTCGCCAGTCGTAACTGTAACATTATTTATCGTTTGATCGATATAACCATTGTTACCATCTATTAATACTGACCATGTACCAGGAGGCACACCACGAATTAAAAATTCACCGGTTACGGGATCTGGAATAGCAGTTACAATACCAACACCATTTGTTGCCTGTATAGTTGCATTTGCAGCAACAGGAGAAACAACTCCTTTGATCGCACCGCTTGTTGCTTCAGTAAAAGTGCGAAGCACTGGCTTAAGTATATAATTACCTGCTCCATTGTCAACAACCGAACGAACCATATCAAAATCTATCCAAAGCTTATATTCAATACCGGGAATAAGGTCAGCATGAATATTAAACTTTAATCCTGATTCGGATCCTGAAGGAACTTCCATTGGCAATGCGGATAAAACGCCATTAACAACAATTGTGTTGTTGTCTCCAAGTATCAATCTTAATTGAGATATTTTACCTGCCGGTAATTCAAAGGTTGATAAAAGTGTTTCCATTCCATTAGTAAACTCGAGAAGATTATAAACAACCGGAGAAACTGCCATTGGCATCGTTGTCCAGCCACCTTCACCAGGGTCTGAACCTGCTTTAACTTGTATACCTACTACTTCTATATTCACTGCATCATAATCTGCAGGTGCATCGGTTAGGTAGACGGTCAATCTTGATTTTGCATCTTTACTACAAGATGAAATAAAAAGAACAGTACTGAATAAAATAAACAGCACACACAATGATCGGATCGTTTTCATAAAGTAAATTTTATTGAGGTACATGAAACAATTATAGTGCCTCTATGCCAATAGCGCCATAGATTAACTACGATAATCGAAGTTTTAGGTAGAAAAAAAGCATTTCTTCGGAAGAATACGTCGCTAATCTTCCTGATAAAAATTCTCAATGTATAATTATCAAGAAAAATCTTTACTAATTGAAGTGTTCAAAATATGTATTTCGGTTATTATCACGGACGCATTAAGTATGCAGAAATTAGCGGAGATCCCTGGAAGACAAGGATATGATCAATACCGCCATTCTTCGCATTTCATGCACCTGTTAGTGATGTTTGTGGTTTTGACGAATTGAAACAGGTGCAACTATCCGTATAGCTGCAGCTATTGCTGAAGTAAAAATATTTTTATACCCTTATTTCAAAATAAAAAACACGAAGAAGTTAAGAAATTACTAGTGAAGTTTAGTTTCTTTTAATCGACGAATCTCTGGCCATTTCCATTCTTCTCTTTATCAGGTTTGAGTCGACCGCGGGTGCAGTATTTATTTTAGGCAGCCAGGCGGCGATATTTTTTATTGTATCGTTATATCTTGGGTCGCTGGCAAGGTTTTTCCATTCGTAAGGATCTATGTTATGGTCATATAATTCTTCCGTATTATCATTGTATTTGATATAATGCCAGCGTTCTGAGCGTACTGAATGGTTATTACGACCGTAAGTGGTGATTGACGGATAATTCCAGGCGAGCTTGGGATTTTTTAATAATGGCGTAATATCCATTGCTTCCAAACCAGATCTTGAACCAAGCTTACATAAACTGATCAGGGTGGGATAGATATCCATAAGACTCACCGTTCTTTCGCAAATAGAATTTGGTTTTGAAATTCCAGGAGCAACAATGATAAACGGAACCCGCGTCGATTCTTCCCATAATGAAAATTTTCTCCAATGTTCTTTTTCACCGAGATGCCAGCCATGATCGCCAAAAAAAACAATGATCGTATTTCTTTTGTACGCACTTTTATCCAGGGCATCAAGCAACCTCCCGATTTGCACGTCTGCAAATGAAATTGACGCCAGGTAAGCCTGCATAGCTTTTTTCCATTGATTGTTTTCCACAATGAACTTATGATCGGCGGGATTATTACCAAATTGCGTGTGTGCCATTTCAATTCCTATGGCTGGAATATCAGCAAGGTCGTTTTCAATTACTTTCGGAAGCACGATCGATTCCAATGGGTACATGTCAAAATATTTCTGCGGAACATACCATGGCAAATGTGGCTTCTTTATACCGATCGCAAGGAAAAATGGTTGATCATGTGACTGTTTTAAATAATCGATCCCATGCTGAACAATTTTGTAATCCTCCATTTCCTCATCGGCAACAGCGAGAGGCCCCCAGTCAAAATTTGCAAAACCATTTACCGGGATTTTATCTGGTAACGGCGATCTCTTCACATCATAATATGTGTTCCATGATGCAGAATCAGGATAGGCCTCATGAAATATTTTGCCCGCACCAACAGCATTATATCCGTTTGCCATAAAATGTTGCGGAAGAGTGATAACTTCTTTCAAAACCGGCCGCCAGGGATGGTTGTTCTGGTACACACCTGATGTAGAAGGCCTCACACCAGTAAGCAAACTTGCTCTTGATGGATTACATACCGGCGCCGAACAGTAGGCTCTTGTAAAATTCATTCCTTGCTTAGCCAACTTATCAATATTCGGTGTCTTTACTCCTTTATATCCATTAAGCGGGCCAATCCAATCATTCAGATCATCGACAGCAATGAAAAGAACATTCGGACGTGAAGTTTGTTGGGATAAAATTACATTTTGACAAAACAGCAACAATAAAACAAGCGGTGCAGTCTTTAATGTTTTTATTTTTCTCATGTGATTCGTATTCTATGAATGAATAATTATCGGTGATTCTTTCAAAGGAATTGGTTGTAAACACTCCAATTCGCCCCTCGCATTCATCACTAATACTATGCAATCGAAATTTGTTTTCGTTCACGAACCATTCTGTCCGGTACATTCCTTGTGCCTGTACTGGACATGGACTTGACCCTGAAATTTTTCTTCTCATCAAAGTGTCACTACAAGAAGTGTTCAGGTAAAGAAATATTGTCTCAAGTTAGACAGCTTTTATAGAATGTTGAATTCTTTTTCTTTCTTCAAGATCCACTTGTTTTCAGTACATAAATAATAAAACCTCCTGATTCTTCAGAAGGTTTTTCGTCAGGCAGCTTAACCAATATGACAACACAGGATGGCAGCTGCATAATTATTTTTAATCTGTTGCTACCAGTTTATAAACTTTACCAGTTGTTCCTGATGGTCCCAGTACTGTAGAAGTAGCCACATATATTTCGCCCGAAAGGTCTTGTCCAAAACCTTTTACAAATGCTCCCAGGTGATCTGTAAAACTTGCCAAAGAAATTTCAGTGAATGGCCATAATCCTGGGCCTGCAGGTTTTGCAATAAACAATTCACCTTGTGGTGTTCCTGATCTTGAAAAACTTCCAAATACATAATCTCCTTTCAAACTTTTTATTCCATCTCCCCTGTATACATGACCACCAATAACAGTAAGTGTTTTAACTCCGGGAGCAGGATTTGCTGCATTCAGCATTTCTATAACAGGATCGATAAGACGATTACCAAAAGGATCCACGGTGGGGCATTCGCTTAATGATGTTCCCGGGGTTGCAGTACTGAAACAATGTGTACCTTCTTTCACATTCCAACCATAGTTGCCACCTTTTTCAACTACATCCACTTCTTCATATAATATTTGTCCTGCATCTCCTAAAAATAATCTGTGTGAACCACCCAAATCAAATGACATCCTGTATGGATTTCTGAAACCATAAGCATATATCTCATCAAGCCCTATTGTTCCAACAAATGGATTATCGGATGGAACTCCATACGGCATGCCTGCATCCATATCAAGACGCAAAACATTACCCAATAAATTCGCTTCTACATCCTGGCCATTACCCCCTGCATTAACAAGATACCAATCAGGTACATGACCTACAGGTGAATCATTGGCACCGCCACCATCGCCAATAGATATATATAAATATCCATCAGGGCCAAAGATCAATGTACCTCCGTTATGATTTCCCTGCGGATCATCTATCTCAAGAAAAACTCTTTCGGAATTCATGTCAACTACATTCGGATCTGCAGAAATATGGAACTCAGAAAATCTTGCAAGGTTGTTCCATGTTGTTGTTGGTGTTGGTCCGCCGGCTCTTGGCGGAGCATTATAATAAATAAACAATCTTCCGTTGCTCGTATAATTTGGATGAAATGCAACTCCCAACAAACCTCGTTCATCAAAACCCGGATTCAATGTTACCATCCTGCTTGTAAGATCAATAAACGGTGTTGCCATCTTGTTACCACTTGCATCAAGCACCCATAGCATGCCTACCTGGTCAATGACAATCATGCGACCGGAATTATCAGGAATAGGAACAACACCAATAGGTGAAGCAAAACCATCTTCCACCAATTGAAGATCCACATTTTGTTTAATTTTTGGCATCGCCGCAGTTGCTTCTTCTCCGGCCAGTGGCGTGGTTTCAGTTTTCTTACAGCCTGGTGTAAATAATGCTGTGCCAATTAACATCATTATTCCGCCTATTAAAATAATAGATCGTAATACTGTACCCCGCATGAAAATCCTTTTCATAACTAATAAATTTTAGGTTGATTAAAATTCTTAGTGGAATAAAAATGTGGCTGTACAAACGACAACGTTTGAATTTTCATTGGTACAGCATTTGAATCCGGGGCGGGGCAAAAAATCATTAGCTGCAAGTGCAACTGTTTTTTAATCGGGCAAACGCAAATGAGAGTTGTCTTATAAAAATATTTTGATCAACAATTTTTTTTGAAAGAGTTATTTATAAAAATGTAAATCACACAGTGTAGAAAATTTTGCACAGCTTACCTCACCTTCCTTCTTCCTCTCCTTTAGGAGAGGAAGCGGCGCTTAAGTTTTTATCCAAACTTTTTGTTCTTCCACTTCAACAACAAATCAATACCCGACAAAAATTCTTCAACAATTGAAGAGTTCAAAAAAACAAGGTCATTTCACAAAGCAAGGGCTGTGTGCTGTTCCTCTCCTTCAGGAGAGGTTAGGTGAGGTAAACAAAAAGCTTCTCCAAAAGAGAAGCTTCATTTAATTTAAATAAATATTCGATCTGAACTTTAAGCCAAAACCTGGTCTATTGCCTGGTTGACATTATCCAATGAAAATGGTTTTTCAAGAAAAACATCAGCGCCGTTTTCCAGTGCAATATCACGAGCGGTGCCAAAGCCAGATATCATAATGATCTTTATTTTGGGATACTTTTTTTTCACATAAGTGATAAAATCAACGCCGTATCCATCCGGCAATTTGTTATCGAGAAAGATCAACGAAGGCTTATTCTTCTGGAGATATTCATCGGCATCCAAAAGATTGTTTACATAATCCGGTTCAAATTTTCTTTCAGAAAGAATAAGATCAAGTACAAGACATATCTCACCCTGATCTTCAACAACAAGCATTTTTGTTGCACGTTCCTTTTTCGTCACAGTCATGTTTCGCATAAAAATGGATTTTAGGTTAAGGTAAATGGTTACTGTTTTCAATCGGGGAGGATTAAGGAAGGATTATACTACTGCAAAATTACTTACTCCTAATGAGCAGGTGAGGATGGACAGGCTATTTGTAAAAAGAAATGGTTATTCTACTAGTTCTTCAACGAGTAAATATCCCAGATAGTATATGGATTATAGTGTATGTCCTATCGATCTTTCCACATTTCGGGGTAATGTACAAATCTAAACGGGAAAACATGTGGTAACATCAAAGTCCCTGAGGACTTTAGAAAATTCAGCATTATTGAAGTTTTAAAGCGAAGGTGTTTTCGTCAAGCAAAGGCTGGGTGCCTTTCCTCTCCTTCAGGAGAGGTTAAGTCGAATAGAAAAAAACAAAAGCCTCCCAAATAGAGAAGCTTCAAACAAATCGCGCCAATATCAAATCTCAAATATCAGATCTCAATCTTTATTCCCCCGTATAAGTCTTATAAAACGGTAATAAAAAAAACTGCTAAATAAGATGAGAACAGCAAGTATTATATACCTTGTTTTCATAAGCTGGATTTTAATACAGTGTGACTACCAAAATAGTGCCTTTATGCCGTCTTATAAAAGGTAAAGTACGATAAACGCAGTTTTAACTAGTAGAAAAAAATCTTAAGCCGGAAACCTACTTCGATAAATTTTCTGAGGAAACTAACAGCCCTACAATATCAAAAGCGCTCCAAAAAATATTTCACACAAAAGGATTATGTTTAATACAAATGCCACAAAGATTCCTTAGCGATTTTACGTTTCTTTCTTTGCGTAAAAACTAAAGCTTCCCAAAAAGAGAAGCTTCAAACATATCACGCCAACTTTGACCTCACCTTCCTTCTTCCTCTCCTGAAGGAGAGGAAGCGGTGCTTCATTACATATCCAAACTTTTTAATTCTTCCATTTCAACAATAAATTAATTCCAAACAAAAAATCTTCAACAATTGAAGAGTTCATAAACAAGAAATCATTTTAACAAGCAAGGGTTGTGTGTTGTTCCTCTCCTTCAGGAGAGGTTAGGTGAGGTCTCAAAAAAAGCTTCCCAAACCAGGAAGCCAATTATTAATTCTTAATTATTAATTTTTAATTCACATTCTCTATAACCATAGCACTCGCCCCACCTCCCCCATTACGCCCCTCTAACTCCCCTAAAGGGGAGAACATCAGTTAATATTTTCGATGACCATAGCAGATGCGCCACCACCGCCATTACAAATTCCCGCCGCACCATACTTTGAAGAGTTTGCTTTCAATACATTTATCAACGTAACAATAATTCTTGCACCACTTGCACCAAGCGGATGACCAATAGAAACAGCGCCGCCATGCACATTCACTCTTGATGGTTCAAGCTTCATACGTTTTGTATTTTCAATACCAACAACAGCAAACGCTTCATTCAATTCCCAGTAAGAAATATCTTCCATCTTCAATCCTGCTTTAGCAACTGCTTTGGGAACAGCCAACGAAGGTGTAGTAGTGAACCATTCAGGCGCCTGCTCGGCATCTGCATAAGAAAGAATTTTTGCAATAGGTTTTAATCCCAATGCATCCGCTTTTTCTTTACTCATTAGTACCAATGCAGCAGCGCCATCATTCATCGTGCTTGCATTAGCAGCCGTAACAGTTCCTCCTTTTTCAAATGCAGGATTCAAAGAAGGTATCTTATCAAACTTTACATTATAAGGTTCTTCATCTTTTACAAACACAACAGGATCACCCTTGCGCTGAGGAATAACCACCGGTTCTATTTCATTATTGAACTTACCATTCTCCCATGCTGCCTGGCTGCGTTTATAACTTTCAATTGCAAATGCATCCTGCGCCTCGCGACTGATACCACATTCTTTTGCACACAACTCAGCAGCATTGCCCATTGCTTTGCCATCATATACATCTGTCAATCCATCTTTGGCAAGA
>Ga0184611_1000194_pt1 | contig 10815 bp, 7 predicted proteins | sample PLM3_5_coex_FD_133162 | JGI IMG/M metagenome (GOLD analysis project Ga0184611, IMG submission 133162) | Groundwater sediment microbial communities from an aquifer in East River, Colorado, USA - PLM3_5_coex | ecosystem: Environmental > Terrestrial > Soil > Riparian zone | place: USA: East River...
AAATCTTTCAGGGTTTTAACCGGTCGTCAGAATCATTGGCTAGTATCAGGAGAACTTTTAGATTGACGAGGATTGCTTGTACCTATCTTCCTTTGCTCCCTCCAGATTTCGGGAAGATGGCTTGTTATTAAGTTACTGCTTTACAAATTTTGATGATTGAAGCTCAATTCCATTGTTAACTTCCACGATGTACATACCAGCTTTAAAAGTTGAGCTTAATGGAAGGCTTATTACATTGCTACCTTCCAGGCTGTTTACTTTATTTTTTAGTACCACTTTGCCGATCATATCGTAAACTTTCACGTCAACCGGTTGAGTAGCAGAACAAGTAAAACTAAACGTAAGTTTATCATTTACGGGATTACCGATGATCCTGATACTATTTGCGATCGTGGATTTTAATTGGAAGATCAGTATTCTTGAATAATCAACTTCACGATTTTTATCGATCATTTTAAGACGATACATCACTTTATCTGTACCACTTGTTGTTTCATAGTACATATAGTTTTCAGTTCCCATTTTTTCAGAAGCAAATACTATTGCAACAGTTGTAAAATCTCTTCCGTTAAAACTTCTTTCCACTTCAAAGCTATTGGCAGTCTCATTATCCGCAACGGTCCAGTTAAGAGTTACTTTATTATTCTTATTCATATTACCCAGGAAACTGATAAGATGAATTGGCAAAGTAGATTTAGCCTGAAGAGCAGGAAGCACAATTACCCGATCGAAGCAACCGGCCGGTGATTTAAAAACAATTATTGCCCCATCATAAACTGTCGGTATAATTACACTCTGGATACCAACAGAAGCACTGCCAATATTTTTTGAATCAACTAAAACATCACTTGCATCTAACTGACCAACGATCCCAAGATCCTGGTAAACTTCAACCACAACCGGGAACGCATCAGCCGGACCTGCAGTTATATTATAGGTCACTAATAATTGTGTTGGATCAGCAATGTATGCAGAGATCGCTGAAGAAATAGTTAGTGTACCCAATACAGTTGCTGCTGAACCATTTGGTTGGCCAGGTGTATAATCTGCAGCCGAGCTACTTAATTTCCATACACCACATTTTCCATCATATTGACGATAGTACCCGTTATTAGTTGCAGCAGTTCCAGCTATATACTCAACACTATTGTCACTTATCGCACTAAAGTTGATAGTAAAGTCAGGTGAACTACCTGTCATATCAACAAATAAATTGGGCATAGCTTTAAGAGAAGCAGGAATAGTATTTGAATTACTACCACCCATAATGCCATTGACAAGCATTCCGTTTCTATAAACAAGAATTTGAAATGCAGCGCTACTGCCACCTCCACCAGTTATTTTCACAAAAAGATCATTCAGGTTTGCAGGAACTGCAACGGATATGTAAGAAGATCCGCTCTTTTCCCATTTTGTTAGTGCACCACCAGCAGGAATAGAGTTCCAGTTTAAATGTGCACTTAAACCGCTCTGTCCCTGGATAGCAAAAGTTGAAAGGGAAGATCCAACATAGAATCCCTTTGCATTTACTGTTTGGTTAGGCAGGTCCAGTACATAAAATCCCGATTTACCGCCCGCTGCTTCATAGTAAGCAACAAGAGTGTAATTGTCGAGGTTTTCAGGCACCGGGTTTGTACTTGTGTTGTACAATTCAAAAAATTCCTGGAAGGTAGCGCCTGGATCAGGATAAACTTCATTAAGTACAACTTGTGCTTTTGAGAAGATGGCCGCAAAGGCGAACAGGCAAAGAGTAAAAATCTTTTTCATTTCTTAGGGTTGAATTATGACGGATTGTTGTTTCTTTCTTTGGAAGCAGCCGTAATGTTACCGGGAAATTTCTTTCTTTTAGAGGAGGTATCAGTACGGATTGCTTATCGGAGTTTTTCGGGGATCGGTGGATTCTCTACGATGACACAAACGTAATACACACATTTAATTGTTGCAACTTTTTCTAAGTATTTTTTTTAAGTAAAAATTCAATAGATTCATTTTCAATAAAAAATTTTTAAAACTAATTTTTGAACTTTGTATAATGCTTTACGTCTTTCATCATTGAAGAACTGTATTAAAAAGATCATTCAAATACAACACAAATAATGATCTGATTTTTATCGTAAAGAATATGTGTTCTTTTGCCCAGGTCTATTTGTGTATAAAAAAGGCCCTATAGAAATAGGGCCCGTCTCCGTTGATACTCTAAGTGTATGAAAATCTTTCAAGGTTTTAACCGGTCGTCAGAATCTTTGGCTTAGTATCAGGAGATCTTTTTGATTGACGAGGAGTGCTTGTAGCTATTCTTCCTTTGCTCCCTCCAGATTTCGGGAAGATGGCTTGTTTAAATATTTAATTTTTAAAAAAAAAGCCGAAATGATATTCGGCTTTTTGCTTTTTGATCAGCTAAGAAATGATTTTAAAAGAGCGTATTAAATATAATTCTTTATTGCTTTATAAATTTTGATGATTGAAGCTCAGTTCCATTGTTTACTTCCACTATATACATACCAGCTTTAAATGTTGAGCTTAATGGAAGGCTTATCACGTTACTACCCTCCAGGCTGTTTACTTTATTTTTTAACACTACTTTGCCGCTCATATCGTAAACTTTCACATCAACCGGTTGAGTAGCTGAAGAAGTAAAGCTAAAAGTAAGTTTATCATTTACGGGATTACCAATGATCTTGATATTATTTGCTATGGTAGATTTCAAATGGAAGATCAGTATTCTTGAATAATCAACTTCATGATGTTTATCGATCATTTTAAGACGATACATCACTTTATCTGTACCAGTTGTTGTTTCATAGAACGTATAGTTTTCAGTTCCCATTTTTTCAGAAGCAAATACAGCACCAACAGTTGTAAAATCTCTTCCGTTGAAGCTTCTTTCGATTTCAAAACTGTTGGCGGTTTCATTATCAGCAACTGTCCAGTTAAGAGTTACTTTATTATTCTTATTCATATTGCCCTGGAAGCTGATAAGATGAACAGGCAATAGTTTGTTTATTTCGACACAACCTATTACAGGAGCATTTACATTCAGATCATCAACTGATGTCCGTATGCTACCGCCTCCGGTTTTTCCACCCATAGTAAGAGAAAATCTATATTGACCGGGAATATTTACAGCGATCGTCTGGCTGTATAAAGTAGAAGTTGTAGCAGCATTACTGATGTTGAAGCTGTCAAGGGTCTGAACAGTTACTCCCGCAGAATTCACCAAGTCAAGTTTTATAAATCTTGTTGCCTGGCCATTTAGATTACCGCTGATCCTGTAAAGGAAAGACACATCGACACTAGTTCCGATATCGAGTAAAGGTGTACGCATAATACGTAAACTGTCATTACTTACTGGTGGCTCTGAGTAAGCACTTCCGTTCCCGTTAATAACATAACCGGAAGGAGTAGTCGCATGCATCATGTTAGTAAATTGCCAGCAATTGGCTACAAGGGGAGCAAATCCATTGTCAAAATTCTCATTGATCTGCGCATAGGAGTTATTCGCAAAAAATGATAATGTTACAAGGGTACAAAGGGTAAAGATCTTTTTCATTTTCTTAGGGTTGAATTGTATAATACGGATTGTTGTTTCTTTTCTTCTGAAGCAGCCGTAATGTTACCGGGAAATTTTTTCTTTAGAGGAGGTATCAGTACGGATTGCTTGTCGTGGTTTTTCCGGGATACTTTGGATTGTTCTTACGATGACACAAACGTACTATGCGCATTTTATCGATGCAAGTTTTTCTAAGGGTTTTTTTAAAGTAGAAATTCAATGGATTCATTTTCAATAAATATTTTTTAAAACAAATTTTGAATCTAGTAGTATTACTTTATGTCTTTCATCGCTGAAACTCGTAGATCAACGAGATCATTCAACAGCAATCACAAATGATGACCTGGTTTTTATTGGAAAGAGTATATGTTTTTTTGACTGATCTATTTTTATATACAAAAAGGCCCTTTATAAAAGGGCCTGTCTCTGTTAGCTGCTGGCTTGTAATAGTATCCTATGAAAAAGCTGTTATTGTTTTACGAATTTTGCCGTTTGACTTATGATGTCAGTATTTATTTCGATCACATACATACCAGGATTAAAACCTGAACTTAATGGGATAGTTATTAAATTATTCCCTTTAAAACTGCTTATTTTTTGACTAACTAAGATCTTTCCTGTCAGGCTGTATATTTTGATGGCTGTTTGTTGCACTTCTGCAGAATAGTAATTGAAAGAAAGTCTATCCCTTACAGGGTTTTCTATGATCCTGATATTGTCATCAAGCTTCGTTTTTGGCTTGACTAAAATGATCCTCGAATAAAAATCATTTTGGCTCCTCCTGATCAATACTCTAAGACGATACATTATTTTGTCTGCACTGATCGCCGTATCAGCATACGTATAATTTTCTGTATTAAAATTTTCTGTTGCTGCCAAAACCGCGATAGTCTTAAAATCTTTGCCATTCGTGCTTTTTTCAATTTCGAAACTACTTACACTTTGGTTACTTGCAATTGTCCAGGTAAGACGATTGCAGGAATTAGTGCAGTTGCCACTGAAATTAGAAATAAAAGCAAGGTCTAATTGTGCGTTGAGCGATTGAGTAGTTATTGAGAAGCTAATAAATAGCAGGGTAATAATTTTTTTCATTTTCCTTAGGGTTGAATTATGAACGGATCGGTTTTTCTAACTTTCTGAAGCTACCGTAATGTTTACCGGGATCTTTTTATTCCTTTAGAAGAGGTATCAGTACGGATCACTTATCGGAGTTTTTCGGGGATGCTTGGATCGTTCTTACGATGACACAAACGTAATATGTACATTTAACCGTTGCAAGTTTTTCTAAGGAGATTTTTGTTAGCTTATTTTGAAAAGACTCATTTTCAATAAAGAATTTTAAAGATAATTTTGAATTTCGTACTATTACTATATGTCTTCAATCATTGATGTTAGTGGTTTAACGAAATCATTCAACGAAATAACCGCAGTTGATAATTTGACTTTTACTGTAAACAAAAATGGTGTTTACGGTTTTTTGGGTCAGAACGGTGCAGGAAAATCTACTACCATACGAATGCTGCTGAGTTTAATAAGACCTACCAACGGGGAAATAAGAATTTTTGGTCTTGATCTATCAACTCATAGAAGGGAAATTTTGCAACGAATTGGCGCTATAATAGAAAAACCGGATCTGTATAAATACCTTACTGCAATTGAGAACTTGAATTTGTTTGCTACCATGAGTGGCTTAAAACTTAAACGCAAACAATTAATGGAAAAACTGGAAAAAGTAGGGCTTGCAGAAAGGGCAGACAGTAAAATAAAAACATATTCACAGGGGATGAAACAAAGATTGGGAATTGCAGTGGCCCTGGTTCATGACCCTGATCTTATTATTTTAGATGAACCCATGAATGGACTGGATCCCCAGGGTATTGCAGATATACGACAGCTGATCAATCACCTGAGTAAAGATCAGGGGAAAACTGTTTTTATTTCTTCGCATTTATTAAGTGAAATGGAACAAGTGGCAGATTCATTGCTGATCATACATAAAGGAAAAAAAATTGCAGAAGGGAGTATGAACGAATTATTGGATCCTGATCAATCGAGAATAGAATTTGAAACAAGATCTGCAAAGGAACTGGAGATCTTATTAAAACAAACATCCTGGGCCGATAAGATCGTTTCTACAAACGGGCAAAAGATCATCATGCAAATAAAAAGAGAAGAGGTGCCGGTTTTTATCCGGCAAATGGCAGAAATGAAGCAGGATATTTTTTCTATTCACAAAAAAAATTCGTTAGAAGATTACTTTTTAGCTCTTACATCCCATTGATATGATACAATTGCTGAAAATAGAAATATTTAAGATATTCAAAAGACCAAGAACCTATATCGCATTTGCTGTGATTGCATTGATCATTATGCTTATCCAAATAGCATTAAAGTTTGGCGGAAAGGAATATGTGGGTCTGATGATGAGTGGAATGGGAGATAGCTTTGAAGAAATACCAACAAAAATTATTTTGAATGGATATCTTGTTTGTTTTGTCATCTTGAATCTTTTACTTATTCACATACCCATTCTTGTTGCATTAGTGTCCGGCGATGCAATAGCCGGCGAAGCGAACATGGGAACGCTTCGGCTGCTTGTATCAAAACCTGTTAGCAGGATACAATTGCTGATCGTAAAATTTACCGCCTCTGTTTTTTATACAATGATATTGCTCATATGGGTAGCTGTACTTGCCTTGTTTCTAAGTATACTTTTATTTGGTGTAAACTGGCTTGGCGTACCAAGGGAGCTCCAGTTTAATGTAATGGAATCCGATGATGTGATGTGGCGTTATGCATTAGCATTTTGTTTTGCTGCTATTGGTCTTATTTGTGTAGCATCATTGGCTTTTATGCTGTCAGTTTTTTCAGACAATTCCATTGGGCCAATTGTAACAACGGTTTGTGTTATCATTGTTTTTACAATACTTACCCAAATGCAGATCCCTTTTTATGATGAAACAATAAAACCGTACCTGTTTACAACACATATGCTGGGGTGGAAAGGATTTTTTTATGTAAAAGCAGTTGATGGAGTAACGGAAAAAGGATCTATAGAAAATCTTTCCGCTATAGTAAAAAGCGCCGCAATACTTATTGGATACACGGCCGTCTTTTTAGGAATTGCCTTTTGGTATTTTAATAGAAAAAATATTTTAAGCTGAAATGAAAAAACTACTCACAATAATTTTTGGCTTGTCTTTGTTCAACCAGCTTTCAGCGCAGACACCGCAAGAACTTATAAATAAAGTCAAGGCAAAACTGGAAAAGGTAAATGATTACACTGCCAAAGGAAAATTGAAAACAAATGTTGTTTTTATAAAGGCCCCGATCGCTTCAGTGAAAGTGTATTATAAAAAGCCGGATAAAATGAAAATCGTGAATGAAAATGGCATTTCATTCATTCCAAAGGGATCAGTTAACATTAATCTTGCTAAATTTCTTTCGGGGTCCGGTAATTATGAAATAGTTGATGCCGGCATTGAGCCATCTACCGGGTTAAGAATTCTTAAGTTATTGCCATCCGATGAAAACTCGGAGATCGTTTTATCTACGTTGTATATTGATGAAAAAGCAGAATTGATCAAAAAAGCTAAAAACACAACAAGAGATAACGGTACCTATGAACTAGAAATGAGCTATGGCAAATACATAGCATATAGCTTACCTGATAAGGTCATTTTTTCTTTTAATACGAAAGATTATAAACTGCCTAAGGGGGTTACATTCGATTATGATGATGGGGCCGAAAAAAAACCAGATGAGAATCTTAAAAACAAAAAAGGAAAAGTAGAGATCACCTATACTGAATATCTAATAAATAAGGGTGTTGATGATTCAGTTTTTAGATAAATACTTCGCCAGTAATTCTTCTAAGTAAATACTCTTTTTAAATTCCGGGTATTTTCGTGGCTGTTATTTTCTCAAATAAAAACATCTTTTATTCGTTTTTTATATTGATGATTTCATGTTCATAATGCTTTACAAAAGCAAAAACAGGGATTATCTTTATATCGACAAATCCAATTCATGAAGAACCTTGCCCTATTGATTATGAGTGGCTTATTCCCCTTCTTTTTATCTGCCCAAACTGGAGTGGTAAAAGGTAGATTGGTTGACACTGCGGGCCAGTTATTAGACAACGCAACAATTTCAGTTTTACAAAAAAAAGATTCATCATTTATTAGCTATACAATGTCTAATAGCAAAGGAACATTTGAAATAAAAAACCTTTCATTAGGTGACTATCAGATATTCATTTCGTTTACGGGATACGAGATTTATAAAGGGCCTTTTTCGATTACTGCAAATAAGCCGACACTGGATTTCGGTCTGGTAATGCTTTGGCCAGAATATAAAACGCTTTCGACTGTTGTTGTTACCGAAAGCCCTGTAAAAATGAACGGAGATACCATTTCTTTCAAGGTAAAGGCATTTAACTCCAAGCCCGATGCAACGGTAGAAGATGTATTGAAAAAATTACCAGGCGTACAAGTGCAGAGAGATGGAACAATTAAAGCAATGGGGGAGCAGGTACAAAAGGTATACGTGGATGGAAAAGAATTTTTTGGAACCGATCCCAAAATTGCAACCAAGAATTTGACAGCTGATATGGTGGACCAGATACAGGTCTTTGATGATATGAGTGAACAAGCGAGGTTTACAAAGATCGATGATGGCAGCCGAACTAAATCTATCAACATTAAATTAAAGAAAGATAAAAGAAAAGGTGATTTCGGAAGAGCCACTGTAGGTGTTGGAAGCGAATCACGATACGAAGGAAATTTTTCATTCAATCATTTCAGGGGGGATCAGCGCATATCATTAGTTGGGTCGGCAAACAACACAAATAAAGTAAGTTATACGTTCACTGATGTTTCATCACAAGGTGGTTCATCTCAGTTTTCCAATGGCGGTGCTACTGGTTCGGGTATGGCGAATGCGTCCGGAGGAGCATCGGGAGGAGTGAGTAGACCATTTTCCACGGGAATAAATTTTAATGATTCATGGGGACCTAAGATCGATTTCAGGGGTAGTTATTTTTATACAGATAACTCAAATAATCTTGAACAAAACAAATTCAGAAGAAATACTTTCCCTGGTGATTCTGCATCAGAAACAAGTACGTACAGCAATATTATTAATGGTAACAGAACTCACAGGTTAAATGCAAGATGGGAATACACTATCGATTCTGTTAATTCTTTATTATACATAGCCAACCTTAGTAGACAGAAATTCAAAGGAACAACTATTGACACAAATGTTACATTCTCAGATGGGATTGATAAATACTTAGCTACTGAAGTAAGAACAAATAAAAAGGATGACCGGGACGGGATAAATTATTCGGGTGAACTACTTTACCGCAGAAGATTCAAAAGAGCAGGCAGAACATTTACCTTAGGCTGGAGAAATAGTCCGAGCGGCAGTGATTCAAGAGGCTTCAATATTTCGCCGATCACAGCGTACAATAACGATGGTTCTATTGCTTCGTTTATAAATCTTAACCAGCAGGCATTCCAGGAAAACGAGACCGGGATCAATACGATCAGCACCTCTTATACAGAGCCTATTGACCGGAATAAACTTTTTGAAATAAACTATGCTTTTTCAGCAAGTAATACTATTTCAGATAAAAAGACATATGATTTTAATTCAGGTACTGGCAAATATGATCAGTTGAACCCGCTTCTCTCGAATTTTTTTGATTACTCAAATACTTCAAGCAGGACAGGATTCAATTTCAGGCATCAATTAAAAAAGTTCAATTACCAGGTTGGACTTGGCTACCAGGTTAGTAATTTGGAAAACAGGAGTGTTACTCTTTCAACAGGAAAAGACACCACTGTTCGCCAGCGGTTCACTAATCTTTTCCCTACCGCTAATATTAATTATGCTATCACACGTTCAAAAAATATAAAAGTTTATTATAGAGGAAGAACAAATGCGCCAAATGTAAATCAATTGCAGGATGTTCCTGACGTTAGCAACCCGCTGATGATAAAAACAGGAAACCCTTCATTGAAACAAGAGTTTATAAATAACATTAATATTAATTATAATTCATTTGCCCTGGCATCTCAACGATTTTTTTCTGCAAGTGTTAGTGTCAACTATACCGGGAATAAAATTGTTAACAGTATTGACTCATTGAACCCTGTCACTCTAATTTATAAACCCGAAAATATGAATGGGTCGTTTAATGTTTCTGGCACAGGATCCTTGAATTTCCCGGTTAAAAAATTAAAGGGATTGAATGTGAATCTTACGAATATGATGTACCTGAGCCGGGATGCAAATCTTTTATACAAACAAAAGAATTTCACTTCAACTTTCCAGGTGAATCAATCTGCCGGAATAAATTATGGGAAAGATCAGTTTGACCTGGCTGTTAGTGGCGCTTTTGTTTATAACCTTGTTGCTTATGAAGTAGAAACCGGGGAGAATACAAAATATTTCAACCAGGCTTATTCTGCTGATTTCACTTACCGATTCAAAAACCGTTTCTATTTTCTAACGGACTTTGATTACTACATCAACTCGGGGCGTAGTGCCGGTTTTAACGAAGATGTCTTTTTATGGAACCTATCTTTTGCAAAGAAGTTTTTTGAAACAAATACTGCTGAGATCAAATTCACAGTTTATGACATCTTAAATCAGAATAATGGTATCAACAGGATTATTGGCGAAAACTATTATGAAGATGTGAAAGCTAATGTAGTGCCACGATTTTTTATGCTTAGCATGAGTTATAATTTTAATCGTGTTGGCTCCAATAAACTGCAAAAGAAAGAACCTCCTTCGCAAAACACGATCTCTAAATAACAGATCAAATAGAAATAAAAGACCATCCACCTTTTGGATGATCTTTTATTGACTTTGGCATGTCTTATTTTTTAATGTGCTACAGTTAATTTATTGACGAATGTTTTTTCAGGAGTTATTAGCTCAACAACATATAGACCATTGCTTAGCCCATTTGTTGATACGCTTACCCGGTTGTCGGTCTCGGTCAGAAGAATTGATTTTTTGATCATTACTTCTCCGGCTATTGATCTTATGATCAATGTTGCTGATTGATTCATTGATGAATTAAATGAAATTGTAAAATCATTTTTAGCAGGATTAGGGTATATCCTGAGTTTTGTAATAAGCTGATCGATTTGTACCAGTCTTGTCTTGCTGTATCTTGATGAGCCAGTTTTTTCTATCATTTTTAAACGGTAATAAGATCTTCCCTGTAATGGTTGCTGATCCAGCAA
>Ga0184611_1000195_pt1 | contig 10803 bp, 10 predicted proteins | sample PLM3_5_coex_FD_133162 | JGI IMG/M metagenome (GOLD analysis project Ga0184611, IMG submission 133162) | Groundwater sediment microbial communities from an aquifer in East River, Colorado, USA - PLM3_5_coex | ecosystem: Environmental > Terrestrial > Soil > Riparian zone | place: USA: East River...
AGGCGACTGGAATGATGGAATGGATCGTGTAGGTAATAAAGGCAGAGGAGAAAGTGTATGGCTTGCATTTTTTCTTTATGATGTGCTTATTAAATTTTCGGCTATCGCATCGAATAATGGAGATAGCTTGTTTGCAGCGTCCTGCAAAAAGGAAGCAGCAACACTTCAATCCAACATTGAGAGATCAGGCTGGGATGGAGAATGGTATCGCCGTGCTTACTTTGATGATGGATCACCACTGGGTTCAAGAGAAAATACCGAATGTCGTATTGATGCTATTGCACAAAGCTGGTCGGTATTATCTGGTGCTGCAAGTGATGAAAGAAAAAAGATGGCAATGAATGCGCTGGACAAATGGCTTGTCAAAAGAGATCTGAAAATAATCCAGTTACTCGATCCGCCATTTGATGCAAATGGTCCCAGCCCCGGATATATTCGGGGTTATGTACCCGGAGTAAGAGAGAATGGTGGACAATATTCACATGCCGCCATCTGGACACTTATGGCATTTGCAGCATTACGGGATCGGGATAAAGTTTGGGAATTGTTTAGCATGATACAGCCGTTGGCTCATGCATCAGATATGCGATCAATGAAAGTGTACAAGGTAGAACCCTATGTAATAGCGGCGGATGTTTATGCCAACGAATCTCACCGGGGCAGAGGCGGGTGGACATGGTATACTGGTTCAGCGGGATGGATGTATCAATTTATCATCGGTTCCCTTCTCGGGATCGAATTGAAAAAAGATCAATTACAATTCAATCCCTGTTTCCCTTCTGAATGGCCATCGGTTAAAATACAATACAAGTATGGAATATCTACTTACCATATTACCATTTACCAATTGAAAGCAAACGAAGAGTCCTGGTGGAAAAGTGAAGCAGGTGAAGGAAAAGGAAATGTGATACAATTAATAGAGGATGGTATTGAACATAGGTTTGAAGTGCATGTCCGGTCTTAAAGAATTCATGTGCGTCGACCTACCCGGCCTGCGGAGCTTCGGACCGGGTCCTATTTTTCTTTGTTCCTTTTCGTTGTATCAAAGAAAAGATAGGAACTAAAAAAAAATCTTATTGATTTGAAGAAAGAAGAAACACTACTGACAACCTTTAGTTTCGAAAAATAAAACAGATATTAATTGGAAGACCCCACAGTGACGGGGATCATCTATTGAAGGACTTCTCCAGGGTAAATTACCTGGAAGACGCCCCGGCGATTGAAAAGTTTATATCTCATGCAACAAAACCAGGTTTTGTTTGACTTTATATATGGTAGGCGCTGCCATAACTCACCAATTAAACCTGTTAGTCATGAAAAAGATCATATTGTATCTCTTACTTGTTGCACTTTCATCATTTATTACCGGGAACAGCAAAAACAAACCAAAACACATTTTACCTTTTCCGAAAGGAAGTGAATATAAAGTTATCCAGGGATGGAACGGTAAATACGGACACACAGGTGCTGCAAACTATGCGTATGATTTTATTATGCCGATAGGATCCTTTGTTACCGCTTCCCATGAAGGAACGATCATAAAAACAGAAAGTAGCTTTGAGGATAATACTAAAACCCCGGGTAAAGAGAATTATATTATTATTGATCATGGCAATAATATTTATTCCAGGTATTATCATCTTACCAAAGACGGAGTTCTTGTAAACGTGGGTGAAATAGTTGCTGCAGGAGATACCATTGGCAAGAGCGGAAATTCGGGAGCATCTGCAGGTCCGCATCTCCATTTTGATATAACAAAAGATTGCTTTGAGTGGGGATGCCAGACCATTGAATTCACTTTTAAAAATATAAAGGAGAATCCACTTGAAGCGGGTAAGACTTACAAGTCTAATTGATGTATTGCGATGTTATCACCTGTATATCTTTATATTCTTTATTGATTTGGAGAAAGGAACACTACACACAACGAGCGAAGAAAAATTTACTTGGCCAATCTCTTGCTATACCAGGTTATTTGTCCACGATGATTGGCAAAATGCTCCACTACATGAAACCATTTACAGTAATTATTCCAATCCCATTCTTTTGTTTCGCCGGAAAGCAGCCAGTTGTCATCCTTTTTTTTCATCTCCGTTTTTGTTTTGGCTCTCACAGCATTTATCGCTTCCACATAATATTCATGTTTATTGCCTTTGATCTTTGTTTGTGCATCGGGACCTAATTCCATAGCTACATTCCACTTGTCCTTATTTTCTTTTGAAAAATTGCTGAGATTATTAAAAGTCATATCCTGGTAAATAACTTCTGTAGCTGTAACATGCAACATTAAGGCCCCGATCGAATTGGAATCTTTATCGTGCAGATGATCCAATTGTTCTACTGTTAATGTTTTAGTTGCCCGAATTACTGAATCGCTGATCCAGTCAAGCATTGATATCAGGGTACCGATCTGCGGCGTATAACCAGCCACCGGGCCAATATGGTTGATATTAGCATCGGGTAGTTTAGCAGGATTGGCAATGCTTTGTCCGGGTAAAAGCAAACTGCCTGCAAAAGCCGAAAGGCCAACCATACCCATAAATTTGCGGCGATCTAAATTTTCATTTCTCATTGTTGATATTTTAAAAGATCAAAATAATTGTTTGATATAAACCAAAACAAGCGGTCATATTATACGATGACATTTAAAGGTAGAATAATTCAAACGGCAGGACAATTCAAAATTTCTTTTTTGTTCTTTATTGGTTCGAAGAAGAGAACACTTCACGCAACGAAATACCGAAACAAGACTTTATTTTACCGCTCTTCATTATCGTGGTGATCAATGAACTGCCAATTGTAGAAAAATTCCTGCAATTCACATCATTATGCGGTTGTCATGCTGAACAGACCGCCTTTCTTTGCGAACTACTTTAATACTTAATAAAAAAACATTATGATCAGAAGTATAGCGGGCAATTTCTTTTTGGTTTTGGCTGTAACTATAATTTCTTGTAACAAAACCACCAATCCAATACCAGAACCCGAACCAACTGAAAAGAAAATTGTTATCAATCTTATGAACAGTATTGTAAAAACAGAACAGGTTGATTCAGCCAACATAGTTTTTAAAAAGCAAGGATCACTTAACCCGGTATTCCAACGCCTGGTCAAAGGCACCAATACGCTGGAAACAACCATTGATGGCTTGCCTGCCGGTGAATGGACAGCGGAGCTGGATCTGTATACAAAGAAACAAGCAGATGGTAAAAGTTATGAGCACATTGCTAGCAAAACTTTTGCAATCACACCCGGCACCAGCACCATTACAATAAATGGCCCAACATTGCAAACTGCCGATGGTTGGAAAAAGCGACTCGTTTTAAGTACAAGTGATAATGACATTGTAGTTATTATTCCGGTTGATGTAACAGATCCTTATTTTGAGATACGTACCAAGGAGTTGCAATGGAATTTTTTTAGTGTAGAGCGGACAGCGGTTAGTGGTAATGCGATAGTAGCGAATAAAAAATGGGTCTGCAATAATGATTGTCCCGGCAATGACAGGCTTATATACAATAGTGATGAGTTTATTCCTTTTACAGGAATAATTAAAACATCTTCCTGGACAAGAAATGATATAGTTATCAGTGTTGGCAATCTGCAAAATCAGCAGTTTAACGATTTTGTACATGAATGGAACTTTTAGTTGGAGCAGGGAGTTGAGAAACTGATGCAATATTGCCTGCTCCTTCGGGGTATCTTGCCATTCCTAGATGGCTCGCTTAGATTCATTTTAATTTATAAATTAAAAACACAGTCTCGGTATAACAAGTCTGCGAGATAAGCTCATCAACAATAAAAGCTGAAATACTAAGCCCATCCCGACCTTCCCAAAGGGAAGGCCACCAACACACAGCCCTTCCTGACACAATGACTCTGTATGTCCAATAGAACCGGGAAAGCCGAAATGCTTAAATACAAAAGTTGATTAATAATATATTGCTTGGCCTCTCCTCTCCTTTGGAGAGGAGAACGAGAGGAGAGGCTTCCCTATCTTTGGCACCATGTACTACATCGTTTACGGTTTACTTTATGCTCTTTCTTTATTGCCATTAAGAGTCCTCTACCTTTTTTCTGACATTGCTTATTTCTTTTTGTATCCTGTTTTTGGATACAGAAAAAAAGTTGTAATGGCTAACCTGTTGCAGGCTTTTCCCGAAAAAACTGAAAAGGAAAGAATAGTTATTGCAAAAAAATTTTATAAGAATCTTTTTGATATGTTTTTAGAGACCATCAAGATGATCTCTGTATCAGATAAATATATAGCAAAGCGGTTTACTGCAAACTGGGAATTATTACGATCTCTCGAGTCAACAGGTAAAAGTGTACAGGTGCATATTGGTCATAATTTTAATTGGGAATGGGGAAATTCGATATTGACAAATTACACGGCATTCAAATTTCTGGCTGTCTATATGCCGATAAAGAATAAAATTTTCGAAAGATTATTTTATAAGTTGCGGACCCGTAACGGCGCTATTTTTTTAAAGGCCACCTCTATGCGTGAAGAATTTGAGCCTTATAAAGATACACATTACCTGCTCGGATTAATTGCCGATCAAAGCCCGGGTCATCCGGGTAATGCATGGTGGTTTAATTTTTTTAAAAAGCCTACACCATTTTTAAAAGGCCCGGCCAAGGGTGCTATATTAAATGATACAGCAGTTGTGTTTGGATTTATTCATAAGCCACGCCGTGGAGTTTATGAAGCAGTTTTTAAACTGGCAACAAATGACCCTGCTTCATTGACGGAACAGGAGCTTACCGAAAAATTTGTGGTTTACCTGGAAGAAGGGATCAGGCAATATCCCGATATGTGGCTTTGGAGCCACCGCCGGTGGAAATGGGAATGGAAACCAGAGTATGGAGAAATAATTAAATAAAACAGCACTTATATTTTTTATGAGCCTGGCTGCATTGCTACTATTAAACTTTCGTTGCACAGTTTACCCAGAGCGAAGCGAAAGGCACTCTTGTACGCCTTGTAATACTATTGAGCAAAACGATTTCACTATTTTTTTAAATACGCTTTACTTTGAAGAAAAGGGAACACTACTGACAACGAAGGGCAAAAATTATAGACCCCTTAATTCTTCTGTATATTTATCGACTACATATTTCTTCTCAGCATCATCATTTGCCTTTTGAAACTCCACATAGAAGTTACTTCGATGTTCTATTATTTTGGTTGCTTTTTTTAACACTTCTGTTTTTGTATTACTTAGTTGAGTGCTTCCCCAATTAGCTAGCGTTGCCAAAAAAGTTAATATTGCAATAATTATTGCCTTATTGTTTGAAAATGGAAAACTGCTTTTACTTAAGCCGATACTTGAAACCAAAGCAGCTCCCGCAGTAAGTGCGGTTGCAAGAAAACTAATCCATAACCATGAGTTTTGATTTTTTTCGGCCTTGCTATTATAATAATTAATCTTACTTATGTATAATTCTTTCAGTTCTTTTAAACCTGGAATTTCCGTTTTGCTTATAAATAAAGAATTCCCCTCAATATTTTCTTGAGACAGAATCGAAAAATTATAACCGTTGAAGAGGTTGTAAATATTTAAGCACACAAACACTATAGTCAAAATCACTATAGCTCTAAGTAATATTTTCATGATAAATTTATTTTTGATTATCGATCAATGAAACGACTTAATTTATTATTTAAATAGGACGATATGGAATAAAAGCAAATTTTCCAGGTAAACAGTTTCTTTGATAAGGAAAAGATGGACCGATGGTGCAATACTATCCTAAGGTAAGTTTTTTAGGAACAAAAAAAGAAAAGTTACGTATTATTTACCTGCTCCTTCGGAGCAAATACATAGTTACAAACTAAGTACACGGATAACTAGGAACGCCAACCTGTGTTGAGCCTACCATAACAACCAGAAATATTAATTATTGAAATTAACGCCTATTGAAAGTAGACCAAAAAACCGACTTCTACCTTCGACTTTACCTAAATCATATCCAGCACCAACCATAAGAAGATTATTAAAAAAACCAACCGTCATCGCATAAGAAAGGTCAATTGGATTATCAGCTGCTAGGTTACCACTTAATAAAATTGTAGCTGGAGAAAAACTAAAAGTAGATCTCCATTTATTTGAAGCAGCATCAAAGGTTAATTTTTGCCATGAAATGCCGCCTCCAGTTGATACCAATAACAAAGCATCAGCTTTTGCATTTTCCCTGGATGATTCAACAATCTTAAGAGCCGGAATTGTTACATTAGGCCTCCATTCATTTTTTTTTGTTACAGCTAAAACGCCAACACCTCCTGGTTTTGGAATAGGTTTGAAAAATTGTGAATGGGAAGATAAACCTGCTATTAGCAAACAAAATAAAAAGACTTTGTTCATAAATTTAAATTTATTGTTATTCGTTTCAATATTTAACCGTACTTATTTGTATAAGTATTGAATAGCTTCTATATCGCCTTTACTCAAATAACCATCATTTTCTATTATATTATGGCTGTCCAAGGGAACGATAGTTGACTGTCCGTTTTTTGAAAAAGCATCTTTTCTATAGTGCATCCGTGACTTAAAGTCGTAAGACCCGAAAGGGTTTCCAGCTATCGAAAAATTAAATTGATTTTTTCTTTTTATATTGCTCCAGATAATTTTTACATATTGATCTCTATCACTTCGAGATTGTTCATGCCATAGTCCCAATGCGTGGCCAATTTCATGGATTGCCACAGCCTTCCCCGTTTGGCTTCCCAGATAAATAAACTGGTTGCCACCTGTTTGGCCAACCGCCGAAGATCCGATTGTAGGCGATGATCCTTTTGCAAATGTCACATAAGCTTTTTCCGTTGTTCTTTCGATAAACTTAATAGAAGTTACGTTCTGCCAATGATTAATGGCAAATCTTATATTCTCTATTGTTTGCGCAGGCAATCCATTAGATAACGTATAGACAAATATTTTATCAGGCCATGTTTTCCCAAACTCAACATTACCTAATACTTTGAAGGCTGTATTTAATCTATCATTTATGTATATATCACCATCGATTATATCGAGACTATCATAAGTTTCAAATGAAACAGTAAATTCACCGATAGCATAAATTGAAACTAACATTGAGTCTAGTCTGGATGGCTCCTGATTTTCTCCATAATATTCCTGATATCTGTCTTGTTCCGAAAGTTGTTTCCCATTACATGACAAAACAACCGCTATTGTAGCGCTAATAAAAAAAATATATATGAATTTATTTCGCATAATCCAATAATTACTTTCAGTTAATTTTATAAAGGTTAGAAACGCTTTGTAAATAGAATATCGTTTTTTCACCTTTTATATACAGTTAATTCACCGTTTGCTTAATTGAATTAAGTTTAAAATAAAGCTCACTTTGAAGAAAAAAGGAACATCACAGGCAACGAAGAAAAACTACGACAGCTGTGATCGACGGCCTAAGTTTGCAGCAAAGGCCATCCGATTGGTTTGCTGTTTGCCTTAGCCTGTAACTATAGCCAGATTTCTTATTTATTAACTGCTCATTCAGAGCAGAGTAGATGCCTGGTTACAAACAAAGCATACGATTTCAGCACTTTTAAATATTCTTTATTGGTTTGAAGAAAGAAGGATCAATCAGGACAACTGGGCTATCGGGATTGATTAAGCTTTCGTACTACTGTTAACTCAGCCAAACAATTCTTATCATCGACCATAGTCGTGATCTCCTTATTTATTGGTACTCTCTAACACTTGTGAATTTACAAGCGCCTTCTTTTTCGTCTAACTAAAACCACAAACATCATTCATGAAAACAAACGAAAAAGACAGCGCCTCCATGAGTTGCGAATTGCACGCTGCAACGTCTTCGTCCTATCATCTCGATAAAAGAATGAGATTACAAAACATAATAACTGTCCATGTGCGTTGGCCGGGCAAACGGGCGGAGCCATTCGTTTGTCCTTGATTTTTCTTTTGTTTCTTTTCTTTGTATCAAGACAAAGAAAAGAAAGGAACTAAAGAATATTCTTTATTGGTTTGAAGAAAAAAAGATCACTACCGACAACGAAGGGGGAAATTTTTTGCTGTAAAGAAATAGAATTTACAATTGTCCTTTCAGCTTTGCCACCAGCCAGTTTGTTATTTTCTCATTCTGTTCCGGGTATGTCCAGTGGCCGGTTTCCTGTGCTATAAATAATTCTTTCGGCGCTGTGATCACATTATATGCTGCATACATGGAAGTAGGCGGACAAGTTTCATCATTAAATCCATAAGTATAATACCCGGGCACTTTTAACTGGCGTGCAAAATTGACCACATCATAATAACCAGCTGTTTCGATCTTTTCCTTCTTATTATTGAATGCGAGATGATTCTTATCAAACAAATGCGGCCAGCCACCGGCACGTCCCTTTAAATATCCCGTAACATCAGACAGTGCAGGATATAGCGCAACCAAATATTGCACTCTCGGATCAAGCGCTGCAGTAACGATAGATAAAGCGCCACCCTGGCTACCTCCCATTACTCCAAGATTTTTACCATCATATTGCGGAAGGCTTACAATAAAATCGTTGGCACGAATACAACCCAGGTAAACACGTTTGTAATAATAGCGATCCTTGTCATCAAGATTATAATTCCAATAACCCGCCAGTGAACCAGCCATAAGATTATTGTAAACGGATACATCCATATTTACAGGTACCCCATGAATACCGATCTGAAAAGTGATAAACCCTTTTTCAGCATTGGCAATATCACCATTATATGGCCTGGCTCCTGCACCGGGAACCTGGAGTATTGCCGGGTATTTTCCTTCCTTCTTGGGTACACATAAGATGCCATACAATCTTGTACCCACTCTGAAATTCTGAAGATTGACATGGTAAACATTTACATTTTCCGTACAACGTTCAGGCAGCAATGTCATTCTCGCATCGATCGGAACTTTAGCAAGATCAGTTTTGGCTTGCTGCCAAAAAGCAGTGAAATCTGAAGGAATGCTAATAGTTGGTTCTATTTTCGAAGGATCGAATGCAGCTGTTGCCAATCCACGATAAGTTTTATTATTGACAGTAGTTGTAGCAATACAACGAAGAAATCCCGGCTCTTTCATAGTGCCGCCATCAACGACCAATGTTCCGTTTGCGAGTACAAGTGAATCTTTTTTTGCAGGTTCCATTTTTTCCGGACCCGTTTCAAACTTAACTATTGCATTCTTTACAGCGTTTCCATTTTGCAATACGGTAATGGTGAATTTCACTTTTTCACCGGTTGAGTAGTTCCAGTCAGCATGATCCGGGGCCACTATTACCTTTATGAACTGTTCTGTAGGTTGTGCATATATAGTATTGACCGATACAAACAGAGCAAATACCGGGATGATCCGGCTTATTCTTTTAAATATGATGGCAGACATAGAAAATGTTTTTGAAATTTACGGAAACAAATTCGAAATGCACTTGATACTATAAAAAACCGCGGTATCGTCATGAAAGAATATCCATCTTATATTACTTACAGATGTAATAACGATTCATTATTTTTTAAATATTCTTTATTGGTTTGAATAAAGAAGCAGCACCACAAACAACGAGGAAACTAAATAATTAAGACTTCACTCTTGTTAATTTCATTTCCCCAAATTGGTTTTTGATCAGGATCTCATTCTCATTAAGGATCTCACCAGTGCTGTCAACGGTCGTTCCGTTAAAGGTTATCGAATAAGAGATCTTATTACTATCAATTTTGCCATTTTCCAATTTCACTTCGCCAAACTGGGCTTTCAGCATGCCAGTAAGCGTTTTACCATCCGCCTTAAATGTGTAATTAACTTCAAATGTACCATTGGGTGTTTCCCTTGTACCTTTCCAGTTCCCATCAATATTTGTTTGAGCAAAAATGGTTAAACTGCCTCCGAGGAATAATAAGATCAAAAAGTATTTCATAAAAGTGTATTTAGTTGTAGCCAAATTTATGAAATGATCACAGACAATTTATTTTTATTGTAGATTAGTTGAAGACTCTCTATTCTTTCTTTTGCTTGTGCAAAAGAAAGAACCAAAGAAAAGCACACCGGCAATGATATACAGCCATTGCCGGGCGCCTTGATTAAGCTTTTGTACTACTGTTAACTGAACTAAACAATTCTTATCATCGACATCGACGATAATTGTGATTTTCTTCTTTCATTGATAATCTCCTTCTCATGTAAATTTACCAGCGCCTTCTTTTTCGTCTAACTCAAGAGGAATAACTTCTTTAATGAATGCAAACGAAAAAGACAGCGCCTTCATGAATTGTAAAGTACACGCAGCAACACCTACGTCCTATCAATTCAATAAAAAGATGTATTTACAAAATATAATGACTGCCCATGTGCGTTGGCCGGACAAACGGGCGGAGCCATTCGTTTGTCCTTGATTTTTTTGGTACTTTTTGCATCAAGGCAAAAAGTACGGCAAACATCTTTGGGGAAACAGAAGAAGAAAGGAATTATAATGATGTAGAAAAAAACTTTACCTCTCGCAGACAATTTATTTTTATTGTCGAAAGACTCCTTTGGAGTAGCTTAGTTGAAGAACTCCAAGGAACTGAAGCTACCAACAAAGGCATAAAACAAATGTATCTTCAACTTTAGTTCATCAAAAATCAGAAAATTCCAATGTCATACAAACGATCAATACATCATTTCGCTAAAGTTGTGATCTGCTTAGCAATCCTCCCCGCATTTTTTATGCAAACCCTTTATGCCCAGCAGGCAAAAACAAAACCACACAACCCTGTTATTGAAGGATGGTATGCAGATCCTGAAGGTGTTATTTTC
>Ga0184611_1000198_pt1 | contig 10720 bp, 13 predicted proteins | sample PLM3_5_coex_FD_133162 | JGI IMG/M metagenome (GOLD analysis project Ga0184611, IMG submission 133162) | Groundwater sediment microbial communities from an aquifer in East River, Colorado, USA - PLM3_5_coex | ecosystem: Environmental > Terrestrial > Soil > Riparian zone | place: USA: East River...
GCCCCGGCGGACTGGATCATCCCGCTCACGAGGTAAAACCGATTGCCGATCACTGCACCGGCGGCGCCGTGGCGCGGCATCGGCATCGGGGGCAGCTTGAACCACGAATTCGTCAGTGGGTCGTACGCCTCGATCGCTCGAAACGCGCCGACGAGCTGCTGCGTGGTGACTTCACCCCCGGCCACGTAGATTCGGCGGCCGTCCGTGCCGGAGACGCCTCCGCTTCGAGCGGTTGGCATCCGCTCTTTTGGCATGTTCCACGTGTCCGAGAGAGGGTTGTACTCCTCCACCACATCCGTGTTCGTGGCGGTGAGGATGAAACCCTGGCCGGTGCGGCCGCCGATGACGTAGATCTTGCCGTTGACGACCGCGGAGAACGCGTGATTGCGTGGCACCGACATCGGCTGGCGGGTTTCCCACTTGTTCGTGGCCGGGTCGTAGACTTCGTTGACGCTGAGAACCCGGGAGGGCCCGAAGGCGGTGAAGAACGGGTCCTTTGATTCGAGACGCCCGAGCGAATCATTGATTACTCGCCCCTCCATCGTCGTCGCGCCACCGATCGTGTAGATCTTGCCGCCGGCCTCGACCGCCACCGCGGAGCCACGCTTCGTGGGCACCGGCGGCAGTGACTTCCAGGAATCCGTCGCCGGATCGTATTGCCACGCGTTGTCGATCGGCTGCCAGGCGGCGCCGAGCGGGAGAGCGGTCTCCGACGGCGCCACGAAGCCGCCCATCACGTAGATCTTGCCGTTCGCTGCGGCCAGCGCCGCATGGTGGGCCGGCTTCGGCATCGGCTGTTTCTTCGTCCACTTGTCGGTGGCCGGGTCGTACTCGTAGTTGACGCCCGCGGCCTTGCCGTCGTCCCAGCCGCCGATGACATACAGTTTGCCGTTCGCTTCCACACCGTAGAGTTCCTCGTCCGGCACGGGGAACGGTGCGCCCTTCTTCCAGGGCGATGCTGGCATCTGAGCCGATGCGGGCGCGACGACAACCAGGCTCGCCATCATCACGGCAAGCACCGCGGTTGCCCGTTGTAAGACTTTCAACATGAAATGCTCCTTCCGAATCATTGACACGTGTTCAGCGGTCCGTCGCAGCCGGCGCCACGCTCTTCGTGGCGGTCGGCGACGGCGGAAAAAAGAATCCGAGGTCCAGGATGTCGTGCATCGCGGTGTGCACGGACAGCGTCGGGTCGAGGAACGTCAGCGCCCCCGCCGACTGGATCATCCCGCTCACCAGGTGGAAGCGATTGCCGATCACCGCGCCGGCGACGCCGTGACGCGGCATCGGCATGGGCGGCAGCGTGATCCAGGAATTCGTCGCCGGGTTGTAGGCTTCGACGGCGCGATACGCGCCGACGAGCTGCGTGGTGGTCACCTCGCCGCCGGCGACATAAATCAGGCGGCCATCGGTACCGGAGGCTCCGCCGCTGCGGGCGGTTGGCATCCGCTCCTTCGGCATGCTCCACGTGTTGGAGGCGGGGTCGTACTCTTCGACCGTATTCGTGTTGGTGGCCGAGAGGATGAAGCCGTGGCCGGTGCGGCCGCCGATGACGTAGATCTTGCCGTTGACGACGCCGCCGAACGCGTGGTTGCGCGGCACCGACATCGGATTGCGCGTCTCCCACTTGTTCGTCGCCGGGTCGTACACTTCATTCGTGGCGAGCACCTTGGCGGGCCCGAAGGCCGTGAAGAACGGCGCCTTGTCGCCGTCCATCGTCGTGGCGCCGCCGATGACGTAGATCTTGCCGCCGACTTCCGCGGCGATCGCAGAACCACGCTTGCCGGCCAGCGGTGCGATCGGCTTCCATGAATCAGTCGCCGGATTGAACTCATACGCGTCGCCGATCGGTTCCCATGCCGCACCGAGCGGGATCGGGGTGTTCGTCGGAGCGACGAAGCCGCCAAACGCGTAAATCTTGCCGTTCACCGCGGCAAGCGCCGCGTGATGGGCCGGCCGCGGCATTGGACTCTTCTTCGTCCACTTGTCAGTCGCCGGGTCGTACTCGTAGTTGGCGCCCCGGGCTTTGCCATTGTCCCAGCCGCCCATCACGTAGAGTTTGCCGTTGACGGTCACGCCGTACAGCTCCTCGTCGGGCTCCGGAAATGGTGCGCCCTTTTTCCAGGGCGAGGTGGGCATCTGCGCGTGCGCGGTCGTGATGAAGGCCACGCTGGCGATCATCAGTGCGAGTACCGCGGTTCCCCGTTGAAACACTTTCGACATGCAAATCTCCTTTGACTCTGATAAACGACGAACGACCTCTTATTTCGTGTTGACGATCAGACCAAACAGCAAGTAGTTGACATCTCTGTTGCCCGGACTCCTTTCCCACATGTAGGACGGCTGAAACATCAGCTGTTTGGTGACCGGTATCGTGACCCCGGACCAGACTCGATCTCTGTTCCATCCGCCTTTGCGTTCGTAAAAGCTTTCGTATGAGGCGAACGGTTTCCACGTGCGCCCTCCAACCGCGAGGGGATGCGCGATCCCAATGCGGCCGCGATAGCGGCCGATATCGTTTGCGGCGCCTTCACGAAACCTTCTGACGTACATGTTGCGAGCGGAAATCTCGAACTTCTGGATGGGGAACGTGACCGTGCCGTCGATGCGAAACTGATTTTCTTCGTAGCTGTCGGTCGCTCCCAAAGGCTGGGGCGTCATCTTGTTGAGCCCGCTGGCCGGAACCCAGTTATAGAGATAGCTGGGAGTAATCGTCAGAAACTTCGTCGCCCGCACAGGAACGTCAATCTGGACGACGGGTACTTGGAATTCGCCGATGTAGAACGTGGAGAGTTTGAAATCCACACCTTGTCGGATAGGCGTGCTCACGGTGAGCCAGGGCGAGGGCGCAACCACCGAGCCGCGGCCTTCGTGCGCATCAGGTGCATCGGGTGCCCCGACTTCTTGGGCAGCACACGGCGCGCCTAGCCACATCAAACCGACCACCAGAACACTTGACGCCAGATATCGCGCACATCGTGTGAGCGTTCGCATACCGCCTCCAGGAACATCGCGCTCGAGAAGCGAACCTTCGTATAGGTCCGCACGTCACGCGCTGGGAGATGGCAATGGCGATGCCGGCCCGCGTTTCGTCGCAGACATTCGGGAATGCGCGTGTTTGTTCCTGGTTCCGGCCTGAATAGACGTCTGTTTTCGGACGATGCGTCTGAAAACACGCGGCGACGCCCAAGCCGTACTCCACGACATCGAAAGATTTCGTTTCCGAGCGCAGGCATCACCTTTGCCCTCACGCACGGGCAAGGAAGGTGGAGATGACACGACCGAAGCTCAAAACGATTCTCGGCGTCGTACTCGCGTTCGTGTGTGTGGCCAGGCCAGCGCTGGCGCAAACGCAGGCGACAACGACAAACGCCACACAGCCGTCAGGGGGTCAGGATCAGTCTGCCGCCGCAATGGCCCAGGAGGCAGCCAATCCGTTCTCCAGTCGTTGGCTGTTGCAAATACAGCAGAACAACAGGCGGATGGACATGCCGCTCGAATCTGGAGATCGGATGCAGAGCAACCTGATGTTTCAACCGTTGCTGAGTGTGGCACTCAGCGAGAAGTGGGGGCTGTACATGCGTCCAGTCGTCACCATCGTTGATTCCTTGCCCCACCTCGATCAGAAGGGCCAAAGTGAACGAACGAACGGGTTCGGCGACACCGTCCTTGGCGTTGCCGCGGCGCGTCCCTTGTTCGGGGGACGGCTCGTGCTCGGCGCAGGCCCCACGTTCGCGTTTCCTACAGCGTCGGCGCGAGAGCTCGGCCAGGACACCTGGCAGATCGGCCCCGATGTCGGAGCCACGCTGCTCGGCAAGAACTTCATCGCCTACGCCTTCGTGCAGCAATGGTTCAAGGTCGGCGGAGACGGTCGGGACACCAACCAGATGAACGGCGTGTTCAACTTCACGTACACCTTCGCAAACGGCTACACGATAGGCACCCAGCCGAGCCTCTCGGTCAATTGGGAGGCACCCGAAGACAACCGGGTGGCATTTTCGATCGGACCACAGATAGGAAAGCTCTGCAGATGCGGGGGCCTGCCGACGTTGTTCCAGGTGCAGGTTGAGTACTACCCCGTTCGTCCAAACGTCGCCCGTCCGACGTGGAACATTCAGCTGCAAGCGACGCCGACGATTCCGGCCCTGATCAAGAGGAGCCTCTTCTGACGAGGGTCTAGCGGTTCAGACCGCGGCGCGTGATGCGCTGCGGCCACTCGTTCAAATGGAGAGAGTCATGTCAAGCACAGTCGCTCGGTCCGACTTCGGACCAGCGGTAAGAGAAGGCAACGTGCCGCGAACGATCGCGTACTGGGGAGCGACGGGTCTCGTGACGATCGTGCCTCTGCTCGCCGCCTTCGCGTATTTGACCAGCAGCCCCGAGGCGGTCGAGAACTTCCGCCATGTGGGATACCCGCAGCAGTTGCGCGTCCTGCTCGGCGTCGCGAAGCTGTCCGGCGCCATCGTGCTGCTCCTTCCCCGATTGCCGCGGTTGAAGGAATGGGCCTACGCCGGCTTTACGTTCATGTGGATCGCGGCAACCGTGGCGCACTATCTGGCCGGCGACAAGCCGTTGTTCCTGCTGCCGGTCGTATTGATCGGAGCGCTCGCCGTTTCGTACCTCACCCGCTCGTCCGATCGGCGTATTTCGGAGGCCATCTGCTGGCGGCCCGAACCCCTGGAGTCGGGCGTGTTCCGGGACGCATTCTGAGACTGGCACGCCGTGACCAACGAAATGGCCATCGAAACCTCGCAGGGGCCTGCTGAATCGCGCATCAGCGTGACCGGCCGCCTGGTGATCGAATCGTCACCTCGCCTTCGGGCCTTGCTTATGAAAGCGATCCGGAAGGGGACAAGCGCCGTGCTCGTGATTGACCTGACGGCGCTCAGCTATCTCGATACGTCAGGGGTGGCGACGTTCCTCGAGGCGGCACGCGTCGCGTCGGCCCGAGGGATGCGTTTGCGTGTTATCGGTCTCACTGGCGAACCACGGATGCTGGCGCAGATCGCGGAGCTCGACGTCATCTTCCGGGCCTACGGCTCGGACCTCGAGCTCACGTGATGATTGCGGCCATTGGGCGCACGGCGATCTCCTCGGCAGCGGACGTCGGCACGCTGACCATTCAGCTGTGGCGATCGGTGCTGCGGCTGCCGGCCGCGCTCCCGATGGTCGGAAACGGCCGCCGCTGGCGTACGGCGGTGCGCCAGATGATGGCCATCGGCGTCAGCGCACTGCCGGTCGTCGCGCTGATGTCCTTCTGCCTGGGTTCAGTGGCGGCGCTCCAGGCGGCTGCAGAGCTCCGTCGATACGGTGCGACGCGCTACGTCGTCGAATTCATCGCGATAGCGTTCACGCGCGAGCTCGGCGCGATTATCACCGCCATTGCTGTGAGCGGACGCTCGGCGTCGGCGATCGCCGCCGAAGTTTCCACAATGGTGGTGAGCCAGGAACTGGATGCGCTCCGGGTGATGGGGCTCGACCCGATCGAATTCACGCTCGCGCCGAAATACCTGGGAGCACTCATCACGCTGCCGTGCCTCACGATCCTGAGCACCTTTTTCGGGATCGCGGCCGGCTACGCCTTCCTTGCAGCGAGCATCGACATGACGGCGCGGGTGTTCATTCGCGAGGCCCTCGCGTCGATCATGCTCCGCGACGTCGTCCTCACGCTCGTGAAGAGCCTGGTATTCGCCACGATCATCGTGCATGTCGGCTACATGGAAGGGCTTCGCGTCAGCGGCGGCCCGGAAGCCGTCGGTCGGGGGACGACCGCCGCCGTCGTGAACGCGACGTTCCTCGTGATCGTCGCCGACCTCGCGGCAACCGCACTGTTCTACATCCTGGGATGGAGTGCTGCGGGATGACGACGAACACCGTCGCCACCGCACGTGAAGCCCTCATTTCGATCCGCGACGTGTCGGTCGCCTACGGCGGCAGGCGCGTGCTCGATAGCGTCAGCCGCGACATCCACCGCGGCGAAATCGTGGCGTTGCTCGGTGGCAGCGGATCGGGCAAGACGACGCTGCTGAGACGCGTCATCGGTCTCGAACGACCCGACAGCGGCAGCATCATGATCGGTGGTGTCGACCTGACCGCGTGTTCCGAGGCCGAACTGGCCGTGGTCCGACGGAAGATTGGTGTGGCGTTCCAGGAGTCGGCGCTCTTCAGCTCGCTGACAGTGGACGAGAACGCGGCGCTGCCGATTCGCGAACTCACCGACCTCGCCGATCCGATTGTTGCGCAGATGGTGTGGATGAAGCTGAAGGCAGTCGGGCTGGCCGATGCCGGAAGGCTGTATCCGCGGGAGCTGTCCGGCGGCATGAAAAAGCGTGCCGCGATCGCGAGGGCGATCGCGCTCGATCCGGACATCGTCGTGCTCGACGAGCCGTCGGCCGGGCTCGATCCGATCATCGCCGCCGGCCTCGACGAGCTGATTCTGTTCCTCAAACGTGGCTTCGGCATGACGGTGCTGGTTGTCACCCATGCGCTCGACAGCGCCTTTCGCATTGCGGATCGTGTGGCGATGCTCTACCAGGGGTCGCTGATTGCGGTGGGCACACCGGCGGAGTTCAAGGCGAGCATACACCCACGCGTGCGGCAGTTCGTCCAGGGTGAGCCCGAGCGTCTGTCCGACGCGTCCGAGGGGTTCGCCGCTTCGTTCCTGAAGGAGTTCCACGCGTGACTACCGAAACGAAGGTCGGGGTATTCGTCATCACCGCGCTGGTGCTGCTGGCGGCGACCATTTACGGCGTGCACACCACACGCACCGTCCGCGGTCAGGTGCGGTTCAAGACATATCTTCACGACGCCGGCGGACTCGACGCCGATACCAGCGTGCTGTTCGGCGGAATCAAAGTCGGACAGGTCACGACGGTGCGACCCGACACCGCCGATCCGACGCGGATCGAGATCGCATTCGAGGTCAAGGCCGGTACGCCGGTGAACGGCCAATCGAAAGCCCAAGTGGGAACGGTCAGTCTCATGGGAACCCCATCGCTTCTGATCACGACGGGGAGCAACGAGGCGCCCCGGCTCGCTCCGGGCGCGGTCGTCCCGTCCCAGGAGAGCGTGAGCACCAGCGAGCTGACCCGGCGAATCGGAATCGTCGCCGACAACGCGAACAACGTGCTGGTCGATCTCCACCGAGAAATCCCCGTGATCGCTGCCCAGCTGCATTCCGTGCTGGACAACGTCAACACATTGACCGGCGCAGAGAACCAGCAGCAGATTCGGACGGTGCTTGCCGGCGTCCGAACGCTCGTGAACGACACCGATGCGGTCATTGTCTCGGCGAAGCCGCTGATGGCCAACATCGACCAGACGGTCAGCAATGTAAGCCGCACGTTCGACTCGGTGCGCGGAACCGTTGACTCGCTACGAGAGCCGCTCGTGGATGATCTCAAGGCGCTGCACGACACGCTCGAGGATGCCCGCGGCGCGATCGGCAGCGTCCAGGGCGTGGTGCGAACCAACGAGGACGATTTCGCCGAAACGATGCGCGCCCTCCGGACGGCGTCAGAGAACCTTCGGACGATGACCGAGCAGCTGAAGGCGCGGCCGTGGAACCTGATTCGGACAACGCAGTCAAACGATCGAAAGGTACCCCGATGAGATTCTTACTGCCGTCAATGACGCTGGTCGCCGTGTTCGCGGTCGGGTGCGGCGGCGTCCGCTATCCGAGGACCTACACACTCGACCTGACCGGAGCAGCCGCGGCGCACGCGCGACCGTCAGCCCTTGGCGCGCTCGCCGTTCGCGATTTCAGCTGTCCGGATTACCTTTCCGACGGGCGAATCGTGTATCGGCCCACGCGCACTGAAGTCGGGTATTACGAGTACCACCGGTGGGCCATGACCCTGCGTCGGATGATCACCGACTCGATCGCCGACCGTATTCGAACTGGAGGCGTGTTTGGGTCTGTCGAATCCGCGAAGAATGCTGCTGGGGTGACGTACGTGCTGACCGGCGCCATCGAGCGGTTAGAGGAAGTTGACGATGGCCGCGACGTTCAGGTGATTGTCCAGCTCTCCGCGCAGCTCGTCGACACCCGCGCGCAGAAGACCGTGTGGCGCCATTCCGAAACCGCGAGCGAGCCGGTGAGCAAACGCGACGTTTCAGGCGTCGTGGGCGGCCTCTCGGCGGCGACGCGGCGGGCCATCGACACGCTGATCGCGTCTCTCGAATCGGATGTTGCGTTGGATGCGCCGCACTGAGCCTGCCGACGCGTTGGGTGTCCGGTTCGGCGTCTTGGGAGGGCACGTGACACAGTTCTGACACAATCCGGACTCGCACTTCGCCGGACGCACATCGACTAATACGCTTTGATGAACGACGCGGCAGGCGCGCTGTCACGCGAACTGACGAAGGCGAGCACGAAAAGCGCGCCAAGCGCCAAGTCTATGGCGCCGGCGCCCAAGACGCCCGCCGAAACCCGATCAGCCGCGTACAGCATCACCACCGCCAAACTGAACGAGAGCTTTTCCAGCACACCCATGAGCATCAACGGCCGATAGCGCTCGACGTCGCGCGCAATGAGCAGGAACACGAACTGCCACGAGAGTGCAACGCCGATGAATCCGTAGAAATGTTCCGGCTGCGCCATCGGCGCCGGAAGGTCAAGGCCCCACTCGACAAAGTACTGCGGCAGCAGAACGACGATTCCGTAGATGCCAGCGAGAAGAAACACGCGCCTGGCGAACTTAGGTCCGAGATCCATGAACGCTCCCCTTACCGCCATACCAGAGCACGACACATCCGTTCTCGAACGTCCGCGCGTGCGCGAATGTGAGGTTCAGCGGCTGTCGAAGCCCGGCGAGGAAGGACTTGCCAGCGCCAAGTGCAACGGGATTGACGACTATCTGAATCGTGTCGATGAGCCCGGCGTCCGCAAGCTGCGTGACGAGGCTGCCGCTCCCGAGGATCGCCATATCGGGGCCGCGCTCCGCTTTCATCCGGCTGATCGTTCCAACGAGATCGTTCTTAATCTGTGTCGTCTTGTTCCAGTCAGCCGACGTCAAGGTCCGCGAAAACACGATCTTTGACACCGCATTCATCTGAGCCGCCACCTCCGGCATCGCTTTGGCGGCCGCCGGCGTAGGCCACCAAGCGGCCATCATGTCGTACGTCGTGCGACCGAACACCAGGACGCCACTGGCTGCGGCGTTTTCTGCGACGAACTCCTGCCATTGGGCGTCGTCCGGCGGCTTGTGTGCAAAGCTCATGTCCCCGAGCGGATCACAGAAATAGCCGTCGAGGCTGACGTGCATGAACGCGCTAAGCCGACGGGATGGGGCGGGCGCCATCGTCAGACCGTCGCTGGTGACTTGACGTAGCGGAGTGAGCCGGGAGTGGTAAGGGTCTCGCCCGTCTCGAGCAAGGTCTTGAGTCCCGACAGGATCATCGGCCAGCCACCATAGAGCTCCGCGTTCGCGCCGCCACGCAGCTGGTCATGCGTCACGGTCAGGCGGCACGAGTCGCCGACCGGCTCGATCTCCCACGTGACGCGCGAATGCCCTTCGGCTTTCACGTCGTCGCTCCAGAGCGCACGGAACGTCTGCACGAGACGGCGAGGTGGGTCCACTTCGACATTCTCGCCCTCGGCGATCTCGACGCCCGGCGAGGTGGTCATGTCGGTGGCGAGCGCGTGATAACGGGAGCCCGGCGTCCAGTCCGAATGGAGGCCGACGCCGAAGGAGTACTTCGACCGCCGCTCCGGGTCGGTGATCGCCTGCCAGAGGCGCTCCGGCGTTGTCTTGATGTAGATCTCGTAGACCTTCTCCATCGTCTCCTCCTCGATGTCTTTCTTGAGCCGAGTGAGCATCGCCGCCATAGGCGCAGCGTACTTGTCGATCCACCGATCGTGGATCTGGCGGATGGGCACCGCGTTCAGGAAGTGGAGCTTTTCCCGACCGCGCCACTTGGTGACGACCAAGCGCGCGTCCTCGAGCACGCGGAGGTGCTTCATGACGCCGAAGCGAGTCATGGCGAGACGGCGTTCTAGCTGGCCGAGCGTCTGACCGTCCTGCCGAAACAGCATGTCCAGCAGCCGGCGTCGCGTGGGGTCGGCGACCGCCTTGAAGACCGCATCCATGACCATTACGATATGTGACCATATGGTCACATGTCAAGTCGGCTCGAGGATTACGTCTGCGTTGGAATTGTCGGCTTCATCGCAGGTTCGGCAGGCGCGATCACCGCAATCACCGTCGCCGATCTAGTGTCCCGTCACCACGGTGACGGGACACTAGGTCCCGACTGGTACCCCATCGCACTCGCGCTCACGGCGTTCCCCTGCGTATGGCTTGGCGGCGTGCTCCACGGTGTCAGGCACGCGAGCGCCGACGACCGCGGCGCTATTCCATTTGGAACGTGAGGAACTGAAACCTTCCCGATCGTTCGATGCGCAACACGACCGCCGCGCCGCGTTTCAGCAATGCCACCGCGTCCCTCAGTTGAGCGACCGACTCAATGGAGCTGCGATTGAGGGACGAGATCACGTCCCCGGGCTCCAGGCCGGTCTCCGCGGCGTCGAAGCCGCGTCCGTTGCCGACGACCACCACGCCACGCTCGCTGCGCATGTCGCTGCGAATGGGTGACGGCGCGTCGGCGAGATCGAGCCCAAAGATCCCAAGCCGTTCGATGTGGCTCGTCGCCAGATCGGTGAAGCCGCGGAACGTGTCAACCGGCTCGCTCGAAATGTGCGGCGGCACATGAAATGACA
>Ga0184611_1000201_pt1 | contig 10694 bp, 13 predicted proteins | sample PLM3_5_coex_FD_133162 | JGI IMG/M metagenome (GOLD analysis project Ga0184611, IMG submission 133162) | Groundwater sediment microbial communities from an aquifer in East River, Colorado, USA - PLM3_5_coex | ecosystem: Environmental > Terrestrial > Soil > Riparian zone | place: USA: East River...
GCCAAGGTGCCGCGCAGAATGTCAGCGGCGGTGGCCTGCACCACGTTCTCGCACAAGGTGCCGTGCCAGATCTTGGACCGGCCATAGCCCCTGGAGAACCGCAACTGGACCGACTGACCGACGACCTTGTCGTCATCGTCCAGCTCGTCGACCGTCTCATACTTGATGCCGCGGTAGGCCAGACAGCGGCCGGACGGCAGCTGGCAGTACAACGTGCCTTTGAGGATCTGCGGCAGGTAGATGTAGGTCAGCCGGCCGACCGCTTGGGGCTGGCCCGGCTGCTCCAGCGCCCGGTTGGCGGCGCCCCACAGGCCGTAGGAGGAATCCTCGTCGTGCTTGCCCCAAAACCGAACACACCAGGGATTGGCCTGCCGCCACTGCGCGACCGCTTCCTTGGCTTCGTGTTCCGGTAAGTAGAGGCCGTAATTGGCGCCCATGTTGGCCAAAGCGCCGACCCCGCCGCCGAAGCCGAGTGCTAATTCGGCGACTTTGCCACGCTGCCGTAGCGATTTGCTGATTTCTGCCACGGCTACGCCGGACATGGCGGCGGCGGTGCGGGTGTAGAGGTCCGGCAGCGAGGGGTTGGCGTCGATGTCGCGGAAGATCTGCAACCGCTTCAAGGCGCCCTCGGACTGTGGACCGACCAGCCACGGCAATATCCGCGCCTCAATCTGCGCGAAGTCACTGACCACGAACTGATTCGCGTCACCGGCAACAAAAGTGGGGCGAATCAACAACGCCAGCTTGCGCAATACCGGCGTGGCGTCGCCGAGCTGGGCCAGCTGATTGTAGGTGGCGCCGTCGAGAATCGCCTCGATCGCATCATGTTCGTAGGCGAGAAAGCTCCGCGCCAGGTTCTGGATCTGGACACCGCGGGAGGAAAACCGGCCGGTTTGCGGGGCGCCATTGAATACGTACTGCCCATAGACCACGCCATCGACCTGCTGGGCGAGAATTTTCGAATACTTGGCCGGTGTGGTCGACCCGCCGTACAAACGCACCTGGAGCGCGCGCAGCGCCCGGTGGTGGCCGATCGCCGTGCAGTAGGGGATCAGCTTCTCGATCCGGCCGCGGGTCAGGCTGTACTTGGCCGGCCGCTTGATGGTGCCGTCGTCGGCTTCCTCTTCCTCCCGCCTGGTTAGTATTTTAATCCCATCGCCATCCGGCGGCAGCTGGTGGCGCAGCCAGGTGGTCAGCAGCTTGACTTGGCCGGTGGTGGTGACGGCGCCGTCGGTGATCTCGCGCAGCTCGTCGCAACCGCAAGCCTTGGCGAGCTTGGCCAACTTGTCGGCCTTCCTGGCGAATTTCACATCGACGCCGATGCCGCGATCGTTGATGATCTCGGCCGCCCAATACTCTTGCCACTCCCGCTCCGGCAGCTGCCTGGTTCTGAGGAAGAGACTGCGCATGGCGTCGATGTCGCCGATCGCATAGGCGCAAAACAGCCGCCATTGCGCCGGGTGGCTCTGTGGGGTCGCCGTCGAATCCGGCAGGCAGAACAGCTTGATGTAGGCGCCGCCGTCCTCGACCTTGAGCGTCGAGCCGCTGGCCTTGCAGGCGCCAGCCAGGTCTGGCGGCAAGCCCGCGGCAGTGGCCTGCACCGAGGGGTCGATGCACATGTCCGGCCGCAACGGCGGGGCGTTTCGCAGCGCGAAATTCCACACCGCCCGATCGAACCCGGCGTTGAACGCCGCGAACACGCCGTCGTCGTACCAGGCGCGCTGGTAGAACTCAGTGAAATCCAACGGCAGGTGGTGCCAACTCAGCGGCGCGCCCGGCTCTGGCGCCATAATCAGCTTGGTCGGACCATGGCCGATCGCGTAGGTCAGGATGATCGCCGCAGCATCGTCATCGCAGGCATAGCGGGTGGCGCCAGCCTTTTGCAGGTCTTCGCCCGACTTCGTTTCGAAGTCGAACCAGCAAATGTTGTTGGTGTCGAAGGTGCGGGCGGTCATTGCGCGCGCCCCGAAAACAGACATGACCGGCAGCCTTTGCCGGCACACTCCGGGCATAGCGGCTTGGCCATCTGCTCGATCATGTCATCGAACTCAAACAGCACATTGCGGGCTTCGTGTTCGGGCGTCCACGTATCTCCGGGATAAACCCAGGCGCAGCCCAGCCCGCGCACGGTTACGCTCTCCTTGTTGATCCAGAGCCGGCCGCGCCACTCCGGGTGGGCGTCGAGCAGCAATTTGCGCAGTCTGGCCCGGTGAGCGGCGCGTGTGAGCATGGCAAGGCATTCCCTGGGATGAGGGGGAAGGGGTGGCCAAAATAGGGGGTGGGTTTTAGCCACCCCCCTACCGAAGGATTTAGCCGAGCGGCGGCGCCGGGCGGCGGCGCTGCCCGGACGCGCGGACCGGCGCCGGAGCCGGCTCGTCGTCCGGCACGGTCGACGGTGCGTCCGCCACCAGCGGCGGCTTGACCGGCCGGCCGTTGCTGGCCGGAGCCGGCTTGGGATCCGGCGACGTCGCGCCGCCCTCCATCTCGCCGTTGAAGTTGGCCCAGCCGACCACTTCGAAGATCGGGTTGTTGATCCAGCCGTAGTCGGCATGCTTGTACCGCTCCGACTTGAACTGGATCACCGGGCAAGGGTAAGCGCGGTTCTTGCGCAGCTGCGCCTTGATCTCGTTCACAAGATTGTCGAACCCCTTCAAGGTGCCGCCGCTGCTGTTCTTGAACTGCACCTCGACGCCGGCATCCTCGCCGTTCAAACACACAGCTTCAAAACTGCGCTGCTCGGCGAACGGAAAGCCCTCGATCGGGTCCGGCTTCTTCGGCTTCGGCTCCGACATTGGGCACATCACCTCGCCGAGCCGCTCATTCTTCCTGGTCCCCTCGTAACGCGACCAGCAGACATAGCCGTGGCAGATCGATAACAGGTTGATCGCCCAGTTAGAGCCGACCTGCATCGGGTCGTCGGCCTGGCCGATGGTCCAGAGGCCGTCGGCCTTGCCGAGCTTGATCAGATCCTTGCCGCCGCCGGGCACGTTGGTGGTGGCCTGCGATTCCTCGATCCCGGCCAGCAATCTGTTGGCGAGATCCTCGGTCAGCGCAGTCGAGCCTAAGCTTCGCTTTACGATGTCATTCATAATCTGTCCTCTCCTGTTCATGGAGCCGGCTCGGTTGAGCCGGCTTAGTTTGCGCCGTGACTATTGTCATGACGCAATTGCTTCAGCGCATCCATCAACTCGGCCGCGGCCTTGGCGCGATCGATGCGCGGCGCCGGGTCGCTGTCCGGCGCGATGACGGTTTCGTCAGTCTCCGGGATGTAGCGCAACGTGTCGGGGATCTTGACGCCGAGCTTTTTGGCGACCTTGTCGGTGTGGCCGAAGGTCTGCAACTTCTCTTGCCAGATATCCTCGTCGGCAAAACCCAGCCGCTTCAGATTGAACGCCACGGTGTCGCTGTCGATCCACTGGCGCAGCTTGGTCTTGAGCTTGAGCTTCCAGCCCGGCACGGTGCCGCCGTTCTCCAGATAAGAGTGAACCTGTTCGTCGACTTGTTTCTTATAGTCGGCGGCCAGATCGGCCAGGTACTTGGCCTTGGCCAGAAACTCACCGTAAGCGGCCGCGTTACCGTCGTCGACTACGGAAGCCGTCAACTGCGCCGGCATGATTTCCATGTTGACCAAATCAAACAGCGGCTTGGTGTGCTCGGGGCAACACGGCCGGGCCGGGCACCAGCGGCAATGCTCGCCGGCTTGCAGCGGCGGGTTCTTGCCGAGCGCCTTGATAATCGCGTGGTCCATGTCCTCGATAAACATCTTCACTTCGGTGCGGGTGATCTGCGTGTGCGTCAGCGGCTCGCTGGTGCGCGGCTGGATGATGGCGACCGCCAACCGCTTGCCGTGGAAGATCTTGGCCGGCAACGTTTCCATCGCGCCGGCAAAATAAAACATCAATTGCGGATTAACCCGCTCGCCTTGTTCGTCCTTGTAGACCGCGCGGACCGCCACGCCCTGGCCGAACTTCCAATCGGCCATCAACACTGTCTTGCTGTTCGCCAGCAGCAAATCGCAGGTGCCATAGGCGCCCGGCACGGACGGAAACTTCACGGTCAATTCGTTGGCGACCACAACAAAGCCGCCGCCATACTCGTCCATCAAATCGTAAAGATTATTGATTGCGGGAATTATCGAATCGTCGAGGTGATGCTGCTCCAGAACGCGATCGAGGAATATAACGCCGAGCAAGCTGCGCGCGGTGTCGATCATGTCGTCCGGATCGTCGGGTAAAACCTCCTGGCTATATTTAACCAGCAACGCATCCATCACCGTGTGCATTGCCGAACCGTAGTTGGCATATCCACTGGGGATCGCGGCTTGCTCTGGAATGCGCTGCAACAGCTTGAAGCTGCCGGGACAGTGCAGCATGCGATCGGCGGTCGAGCCGCCGACAAGATTGGAATGCAGGGCCATTGTCGTTTCCTATTCTCTTCTCTTCTAATCTGTTTGCAGCGCGCATCAGGGCATAGATCGGCATGGCTGTCAAATTATCTGTGAGAGAGAACGCGATCGAGCGGCAATTGCGCGAGCGGGTCGAGGCGCTGGGCGGCGAGTGCATCAAGGTGACGGTAATCGGCCGGCGTGGGTTCTTCGACCGGCTGGTGGTGCTGCCGGGCGGGCGGGTCATATTCGTCGAGGTGAAGCGGCCGCGCGGCGGCAGAACCACAACCCACCAGATGTTGTGGCACAGCCGCTTCGACCTACTAGGGCTAGCGATTGCGGTGGTGAAGAACTCGGCGGATATTGACGCCTTGCTGAAAAACTAAAGGCCGAGGAGGTGGCAATCCTCCCCGGCCTTATCTGAAGCCCAGTCATCCCTGAAAGGACATGCAGTGTGAACAAGTTTTACCAATCCGAGCCGGCGGCGCAAGCAGAACAATTGCAGCCGAAGCCAATCCACGCCTACCGCGAGATATGGCGGCGGATCCGCGACAATGGCTACGATGTCATACCCTTACGAGGCCGCGACGGGCCGTTCCGCGGCTGGCCTAGCCAACCCAACGACGACGCGGCGATCGCCACCTGGCGCGGCCGGGCCGCCGGCATCCGCATGTTCCACAGCACGGCCTTTGTCATCGACCTGGACGTGCGCGACTTAGGCGTACGCCAGGCGCTGCTTGGCGCCTTGGCGCGGCGCTGGCCGGACTTCATGGCCGAGTGCCTGCGCCGGACCTCCGGCGGCACGACGCTGGCGCTGATTGGGCAGGTGGCGACGGCGCGCAAGCGGCTGTGGACGGCCCGGTTTAAGTCGGGGCCGAAGCCGGAGGATAAGCCGCACCTGGTCGAGTACTTCGCCGGCAACGACAAACGCTATGTCGCGGTACACGGATTCCACTCGCCGGGCCGGATCTATGGCTACCAGGGGCGCTCGATCACCGAGGTGCCGCTGCGCGATCTGCCGTGGTTTCCCGAAGCGGACATCCCTTTGATGATATCCGAGTGCGAGCGAGTGATGGGTGGATTAGGTCTGGAACAAATCAAGGTCGTGCAGCCGCATCTGCCGGGCGAGCATATCTACGACCTGAAGCCCGAAGATGTACTGATGCTGTCGGACGGCGAGCGAATTGTGCTCAGCGAGTTGGAAAAGCGCGCCGGCACCCGTAGAATCAAGGCTTACGCGAATATCTGGGATCCGCAAAGCCGCACCGCGGACCGGGTATTGGTGAATATGTCCGGCGCCGTTGGCCTAACGCTCTGGGACACCAAAACCGGCGTGTCGCACCGCTGGGCGGCGCTGTCGCCGGCCGATGATGTCGAGTTGCGGCGAATGCTGAACAGCATCAAGCACCCATGGGAGGAACAGTGATGGCCAAGGTCTATCCAATGCCGGGCCGGCCGGCCGAGACTGATTCACTGGAGGTGAAGGTGGCTTGGCTGGTACGGACGCACGGGTTCGACGCCAGGGCCGGCCGGGTGGTGATGCTGTACGAGCCGTCGGCCAATTGCTCGATGACGGTGCAGTCGTTCAAGGAGGAGTACGCCGCCTGGTCCGAGCTTCTGCCACAGATGGGCAAGCGGGGGCCGATCGCGCCCAAGCTTATACTGGCGACCGACCGCTGGTCGCGCAGCGCCAAGCGGCTGTCGATCGCCGGTGTACGGATGCATCCGGCCGAGGACTTCCCGGTCTATGCCGAAGCCGGGCAGGTGTTCAAGAACACCTATCGCCGGCCGGTGCATGAGCCGGCCGAGGGCGCCGACTTGCAGCCGTTCCTGGATTTCTTGGACAGGTTCTTGCCGGCCGAAACCGAGCGCAACTTCTGGCTCGACTGGATGGCGCATAAGTGGCTGTACCCGGCGATCCCCGGCAGCTCGCCCTGGTTCGTGGCCGACAGCGACGGCGGGCCGCTCACCGGCAAGTACGGCACCGGCCGCGGGTTCATGGCGCGGGTGCTGCACAAGCTCTATGGCGAGGCGTACTGCAAGGCCGAGGACTTCGATATCTTAACGGGAACATCCGCGCAGGCGGTCTACACCGACTGGCAGGCCAATAATCTCTTGGTCACGGTCGATGAGGCGCATGCCTCGCCGACAGCGCACCGCAAGGGCGAGAAGCGCAGCGTGTACACGGCGCTGAAGCATGTGCTGGACCCAGCGCCGAAGCGGCGCACGTTCAAGGTGAAGGGGCTGCCGGCGTTCGACGGCATGAGCTTCTGCTCGGTGTGCGTGGCAACCAACCACGTCAATGCCGCGGCCATTCCAGCGAACGACCGCAGGGTCACTGTGCTGCGCAACGGTCGCGAAATGACGCCGGCCGAGGCCAAGGCCATGGATGTGTGGATTAACGCACCAGGGAGCATGGCTGCGCTGGTGGAGTACCTGGAATCGAGCGACCTCTCCCGGTTCGACATGTTCACGCCAATGAAAACCGCTGCCAAGGATGAGATGGCGGACCTCGCCAAGAATGATATCGAGCATGCGCTGGTCGACTTTGCCGCGGATGACGAGCGCGGGTTGGTGGTTCCGAAGAGGTTCCTGGAGCGGGCGCTGCTGGAGTACCTCACGGGCGGCAGCGAGCGCGACGGCGGCAACGCCAGCGCCTGGCGCGCGCAGCTGGCCGGCGCGTTCGATGAGCATTGCGCGGTGGTGAAACTGGACAGCGGCGACAAGGCCAAGATCCGGGTCAACAAGCAGCGTTACACCCTGTATGCGTTCCGCTCGCGGATGGTGGCGGCGCTTAGGTTGAATGTGACGGAGCGCAGGGCGCAGACCGAGAAATGGTACCCGGTCGATGACATCCAGACGATCCTCCGCGAGGTCAAAACGGGGGACACGGAGGGGACGGAGACGGGGGACAGCTAGCGCGACACCCCCAAAAAAGTTCCACGCGCGCTTGGGACGGGGGACGGGGGACAGGCCGGGGGACAGCGGAGCCTATTGATAACACTCAATAAAGTTAATGTTGTCCCCTGTCCCCTGTGTTTAGGTATATACATGCGAGAGAAATCGTATTTTTTATATATACAGCACTACCCCCCTTAATTGGGGGGACAGGGGGACAACCCTGCCGGCTATGCCCCCGGCAGGGTCGATTTCATAGTTTAGATGTCGCAAACTTTGCCGATGATTTGACAGCGGAGCATCTGCAACTGGCGCTCTGTTGGCGCCGGCGGTTTAGGTTTTGATGCCGGCGAGCTGTATTGCATGGCCATACCCCAAGCCAACACTACGGCGATCAGGGCTGCGGCGTTGAGCAGGCGCTGTCTCATTGGCGATGCTCCTCCGGGACGCCGAATTTCTCGTACATGTCCATGAGCCTGGCGACGACTTCGGGCACGTCCGAGCTACCGTCCGCCATGCGGTAGATGGTTGATCTGCCCATGCCTAGGATTTTATGTGCGGTGCTGATGTTGTACCCCAGGGCTGCCAAGCCCTCGATTAGGCGTTCCTTGGTCACGGCTTCACCCCCTGGCCCCTATCTGGGCGGTGTCGACCTTTGATCAGCCGTTTGATTTGGCGGGCTTCCTGGGGATTTATTGGCTGGCCATGCCGGCCGGATGCGGCAATCGCCCGGTCGATTGCCAAGTCTTGGGGTGACGGCTTGGGTTTAGATTTCAGATAAAATTGATCTTCCCGGCCGTTCATGGTCACGCCATCGGTCCAGGTCAGGCCCCAATAGCAATCGTTTACTGTGCAGTGAACGAGCCACTGCCCTACGCTGTCATGCACCACGCGATAGATATCGCTGGCCCAATGCACGGTATCGCCGCGGAGTACCGCGGCCTTGATTTGTTCAAGTGTCATGATCTTTCCTGTTCTGTTTTCGGCATGATTGCCGCTCATGCCGCGGGCACTTGCCCGCGGCATGCACTGCGATCAAACCTCTTCGATTGCGATGCTATCGCCAGGGTTTAGCGTCCATTCACCGATCATGCGGATTAGTGCGTTGCCTATGACGGCGCTTTGATCCTGATCTTCGCGCGCATCGATCCGCTGGCGGTCCAACTCTCCGCCATGGTCACCACGCAACACGGCATAGACGCTCATATGGTTTCTCATGTTCTCACACTGCTTCCAGATGGATTCGATCTTCGCGGACCAAGTTGCAGTCCAGCACGTTGCTAGGTTTGCTGCCCTTGTCCCATTTCACTGTGACCATGTGGACTCCTTCGCGGAGCGGCTTGCTCTGCAACACGACTTCGCCGCGGGCGAACGGTGCCCATCCGGTGAATTGCCCGGTATTGCGGAGAAACTCCCGCGAGTATGCCACGCGCGCTCCAATGGTTATTTGTCGGTCCGTTTTCATGGTTAGAATCCTTTCCATTCGGCTTGTGCTTCCAGCGGGATGACTGTCATCGAATCGCAATCTGCGGGTTCGCGAGCGATGTATTCTTCAACTGCGTCGCGGGTTCGAAATGGACCTAACGCGCGGTAACCATCGCGGGGATTGCCGACTAAGATAATTTGCAATCCGCCATCTGGCTTATGAATAGAAGAGGCCATGTTTCTGATCTTTCCTGTTTTCGGCATGATTGCCGCATATGCCGTGCGATTGCTCGCACGGCATAAACTGCAATCAGACGCGTTCAACCGATACGATTTCAGCGGTATAGCCGTAGCGTTGCCATTTGCGTTGTTCGCCTTGGGCCAGGTCAATGCGGCCGCACCAGGTAACAACCTTTGCGGTTTTGCCGTGTCCCCACACGGCTATTGCGTGGGTGTAGATTCTCTGCGCCGCACTCTTTCGCGTTCCGATTATTTCGCCATTGTGACGTGCGGCATATTTGAAAGCGGACATATTCTGATCTTTCCTGTTTTCGGCGTGATTGCCGCATATGCCGCGCGCTATTCGCGCGCGGCATAAGCTCCAATCATCCCACCACGAATCCGCTTTGATCTTTTTTGCCCAAACCCTTGGCATAAAGCGCAACCGCGCTTGATGCCGGGTCAATGTGCCGGACGTCTGTATCGTCGCCATCCACCACGGGGAGTCCGCGAAAGGATTCGCCATTGGCCAGCATGGAATTGACCATTGCGCGATTGCGGAAAACCACGGCCAATCGCATGCCGGCCGCGATTGCCAAGTCGACTTGTTTCTGAAAATCAGGAACGCCAGAATAGCTAAACGTCAAATCATAGTTTGATGGCACGTTTTTGCGGTTGGCGAGCTTGGTATAATCGTAAAATTGAACGTCCGGGAAAGCTTGGATGATTCCATAATTTTCCCATCGCAAGTCACTAGTCCCGTTCAAGCGAACCAACAAAACGAAACCTTGCTTTGCCGCGCGCTTTTCGAACAAGGCTACTTCCGCCTTGATCATGGCAATGCATTCGTCGCGGAATTGCAGAAAAAACAGAGTCTTGCGCAAGCGCGACATCTCAACCGATTTCATCGCGCCGCGGCCGGCCGATTTCAGGCAAGGGTCAAAGCACTTTGCCAATGCGGCATTGGCGCAAACATTGACGCCGGACATGGTATAGGGAGCCAAATAGAGAATTGCGGTTTTGAATCCGAGCTTGTTCCCTTTAATCACCTTGGTTGAACCATCAAGGCGAAGCATCGCATCGGGTTTTTGCGAAAACCATTTTGTGTATTTGGGCGATGCGAGAATCGCGTCGCGCGTTTCAGGAGCGATGCGGGAAAGATCATAGATGATAGTGGAAGTGGAAAAGGCGGACATGTTCGATTCCTGTTAAGGTGTTTTGTTTGGTTCGTTTCAACAGTCGTGATATTATCCCGATCGGGACAATATGCAATCCCTATTCTCAAATTAGTTGAGGCGATTTTTTGGACAAAAAGAAAAAGCGCGACGCGCGGCCGCAATCAGGCAATGCAGCATGGCGCGCGGCCGCATTGCGCCAGCGATTTACCAAGGGGCGAACAAATCGCCGTATATGCAAAGCAATCGCGCGCCATAGTGGCGCGCCATGTGGCCAACTGGCCATGAAAGGCGTTTCAGTATGCCGGTATCATGGGGGCAACATGCTGCAAGCTCGCAATCGATCAATCGAGGTAAAGCGCAATGCCAAGCGAAAAGGTAACGCGACTAGATATGAGGCAAGGCGGTTCAAGCGAAGCACCACTAAAAGCGATAGTGCGTCATGCCCTATTGCAGATTCTTAAAGACAGCGAAGCTAGTGCAGCGGCCAAAGCATCGGCCGGCCGCACGTTGCTGCAATACTTCAGTGAAGAAAGCGCAACGCAACGCCGCGGCGCGGACATGACGGCCGCTGAGTTGGAACGCGCCATCGC
>Ga0184611_1000204_pt1 | contig 10653 bp, 13 predicted proteins | sample PLM3_5_coex_FD_133162 | JGI IMG/M metagenome (GOLD analysis project Ga0184611, IMG submission 133162) | Groundwater sediment microbial communities from an aquifer in East River, Colorado, USA - PLM3_5_coex | ecosystem: Environmental > Terrestrial > Soil > Riparian zone | place: USA: East River...
CCCGGTAGTATCCAGCGTGAGGCGGACGAGCTGCTATTCCAGGGCATTGCTAACAGGACCATGCGCCTGGGTTCCGGGGATGAGGGTGCCTATGCCCGGCTCGATATCGCCAACGATGCGGTCGGGGCCACTGATATCATCGTGTCGATCGAAAAGAATGACACCGAGATCGGCACCATTACGATTGCCGTTGGCGAACAGGATGGCGCGTTCAATGTTCCGGCGGCCACCGACTTTGCCGAGGGCGATCGCTATGCGTTGCGGGTTACGCAGTCCGACAACGCCGAACCGTCCGGCCTGTCGGTGACGCTGCCGTTCGTGCGCACGGATATCTGATGGCGGCGGACTTTGGGCCGGCACTCGGGCTCGACTTTCTGACGCGGCCCATCAACGTCCAATGGGAGAGCGGTCTGGCCGTCGAGTTCGGCGACAAGGCCGAAGACGCGCCAACGCCACCCAACCTCGAAACGCGGTTCCAAAGGCGAAGAAGAAAGTGAGCTATCTAACGTTACCAAATGGCATTCCTAATTTCTCCAAAGCAGTGTTTTCGCTCTGGTTCAGAGTGCCAAGAGAGTCGGTCATTGCGGCATCGACCCATTCCCTTCCGACAGACGATGAAAACTTTTTCATGATGCAACATGTCTTGCCGCTGCTGACTTATGGTGTAGTCCAGACCAATGCCAACTATCAACTGATGTACAAAGACATTGTTGGAACGAAGCCTCCGGGTTCAGATATTGTCGTGATCCAACCGGTTGGATATCAGCGTCATACCCCTTATGAGGTCGATCCATGCATGATCGGGCTTGTGTGTTCCGATGACGGCATGTTCAACCTGGCGTTTAACATTCAGATGGGTGATAAAGGTTCTTATCAAAGTTTAATATGGTTTGTAACAGGTTTGGATTATGTCGAAGACTCGACGGAAGGGAACATTCCCGGCTCGGGCTTTGTTGGGACCGGAACGGGTGCGTACAAAACAACTATCGTCGATGGCACATATGGCATTCAAGACGCGCAGAACGAGTTCTTTTATGTGGAAACCGAGATAAGCCTTGAACCAGATAAATGGCATCACCTACTGCTGTCGTTTGATGTGGATGGTTCACTTACAGTGGGAGAACATCCCAGCAGTGATTGCCAATTGTGGTACGCAATCGATGATGTCGATTACAGGGGGCCCGAAAACATGGGGCCTTTCAGAGACGCACCCGATGATGGCCTGGGATCTAATACCATTCTGACCAGCAATGTTTACCGGCAGTCCGGCGTTATTCCTCCCGAGGGGGGTAGGCTGTTTTTCAATAATTATATTGCGGAACCTTCTGGCAGCTATTCGCCACAGTCAATCCCGAGTAACGGGTCGGAGCTAGGCTTTCCTGCCGCCGCCCACTACATGGAAGGGATTTTTCGGTGCGAGATGGCCGAATTCCAGATGTGGACCGGCGTCACATTGGACACTGACATAAACAGTAATCGCCGAGTCTTTATCGATGAAGATGGCAACCCAGTCAGTCCGACGGAGGGCGCCACCGAAAATGATCCTCGTGGGCCGGCAGAAAAACTGCTGGGGAAAAAACCTGATGTGTTGCTGCATGGGAGCAGCAACTGGAAGATCGGCAAGAACACCGGGACAACCGGGATCGAAATCAATTCCGCTGGCGAGGAGATCCTCATTCCCGGTGGGCAATTCATCCCCACGGGTGGAATCGAAAAATACAAGCCCGAGCCGGCACTCACCGAAACTCCCACTGCGTGACATGGGCAAGGCGTAAATGCTGATCTGCAACGTCAGCCTGCGCCCACCGCGGACGGCAATCGCGGCCGATCTTGTCGAGGCAATCACCGCTACAGATGCGACCGCGACCGGGAACATTGTTTTCGCCACGCTGGTCGACGACCCGGCTTCGGTTGGCGACATCGTCAACGCCTATCTCGGCGAGATCATGCTCGAGGCGGCCAGCGCCAGCGATACACTCGAAGCTGGTTCCAGCTATGTCGCCGTGATCGATGAGGCTGCTACCGCCATTGCCGCGCAAGATAGTACTGCCGGCGCGGTGCCTGTAACGACAACAAGCATCGCTGGTCCGTTGTTCGTGTTCGACACGACATTCACGGCCACGTCGCTCACCGTGATCAATGTAGGATTGCGCTGATGGCTTTCTACGATACCAGCTGGTACTGCAACTTCGGCAACGGAACGAGCACGGGTTACTATGCCGTCACGGTTCGGCCGCAGAATACGGCGGTGGCGGCTGGTGTGCTGCGGCGGCAATTCACTGCACCGGCGGTTGGCAGCGAGCGGGTGTTTGTCTGCATCGTCGCCGGCACGACCGCCAACACCACCGACGCGACGTGGACGATCACGCGCGGGGCTAAGACCACTGACGGCACCGCCACCTGGCAGGAATGCACCGGAGCATCCGCAGTCAACGGCGATCTGACCAACACTGCAACCTGGACGCAGGCCAAGGCGATCGGGCCGCCAACGCTGGGCGCGATCATCCAGCGTAACAACGGCGCGAGCTATTGGATATGCAGCACGGCTGGCACGCTGGGAGCGAGCGAGCCGGCATGGGCCAGCAATACTGCGGGCACAACACAAGCCGATGGTACAACGACGTGGACTTGCTTGGGAGTGGTGGGCAATTTCACCGGCGGGCAGGCACCGCATGCGCGGCTGGCCAATGCCTGCGCAACGAACTGGTTTGCGGCCGGCAACACGGTCTATGTCGGCGCCAATCATGCGGAGACGCAGGCGACGGCAATCACGATCGCCCCTACGGGGTCAAACTCGACGGCGGTCGCCAGGATACTTTGCCACAACCAGGCTGGCAGCTATCCGCCAGCGGCGGCTGACCTGGCGACGGGGGCCACTGTTTCAACCACTGGCAACGTGACGACCAGCTTCACTGCAGGTGGGTCGATTTATGTCTACGGCATCGCCTTCAAGGCCGCTGTCGGGGTCGCGGGATCAACCGGATCATATCTGACGCTGGCTCCTTCAGTCGCGGGCGGGAGTTCCGGTATTGAGATTTACTTTGACCGCTGTTCGTTTGAGATTGCGGCGACAGCATCTGGCTCATTTTTGCAACTCGGCACCAACGTTGGGGGTTCGGCCTGCAGCATCGTGTTTAATAATACGACCGTGAAGTTTGGTAGCACTGGACAATTTATCAATGTAACAACAGTACAATTCTTCTGGCAAAACACTGGCCAGGTGTTGGTTAGCGGATCGTCAGTGCCGTCGCTGTTGTTACAGCCGTCCATCCTCATCATGGGTACATTGCACAACATTGTTCTGGAAGCTCTTGACCTCAGTCAATTGACCGGGGCGCTGTTCGGATCGTCTAATTTCGAAGTCGGCACGGTACTGATCAAGGATTGCAAACTTAACGCAACCGCGACGATAACCACGCCTGCCAATACTGGATTCCATATTCAATTGGTTCGCTGTGATAGTGCCGCCACTGCCTATAAATCCGCTCGCTATACCTATGAAGGGACCGAGACCACAGAGACCTCGGTTACTCGCGTGGGCGGTGCAGTTGATCCTACCGGCCAGGCGCAATCGCGCAAGATCGTCACCAACGCTAATACGCATTGGTTAAGGCCGTTTGAGGCCGAACCGTATGCGATCTGGAATCCAACCACCGGCGCCAATGTGACAGTGACGGTATGCGGCACCGTCAATGCGGGCGCGGTGCCGAACGACGACGACATCTGGGTCGAGGTGGAATACCTGGGATCATCGGCGACGCCGGTAGGCACCATCGTCACCACCACCAAGAGCAACGTGCTCGCAAGCGGAGCAGCCGTTGCCTCGGACAGCTCGTCATGGAACGCCGGCGGCAGCGGCGCAGGTTGGTCGCCGTTCAAGCTGGTGGCCACGCTGTCATCGCCGCAGCCGGGCATGGTTGGATATATCGATGTCCGCGTGCGCGCCGCCAAGGCATCGACGACCTATTACATCGATCCCAAGATCGAGCTGACCTAACTTTAGCAGGAGAAATCCAATGACGGAAGAACGCGCACCCGCGCGCGAATGCACTGACGCATCCGTGGTCCGCGGCAATGGCATCAGCGAACAGGCCGAGGCGCACGGCCGTTACGAGATCGAGTGCCGCGACAAAGACGGCAAACTGAAATGGCGCGACACCATCGAGAACGTGGTGGCGACTGTCGGCAAAAACTTGGCGCTCGATACCTTCCTCGCCGGCGCGGCTTATACCGTGACTGGGCCATTCATGGGGCTGATCTCGTCGGTATCATACGCGGCGGTGGCCGCGGGCGACACCATGGCCTCGCATGCGGGTTGGCTGGAGGCCGGTGGCACCAATGCGCCGACCTATACCGGCAATCGCAAGACCGCCGTTTGGTCGACCGCTGCCTCGGGAGCCAAGGCACTGTCGGCGGCGCTGTCGTTTGCCATCACCAGCACCGGCACCGTGAAGGGTGCATTCGTCTGCTACGGCAGCGGCGCGCTCAACACCAAGGACAACACCGCCGGCACGCTATGGTCGGCCGGCACGTTCTCGACCGGCGACAAGGCCGTGGTGAACGGGGACACATTGAATGTCAATTACTCGACTTCACTTTGACATATGTTCATCGACTAAGGCATTTCGATGAGGCGCGAATATCTCTGGGCTCTCCTGACATTGATCATTGCGGTGGCCTTGGCCTTCATTCTGTTGAGCGTGGCAAAGGACGAATCCAGAAGCGAGGGAAAGCCGCCCTGCATGAGCGAGGAAGACCGGGACAAGATATTACGCATGTCGCTGCGTGCGATTGACCAGGCGTTCCAGCATCATGTGAATAATCTGTTCAGCAACTGGGTTCTAGATGCGAGCCAGCAACCGTCGCGTGCTCAGAAGGGAATGCAGAACGGGATCAAGGCGTGGCTTCGCGCCCAGGATGATGCAAAGAAATGGCTTCCGGCAGTCTGTCCATAAATTATGGGCCGTAGCATGCACCAGCCCCTGCCCTTGTGGGTTACCGCCACAGTGATCGGCATCGCGCTCCTGCTCGCGCTGCTGGTGTGGCTCGGCTATGACCGCTGGTCGGATATCGTGCAATGAGTGACGTGCCTCCCTGGCTCAACGTGATGCGCAGCCTGACCGGCACCAAGGAAGTAGCAGGAGCAGGCGCAAACCCGGTCATCATCGGCATGACCACCGAGATTGCGCGGCGTTTTCCCGACATGGAAGACTATTGTGATCAGCGCGCTTGGGATACGGACGAGACTCCGTGGTGTGGTGTGGCTGGTGGATATTGCATGGCTTTGTCCGGCATTCGTCCACCATTCAAATCAGGGTCCGACACTGACTGTTTCGGCTGGGCGCGATCGTGGGCCGATGATCCGAATTACACCGTTCTGAAAACGCCCCGGTTGGGCTGTGTGGTTGTGCTGTCGCGATCCGGTGGAGGACACGTCACATTCTACGAGAGCACATCTGGTTCAAACTACATGTGCAGAGGGGGCAATCAATCTAATGCCGTTACATTGGCTGCATTCCCTAAATCGAATGTGGTTGCACTCTGCTGGCCATCTGCCGAGCCCATCCCCGAGCCGATCGAGCCGCCGGCAGATGCATTACCTGTCTTGCGCAAAGGCGACTCTGGTCCGGCTGTGGTCAAGCTGCAAGAACTGTTGCCGAAGTGGATCGACGGGGATTTCGGATCAACCACGGAAGCCTTGGTCAAGGAGTTCCAGCGGTCACAGGGCTTGGCGATCGATGGGGTGGTAGGGGAGCAGACTTGGGCCGCGCTGCTGGATGAGGAACCGCCTGTCGTTCCGTTGCCGCCTGCGGGCGAATTGCCGAAGTTTGTTGCCACCGGCAAGTGTTCTTGGTTTGGCGGGCCTGATGACAAGGGCGTGAAGCCGGACGAGGGGCTGGCGTTCATCTACGAGGTAGATCAGGCACCACATTTGTTTTTGCCGGAGCAACCGCCGTACACGTCTGGGCTGGCACGCCGATTAGACCCGGATGTCTTTTATATCGCCTGTCGATGGGACTACAAAGAGACACCGCGCGACATGCTGCTTAACGAAATGGCATTGGTGCGAGTGCCAGAGACAGACGAATCAATGCTGGCCTTCCCAGCCGATTGGGGGCCAAACGAAAAGACCGGCCGGATCGCTGACCTCTCTCCCGGCTTGATGGATGCCTTGGACATCGACACCGATGACGTGGTCGAGGTGATCTTTCCCTATAAAGAGGAGCGACCATGACTGACACGGGCGACGAGCGGCAATTTTCCATCACCGGAACCGCTACCAGCACGGGCGGCAAGCCTGGGCCGCAGGGCGAGCCGGGCACATCAATGATAGCAGGCGCTGGAGCGCCAACGCAGGACATGCCAGTCGGCACGCTCTATCTCGATAGCGAGACAGGCGATCTTTATGAATTCAAAGCTTGAAGAAGGTGCACGGGACCAACAAGGAATAGCAGGACGAAAATGGCTTGGCAACAAATAGGCAATCTGCGCGGTCCACCGGGACCACCTGGCCCGCAAGGCGAGGCTGCTGACACTGCTTACCTCGAGGAGCAGATCATCGCGCTGGAGGCGCGGATCACCGCGCTGGAAGAGGGGAAGGAACCGCCGCCGCCCATCGAGCCGATCGAGCCGATCGAGCCGATCGAGCCGCCGGATGAGAGCGAAACAACGACGAAAGATTTTAACGCTCCGGTCGAGCTTGGCGGTTGCGGCTGCACCGATCCGTCCGATGCGGCTATTTGTGGGGCGGCTGTCATTGAATGGCGGAAGTTCGTCGTCGCCAATCCCGGCGCAACTTTGAAGATGGCCAAGGGAGACTATAACCTCAACGCAGCGACGTTGATACAAAGCGACCCGAAAGGGAATGCCGGTCCCGACACCCTAATGATCCCAAGTTGCACAATCGACGCTGCGCCGGGGACGACCGTCGAACAATTCAATGCTCTGGGAATCTTCAATGAGTTCCCCGCTGGCATCAACGGCAGCGAACGCAGTGGCGCATTCATTGCGACTGCGCACGCAGGCGAGGGCCACGTCACCTTATTGAATGCTGCGGAGAAGGCTGATTTCACGGTTGGTAGATGGGTCGCGGTGTGTGGAATTGCCACGCAGTCTTTGGGCTACCCACCTAACTTCCAGCACGTCGAATTTCACCAGATCACGGACATCAGTGAGCACGGCACGCTCACGCTGGACGCCCCACTGCGCAAGAGCTACTCGCAAACGTGGCCCAACAATATCGACTATCCGATCACCATCGGCGGCGCGGCCTGCGTCCACCGCATGGGGCCGAACTGGGACATTGCGCAGACTGTTAGAAACATCCGCGCCCTGCATTCAGATGTCGGTGGTGGGATCAAAGGCTTCGCGGCTCAGCCGATCAGGAGCATCACACTCGAAAATATCATATTCGATGAGATTCCTTATAGTCCGACGGTTTGCCAGATGGCGAAACTTATCAATTGCTCAATGGTGAACGCCAGTGGCGAGATGGACAAGATGATTGAGACGGTCATCTATGATCATTGCGACATTCGGCAAATGAACATCCAAAGCTCCGCGCCTAATCATTTGATCTTCAAGAGCTGCAACATCGCCGGGGGATTTCCCGCCGGGACCGGACAGCACCTGACCATTGAAGACTCAACAGTTGGCGGGGCGTTCCACACCGGCACCGGCTTCGGCCGTTGCGGCGATCTGGTTATCGCCAATTCCATCTTGCCCAACTGGGTCATGGCCACGCACGGCATCGTCCCCGATCTGATGGCTTGCTTCGAATATCTCGGAGATGGTCTTTGGTTGTTCAGTTCCAATGATTATACCCGAGCAATGAACTTTGAGCAGGCGGTGATTCCGGGCTATCAGTACGCTTTCGCGTATGCGACGGGCGATGCTGTGATTTACCCGGACGGCAGCGATGAGCCGATCTACTTCTGCATCACCGACATCAGCGATGCCACTGTCCCCGGCACCTATAAATACTATATGCAAACGGACATGCCCTATGCGGTTGGTGATCTGCCAACGGCGACATTCGGCCATGGCCATCCCTGGAACACCTTTCAGGCAATCCCATACACCAGCATCACGATTGACGGGGTTCGTCAGGTGGGTGGCTTCGCTGCCACCGTAGACTGTTCGGCTGTGATGCCGTGACCGTTTCCGACGAGCACATCCGCGAGCTGATCTAGCCCTCCCGCGGAAGCCCTGATCCGCAGCCCCGGTGGCCTCCTCGCCGGGGTTTTTTTATTCCAAAATGGCATCCGGGTGGGTTGTAATCGTATTAATACATAGTGTACCGTGCCATCCCGTACCATTCTGGTTGTGCGTAGGTGCGGGGCTGCTGCCGGAATTCAACCGGCCAAGACGGGAGGCGACGAAATGGGAATGCGTTGTGAGTATTGCATCGATATCGGGCGCCGCATCAAGAACGCCCGCGAAGAACGACGAATGACCCAAGGCGAACTCGGGCGTCAGTTCGGCGTCCCGTTTCAAATGGTGCAGCGATGGGAACAGGGCGGGCAGCTCACGATCGAACGCATCGTCGCCATCGCCATTTCGCTCAAGCTTGATCCCACCTGGCTGATCACCGGGCAATACGGCGTCAAGCCCGAACTGTGCCGGGCTCTGTCCGAGACCTCGCTGCGAATGGATCGGGCGCAGAGTGCGACCGATATGATGGCCACGATGAAAGTTCGCGATAAATTGCGCCGGCAAATCGATCCGTTGCTAGGGGTGCAACCGCTGTCGCTGTCGTTGTGTGAGGTGCTGCGAGGATTGATGCCGACGATCACTCTTGCTTCGCAATTCTAGCGATCTTGGCGACCATCTTGTCCGGGTTGAACTTGAGGGCACGGGCGAGATCACACAGCTCGCAAACATCAATCCGCCTCTGGCCGCTTTCGATCTTGGCAAGCCAGGATTGAGTGCGGCCAAGCTTTCTCGCCACATCGCGTTGGCGCATGCCCGACGCCCGGCGTTTCTCAATCAGTAATCGAATAAGCGCCTTGTGGCTCGCGCGCTGAATTGTATCCATCCCTCCGTTTTTGGATGCCAAAATGGCATAGACCAAATCGGAATATCTGGAACATTCTAAACTGCGCGGCCCATCCTGACCACATTGGACGCGGCCTTCTTGCCGCTGACGATCGCCTGCAGTTCGCGCGCCCAGGCCTCCAGCGCCTGCCGCTTCTCGGCGTCATAGCGGTGCATGTTATAGTGCTTGCGGTTAACGCTCTGCGGGGTGTGGTTGGCGATCCGCTCAATCAGGGAATCGGCACAGCCGAGCATGCCGAGCCGGGTGCATAGCGTCCGGCGCAGATCGTGCGGCGTGGGATATTCCTTGCGCCAGATCTTGGCGCCGGGGCCGTCGCCGTCCGTGAGCGCGTCGCCGAAGCGCCGCATGGCGGTGCCGAGGGAGTGACCCTCGATCGGGCTGCCATCGACCGTGGACGGGAATACGAACTCCGACTCCTCGGGAACCAGCGACAGCGCCTCGTTGACGGTGTCGAGCAGGAGCGAGGGCAGGGGCAGCGCCAGCGTCTGCTTGGTCTTGACCCGTTCCGGTGGCAGCACCAGCGCCGCGGCGGCCTTGTCGTCCAGGTCGTGCAGCTCGTCCTTGCGCAATCCGGCAACCTCGGATGAGCGCATGCCGGTCAGCAGCGCCAACCGCAATGCGAGGCCAGTCGACTGTGACACCGGCGTCTCCACGATGCGGGTCCAGAACAGTCGGAGTTCGTCGTCGGAAAGGACACGTTCCTTGGCTCGCTCCTTGCCGCGCTTCTTCAATCCCGCGATCGGGTGGGCCTCGAGCAGGCCGACCTCAATGGCGAAACTGAATATCTTGCTGACCAGCGCATGCACCCGGTTTGCCGCCGAGTGATGGCCGGCACCGATGATCTGCTCGAGCCGCTCGATGACCACGGGCCGCTTGATATCAGCGAAGGGCCGAGTGCTCCAGTACGGCAAAAGATGCTTCTCAAGATTGCGCCGGTTTTCCTCGAAGCTGCTGGCGCGGTTGTGCCGCTTGGAGTGTTCGCGCAAATATCTTTCCGCGAGGTATCCAAAAGTGCGCCGATCGAGGGCCTCGTTCAGCTTCGCTTGTTTGGCTAATCGCGCGACGACTGCAGGGTCGTCCTGGCCCTCGTCAATTTTGCCGCGTTGTTCGTCGGCCTTCTTTCTTGCTTGCTTGAGCGTGACGCTCGGATAGTGTCCAAGCTTCACGCGCTTGATCTTCCCATGGAATGAGTACCGCAACGACCACGTCGCAATGCCATTGGCGGTCAATCGCAGTTGCAGATTGCGGCAAGAGATGTCGTTGATCTCGATGCGTCCGATCGCCGGGGGCTTCAAGGTTCGAAGGAAATTGTCGGTGATATCTTTGCGCATTGGTTCAGCCCATCATGCCGATGTTCTTCAGGACAACCACCGTCGAGGTCACGACCGCACCAATGCCAAACATCAGTGTGACGATGGCTTGATAGAGCGCGGCGATCGACGGCTTGGCGTCGAGCCTGGCGTTAACGTAGGCAAACCACTGATCCATGTCTGAGCGTAATCTGCTCAGGTCCGCGCGCAAGCCAAGCAGGTCCGCGCGCAAGATTTCAAATTCACTGGCGGTCATTGGCGGTAGGATCGGATGGTTATGTGCGA
>Ga0184611_1000205_pt1 | contig 10637 bp, 14 predicted proteins | sample PLM3_5_coex_FD_133162 | JGI IMG/M metagenome (GOLD analysis project Ga0184611, IMG submission 133162) | Groundwater sediment microbial communities from an aquifer in East River, Colorado, USA - PLM3_5_coex | ecosystem: Environmental > Terrestrial > Soil > Riparian zone | place: USA: East River...
CAATTGATGAAGCTGTGCTCCGACAATTGGAATTCCACCAGCCGTCTCGCCAATTGCCGACATAAGCCCCAACTGCTCCTGAAGTTGAGATAGAGTTCGTACAGCCCCAGGAATTGCAAAAATCGCTGTACCCGCAAATGCATATCGAAGCGTCGTACCGAACGCGCGCATCTGCCGTTCAGCAATACCGATCTGATTTCCAGCAGTGTATCCGGCTCGACCAATTCCAAGAATACCGCCAGAAATTTGACCCATGACCGCAAGCGAATTGCCCGAGCTAGCGGAGAAGGTCGTTGTAATTCTGTTATGAATGCTACTCATTAGTTCACTGAGACTTCAGGTGTCCAATCGACGTTGTAATTTTCATCTTCCTTTGGTCTGTAAATCTTTTCCTGAATATCCGGTGGAAGTTCGCTGCTGTCTGTAATTGGTTTACCACAGACTTCACAGTGAGGCTCCTCTAGTCGTTTTCTGCATTCTCCGGTATGGGTTCGTCTAAGCCGCTCGTCCCAGTCGATTGCTTGGTTGAGGAATACCCATGTAATTTGGCCGTGAGTTGCTTCGGCCCAAGACTTCCAAGGAAGCGTTTCAGAGCGTACCATTGCTTGCCAGATAGCTCGTTCCAGTCCATTTCGTTTAAGACTTTTTTTGCCTCCACGATCTGCTCCTCCGTCAATCCCTCAATCGACGGGGAAGACTTCTCGATCATTTCGAAATACATATCAATTAGGTAATTAATGTCAGAGACTTCGAGGGCATCGTTCATTTCCTCAATGCTTGAAAACATTTGCTGTGGCAAATCGTCTGGCTCACGAATCGCGCGCAGGAGGGTTTCCTGTGTCAGCGCACGATCACGCAATTGATGGCCCGCTAGATTTTCAGCGGCATTGATCTTTGAAACGTTTTCCAAACAAATGTCGTACTCTGCCTCGGTGAGAGGCACAAGCGCGACCCGTACTTCTGGCTCGCTTAGAAGGTTTTCAATTTCACAAGCTGCTTGGCCGAGCCGCATTCGGTCAAGACGACGCTCAATTAGCTTCTGCGCTGTTTCCATTTTCCGCCCTTTCAAAGAATTCCCGTAGTTCGTTTACTGATTCGAAATTAACCCACCCTTGAGGAACTACAAGGAATTTCCCATTGCAGTGCGTACACGCTAGCTCTAGAAAAATTTCAGACATTTTGCCTTGGCCCTCTGATTCCTGAGATACAACAGTAGGATTCATCACCCCACAGTGAGGGCAGAGAGGCGGTGACGCCGGAATTTCAAACTCTGGCTCTGTAGCCAGTGTCTCCAACGCCACCACCGCCCTTTCAACTAGTTCTTCCGCCCTTTTCTCCATCGCTAGCCTCGGTCGTACCCTGGAATCGTTATATCGCAGTCCAGGGTCACATTGTCCTGTGTCGAGCGAATGGAAATTCTAGCCCAGTTCGCTCCTCTATAGGTATGGAATGTATTTCCTCGCTTCGTCTGAACAACAAAGTCACGCATCGTGCGTAGCGTGTCTTCGTCATTCATCCCTGCCGCTGCTCCGTCCTTTAGGAGAACGCAATTGAAAGTTACCGTGGCTTCGTCAGCCGGACGCACACGACGTAGAACTGGCCCGTCGGTACCAAATGCACCCTGGTAATTAACCTCCTGCCTGAACTCCTCTGACATTTCCTGTACCGCCGCGAAATGCTCGTTGTTGCGGAAGGAAATTCCAAGATCGACAGCCGTTAGACCTTCCAACCATGCCATCTGTAATTAACCTCCTTCCTTAAACCGGAATATCCAGGCTAGCTGCAACCTGAATGGTCGAAATTCCGCGAACTACAGTTCCTTCGTAAGCAACTGTAATTTGCCTGTTGTCGAGGGACGACGTTACCTGCACGTTGTAACCGCTTGTACCGTCATTTTGCGCCTTCGGCTTAATCCAAGATCGCCGCTCCAAAAGCAGAGCCTCTACGCCGGACTGAATTCTGCCGCGAACGTCCGGTGTATTTGGCTGCCGAAGGAATCCGTTATTTGTCAAATAATCCCTCACGTCCACAAATACCTGATCGACAATAATTCTCGTCTGTAGAGAATCGAACGTGCCGTCAGTCGTGAACGTAGTTCGCAGATGTGTAATTAGAACGCCGCCAGCACTATCGGGCATGACTGGCGAAACGCCACCCTGAAGCAAATCCTCGAAATCGTTAGTTGCTACACCGCCAACAGTCTTGACACGCAAAAGATTGTAATTGTTCACGTCCTTTTCAATCCCGGTCAAAAGCGGAAGCACCCAACGGTCAAGGTCATTTGTGGGATCGCCATTCTTTGCAACCTCAGCAGCAACAGCAGCCGCCAAGAAAGAACCGTCACGCAAAACAGCAGGCGAGCTTTCGTCATACACTCCCGGCCCGACAAGAACAGTCCGCTTATTCAGAATTGCTGCGGCTGCTGTAATTAGAAGGGCCTTGGTCGTACCTGTCGCCATTCCAACAATTCCAAACTGCTTGTTGAAAATAACGTCAGCCTGGTTCAAGTTCGTCCCGAACGCAACTAGATCGGACTGCACAATGGAATCCGTGAGCCGCAATCTAATAAGCGGATCGCTCGCCATCGCATCCCAAATTACCTGACGCTCAACAAGCGTCGGAACGCCAGTCTTTTGCGCGACTCCAACCTTAAGGGGAGCGGCTCCCCGAGTCAGTAGGAATTTTGCAATTTGAGCAACGCGAGCCGTCGGGCCAAGAATTGTGTCCGCGTCACTAGGAGTGCTGATTGTGTAAATCTGTCCAGCCACTCCTGTACCCGCCGGTGCCGCCTGACCTTCCAAGCCAATTGGAAAGAAAATTGGCGACGTGAGCTTTGCACCGAGTGTGCTGGCATCAAGTACCTGTGGAAAAAGCTGTGTCGTCGGCACTACTATTTACCTCCTCTCAAATTCATCGTCCTGATATTAAAATCTCCAATTGCCATAAGTCCTCCCTACGGAATTGTTACTCCTCCAACATCCAAATTCGGGTCTTGCAGTTCTTCCTCAATTGTCTGAATAGGTGTGCCCTTGGGAGTTCGGCTAAATACTCTCACGTCCAAACTGCAATCCACGATCCTGTAAACATCTACATCATTAATTCTGTCCGTAAGAAATCGTCCTCCCGTATAGTTGACAATTTCAATTCGACCATCACCATCGTTGACCGCTGCATCCAAATTTTCCTGAGCGATCTTTCCCTGAAAAAGAAGCCCGAGTGTTTGCTTAACTCGCGCTCGGCTAGTCGTTCCGCCTGAGCGGTCAGTTGCCCATGCGCCTACGTCGAAATTAATTACATGAATTGCCGCCTCTTGAGGTTGAGCCACCGGATGAGCCGGATCAGTCGTGTCATCGTAATTCCACTCGCCAATATTGTCACCAAATCCCAATCGGCGCTCGTCAATTACGTCAATTTCAAAATGAACTAGAGTTTTAACAAGCGGCATCTTCTTAAACATTTCTTCAGTGCCCGGATACTCCATGACAATTTCATACGCATCATTGAAATTATCTTCCGCATATTCCTTTAGCGCTCTCATTGTTGAAAGCAGCCATTGTTCAGGATCGTATGTATTTGTCTGAGTCACGGTAGACGCCTTCCAAGCATCGGCCCGCTAAATGATCCCATCCCCGGACTCTGCACACGCTGCGCGAATCCAAAGCGACGATGCTGCGCTGTGTAAATTTCAGCCCACACTCGATGATAGACCTGGCTCGTCTCCATTAGCTGCAAAGTTTTTCTCAGACTGAGCTTTCTAATTGGCCTGCGAATTCTGGCATTCGAAATATGAATTCCGAACTCGATGAAATAAGCCTCGCGGGAATCGTTGTAAAGCTGCCACACTCCGAACCCGAGCCTTCGCACCTTCCAGCCAAAAAAGTAATTCTCAGTGATTCGCCGTACTGGAATCTTCCAAGCTGCCGCCGCATTTCTTTGCTGCGGATCGACGGGGCCTGCCGACATTTTTTGAGCGAATCCCAAATTTGTGTATGCCATCATCATTACCAGCGCGTTCATTCCGAAATTGAAATTCCTCTGGCTACCAACTGTTTCAGCCCAACGAAGATATTCCTCCAACTGCGTATAGGTGTTGTCCGTAATTTCAACAAACTGCCGTCGTCTTGGAAATCGTCTAGGCATTAGAGCGGCTCATCTGTAATTAGTCTAGCGCCAATTTCCCAGTGATGATATGGGTTGCCGTCGTCAGGGTCAGGAATGAGGTTTGCATTTACTACCGTGAATCGTTCGCCGTGGTACTCGACAAAATCCTCACCCGAGGCTCCCCAGTCGTAGAAGTCGAGAGTTTCCCCTGACCATTCGACAGGAAAAATTCCCAAGTGATCGTCGGCTTGAATGTCGCCGAACATTTGAATGAGTTGTTCTGTGCTGAGCCTTGTAGCTCGCGTTGACTGAATCGGCTGCATGAATGCTTTAACTGTAATATCCACAGTCGCAGACGGGTCAGCCAAAAAACCAGCCTCATTACAAACCTGCAATAGCGGAAACTGTAGATGAAATTCGGGATCACGAAATCCCTCCGGTGTTCGGCACGGACACGGAATTAATGAGGAGTTTTTTCGGTAGCGCACGTTCGATCCCTTTTGGGATAGAAGTGTGAGAAATTGAGTAACGAGTCCCATTAAATTAGTTCGACCAAAAGCCTCGACTGATCTGGAATTCCGGCTATCACTGATCCACCGGCAATTTCATTATCCCTCATCTGCAAAATTACAGAGAAGCTGGTACCTAGCAAAATATTCGCTTCGTTAATTAGCGCTTTGAGGTCTGGAAGGGTAGCGGCACTTGCTCCGCTTTGGGAAACAAGTCCGGCAGTGTAGGAGGATGAGCTTCCCTGTGAAATTGTGAATAGTTTGGAGCGGACGAGAACAAGTAGGGTGAGTCCACTAATGATTGCCGCCGAAGCGTCGGCAACCAAGATGGAAAGAGGGTCAGTTGTCCCGAAATACTGTTCAACTACGGCCTCCGCTTCCTGAGCTACGACATTTTCATTGACCGTGGGATCGCGAAGCATTACTCTGTCTACAATTTCAGAGACTAGACTTTCAACGCCGCCCTGAACGCCCTGCGACATTCCAAAGCTAGCTCCCTTACTGTCAGTCCACTCAATTGCAAACCAGTTCGTAAGGGACGTGGCATTTGTCGTTGTGTATTCTGTAATGTAATTTCCCTCAGTCCCAACAGGAGTCACAGTTTCAATCAAAGTGTAAGGCCCTGCTTTTACAGCAGCCTCGTAGATTTTCAAAGTGAGCAAGTCAGGCTGAGCAGGTGGAATGAAATCTAGATGAATTGGTACAGGCATTTATCCCGCCTTCATCATTCCGTCGTCATCTTTTTCTCTAGCCGAGAGTAGTTCGCCCTCTGGCGCTTCCCTGGCTGACTTCAATGTATTTTCAACCTCCACTTCCTTCGCTGCCAACAAAACTCCCTGAACGTCCTTAACTTTGCGGAGCATAGAATCTTTTTCGCCCGCCGAAAGAACTGCCTCGATAAACTTGATGATTTTTTCAAAAGCAAAAGCAGCGTCAGTTGCAATTCCTGAATCTGATCCTGCCAGCAGAGCACGGACAGTTGCCGCGTCCAGACCTGAGCCTGTTTCTGCCGCTGCAATTACAGCCTTCACCGTAGCAATATCAATTCCAGTGCCTACATCGCTCACTGAATAATTCGCAGTGCGCAGAGCAATATCGGTTCCCGTACCAGAATCAAATAGTCCAGTACGGACTAGAATACTGACAAATTCAGTGCCCGATCCTGAATCAGAGCCAGACTTAAAAGCTCCCCCGGCGTCTAGCAATCCGGCTTCGTTCCCTGAGCCTGTGTCTGACCCGCTAAGCGACGCGATGAGGATAGATGAGTCGGAACCACTCCCCGTCTCTAGGCCGCTCCAAAACGCCTGACGTAAAGCCGTGTCCGCGCCTGAGCCTGTGTCAGTACCAGTATTAAATGCCTGCCTCACCGCATTTTCAGAACCCGAGCCAGTATCCGAATCGGCGAACATAGAAACTACAACAGCATTTTCAACGACCGAACCATTTTGATCGAATACTGCGGCGAGAATATATCGGTACGTTGCCGTATCTGCACCCGCGCCCACGTCAATCCCAGTAAGAAGCGCGAGAAGCGATGCCAAATCAGAACCGCTTCCAGTATCGCTCGACGCAATTCTTGTCAGAAGCGCTGAAATTTCAGTTCCGCTTCCAGCATCCGTTCCAACAATCGGCACGGTAACTGTGGCATTTTCAGAACCCGATCCTGTGTCGAGCGCTGACGCCAGAATATATTGGTAGGTAGCGGATTCTGTGACGACTCCATTTACATCGGTTCCTGTAACTAGAGCTAGTCGTGAAGCTGTATCTGCACCCGCGCCTGTATCCGTACCAGGAATTGTTGCAGCTTCGGTTGCAATTTCAGAACCTGATCCAGTATCGCTCGACGTAATAAATGTGATAGAGACACCGCCCGCGTTAATGTAATCGCGGTCAAGCATCCCGAGACTTGCAAGGTCAGGGTCAAGCAGCGCCAGAGGCGCAAAATCGGGATCAAGTAAACCTAGGCTCATAATTACAACTGATCCGTGTAAGCTTTCATAAATTCCAGAGTGTGTGCGCCAGACGTACCGGCGTTGTACGAAAGCCCAATCAGCGAGTTCGCTATCGTGGAGTCAAATGTTGCTGAATCCGCAGGCTGAAGGGCTTTGACGTTTGCTGACAAACCAACGGCCTCTGTATTTGTAGTCCAATTAGCCTTAGCCCTAAGAATTGCAGAAGCACCCACTGCAATAAAGGCAACGTCAACTTCCATTTCCCCTCGATCAATGTTTGCGGTGCCCGCGCCCCAAGTGAAAGTTACTCTGGCCGTGTCACCTACAGCGCCCGCCGTGCCCACACGCACGTTAAGAATCGGCGTAGCTGTACCCACAGCCGTCTTGACAATAATCATGCGCCAGTGGTACGTACGGCCAATAAGGGGTGGCCCAAGACCGTCCAATTTCAAAACAGAGTTGTTCAGGTAAACATCTGCTGCACCGAGAGCTTGATCCGCTCCGAGAAGCAAGTTTGTTGAACCAACTGGAACGCTAATTTCAGCCTTGTTGTGAATCCAGCCAAGGTTTTCTGTGAACGTGAGCGATTCTCCTGGCTGAAGAACAATGGTATTGAAAATATCCCATGTTACCGGGCCGCTGCGCTCAATTACAACTCTGATCGTGACAGCAGCAGAAGCGTGAACATTAACAATCGAGACAGCCTTGATTTTACGAATATCGGTGCCCGATGTAGGAGCGCCTAGAATTGTCGTGGTCGTGGCAGTTGTAATATTCGTAAATTGTGTCTGCGGCCAATCCGGTACAGGTGGCGAAGCCTGAGTAGCCTCAATATAAGAGACAGCACAATCCAGGTCGCAGGTTGCACTTGTAATTAGCCTCAGAAGATCAGTTGAGTTAACCTGAAGATTGTGCATTAGAAATAAACCCTTCCTTGGGCTGCTCTGTCAATCCTGACCTTTTTCTTGTAATTAATGTCTGTGCCCGGAGTCAACCCGCCGCCTGCAAAATTGTCGCCTCTACCGTTCTGCCCATCGCAATATGCGCCAATGAATCCAGGGCCAACAATTTGATCGTTTTTCACGAAACCTTTAGGCGCATAAATTCCGGTGCCGACTGGCTTGTACCAGGAAGTGACAATATTTTTTCTAACCGTTATAGCAATTCCGTCATTGATCGAGTAACTCATTCCTGTAATTGAATTTAGTAGGGTAGTTCCACCAGCAAGCTTTAGGTAAATTTCCAAAAGAGTATCATAGGCAATTAAGATAAATGCCCTTTGCGCACTAGTGCCAGTACCCGGACTTTGCACTCTGACCGCAAGCCCCATGTTGTGCGCACCAGTCGGTGCGGCAGGCATATCAATTGCACAACCATGATCTGCACCCAAGAGAGTATTCCAGTAAGAATTCGACGTGGCGCCAATTCCACCGGCGAGCGCATTAGAAACAACTTTCATTTGCGTATGCCCTGAAATAATAGGGCCAGCCCACCCACTTGCAATTGGGTCTTGGTCAGCCCGCGTGAACTGATCTAGATTTGCCCAATACGGCATAATTCCAGAGAGTCCCATTAGCGCAGCAAAGCTTTCGGGAAATTTTTCATATCAGGTTCAATTGCAGGAGGAACAGGATCGCTCAGCAGAGTTCCTACATCCTCCGAGAACTGAGCGAATTGATGAGTAAATGTAAATCCTGGGTCGCCGCCTGCGCCATCGTAGTGATGAATTCCGACGCAGAAAAGCGTGGCAATTGCACTAAGCGTGGCCCCGGAACACGACACATTAATAATCAGCCGTCGGTCAAGCCAGACTTTTAGGTAATTGTTCTTAATGTATTCCACGTCAAAAGCATATCGAATTCCATCCCTCAAATTCCAAGAGGTAGGATTGTTAATACCAGCCGAATGGAGAATGTTGACGCCAGAGAAGACGTTGACGTTTTTCTTGCTGTCCAAATACAATTCAAAAATAGCCGTGGGTGTCGAATTGTATGCCGCCACAAGAATGTGACTAGCCGTAGGCGCGTAGCTCGCCGGGAGAATAATGTGTCCTCGGTAGTGACCTTTTTCAGATGTTGGCAATTTCGTGGAATTCGTCACGTCTCCTGTAGCTCTATCTGCGGTATCCGAACCAGATGAAATTGTCGCAACCGCCTTAGCGTAAATATCCGGTGAATCGGCTACCAAGGTGCAGCTTGTTTCTGTTGTATTTGCGTCGAATGCATCCGTCCACTGCTTCCAAGTGTTGTGCGTAGCCGCCGTATATGTAATTGTAACATTGACATTTTTGATACCGGCATCAAATGTTCCTGTACCAACAGTCGCAATATCAACTTCAATTCCAACTAATGTATTTGACGACCGATACGACGCGTCTACTGCTCTGTCTGTTCCTGGGCCTTTAGGCGCTGTAAATGAACCGGCAACATCCCCAATAATATTGGAGCTAAATCCACTACCTCCCGCGCCTGCGCAAACGTCTACATCATCTAGCGCATTTCGAATATACCCTGAAAAAGTAAGAGCTGTAATTCCAGTCGATCCCCAACGCGCAGTAGTCCAAGCAGTAAATTGCACAGAAGTAACTGTAGACCCGGCTGGAATTCCAAACAATGTTTCCCAAGTATCGGCTGCGCCTCCAAATCGACCTTCGACCTGATTTGTTCCGCTTGACGCTTCAGTCATTTCCAATGACGGAGAACCAGGATCAAGCAGTGTTGAAATTAGCGCTGAAAATCCACGCTCAGTTGTACCCTCAAGATCAGAGGTTGTGAAATCGAAATTTCGAGAGGCTGTAGCCATTATGAAATTTGAGAATCCAGTCTCCCCGGCGCACTTGCATTGATACGCCGGGGTCTGAAGACTAGATTTCTCCTAGTGGCCATTATGAAATTGTTACTGTTCCGGTCATTGTCCAGGTTCCCGTCGTCTTCGTACCGAGGGACTGGATTTTTCGATTTAGGTTCGTAGTACCGACAAGGAATCCCGAACCGGATGCTGTAGTTGCACCGGCTGCAATTGTCCACTCCTGCCAAGCAAAGTTTGCCTCAGTAGTTGTGAAATCTGCCCGCCAGTCTCGCGACTGTGCTCCGTTCGATCCTGGCGAAACGGGATAGGTCGCAACCATGATCTTGTAAAAACGGTTGGCCGCGTTCTGTGTTGCCAACAATTCCGTATCGGTTGCAGCGGCGGCTGTGGCTGTGTCTCCAACGCCGATAAATGCATTTGCGTTGTTGTATGCCGTACCGCCTGCGCCACACAGCAAATCAAGCAAACGCCCAATTCCTTCGTTGACCAAAAGATTGCCCTGAATTTCAACGCACTCCTCTGGTTCGCCAACGAGCTTTCTTAGAACGTCGCTTGTAATTCCGTGCTCGATTGGAATGAAGCGAGGAACCGAAACGCCAAATGCAGTTCCTTCACTGCCGTCACGGATTCTCTCAATTCCTCGACGCTCCAAAACACGCCGACAAAAATCGCCAGCATCCTCGCTCCATTTTTCACATTTCCAATCGAATCTCCAGCTAAGAGAGTCGAAGCCGTGAAGCTCCGCTCCCATATTTCCAGAGTCCTTCGTACGCGCAGAGGAGTCGCTTGAATTATTCATTACGCCTCCTCAATTGTTTTGCGCTTAATGAACCAGGCAATTTCATCCTCGCCTTGGCCATGTTCCTCGAACTCTGCTTTTGTAATTGTTTCTCCCGGCTCTTTGCGAATTGCCTCACCCGATGGCACGTCAACTTCGATGCCAGGATGAACCTCACGCTTCACCTGAACCGGAAGTTCAATTACTTCCAGCACTTTGTAAGGCACTTTAATCCTCCTAAATGTAATTGTAGGCCGAACTCGCCTCGGCCCGCAATTACGGCAGCGTGAGCTTCTGTACGGACTGCGTGGGGTCTGCGTAAACGCCACGCCGGGAGCGACCTACCTGCTGACCTTCGATGAGCCGGGACAGGTCAGGTGCGCCAATATCAATGCGCAGGTCGTGATGAACCAATTCCTTGAACCTCTGCTGCGGGAAAATGAAATACACGCTTCCCTGGGTAACGCCAGCGTAGGTGTAGGACTTGAG
>Ga0184611_1000206_pt1 | contig 10567 bp, 10 predicted proteins | sample PLM3_5_coex_FD_133162 | JGI IMG/M metagenome (GOLD analysis project Ga0184611, IMG submission 133162) | Groundwater sediment microbial communities from an aquifer in East River, Colorado, USA - PLM3_5_coex | ecosystem: Environmental > Terrestrial > Soil > Riparian zone | place: USA: East River...
ATGGAAATTAGGTGGAACTAGACACACCTTCAGTTTGAGAAGCAGGATAGCTGCTTTTAACCCTTTTGCGGTAATTAGTGAATAAGCTATACCACCGTAGCTGTAAAACCCCTAAAATTCCTTCTTTAACTATACCCTTGCTCATTTTTGATTCACCATATTTTCTGTCTTCAAATTGTATTGGCACTTCTGCTATTTTAAATCCTAATTTCCAGGCCGCAAATTTCATTTCAATCTGGAAGGCATATCCTACAAAATGAATTTCATCAAGGTTAATTGTTTCCAACACCTTTTTACGATAACAAACAAAACCTGCTGTAGGATCGGCAATACGCATCCATAAGATCATTCTTGTATAAATCGATGCCCCTTTAGATAATGCAATTCTTCCCGGAGGCCAGTTTTTAACGCTGCCGCCTTTTACATAACGCGACCCAATGGACAAATCGGCACCATTATTTTTGCATGCCTCATATAGCTTTGGCAAATCAAGCGGGCTATGTGAGAAGTCGGCATCCATTTCAAAAATAAAATGATAGTCCCGTTCAATTGCCCATTTGAAACCCAATATATAGGCAGTTCCCAGTCCTTGTTTACCTTCACGCTCTTCCAAAAAAACAGTATTGTTAAATAGAGGTTGGAGGGAGCGGACTAAATCAGCAGTGCCATCAGGAGACCCATCATCAATAACAAGTACATGAAAATCCTGTTGCAAATTATAAATAGCCAATAATATAGCCTCTATATTTTCCTTCTCATTATAGGTTGGTATGATTACAAGTTTCTCCAAAGATTTAGCTTAACTTTTTCAACATTGTTCGGGTATAGATTTCTGTAAGCTTTTGTTTTGTATTCATGGGGAACTCACCTTTCATCATCCAATCATAATATTGAGGCTCTGTTTTTAATACATCTGCAATAGGACGACCTTTATGTTTGCCGAAATTGAAGACTTCTTTGCCCTTATCATCAAAAATAAAACGACGGGCAAAATCTATAATATTGTCTTCTCCTATTCCCTTCAATATTGAATCGATGTTATTGCCTAGTTGAGGATATTTTTCAAGTTGTGCACTCAAAATTTCAGCTGTAGCAGCGGCATCTACTTCGGCACCATGTGCGCCATCTAATAATTTGTTGCAATAAAATTTATAAGCCGCCGCTAATGTGCGTTGCTCCATCTGGTGAAATATTTTTTGCACATCAACCAACTTTCTATTCTTCATTTCAAACTCCACGCCGGCACGAATAAATTCTTCGACAAGCATTGGTATATCTAAACGATAAGCATTGTAACAGGAAAGATCACAGCCATCTAAAAACTGTTTTATTTCCTGTGCTGCCTGCTTAAATGTCGGCGCTTCTTTTACCATTTCGTCCGTGATGCCGTGTATATCGCAAACAACCTGTGGTATAGGTATTTGGGGATTGATTAATTTGCGTTTAATGGTACGGCTTCCATCTGGTAACTGCTTAATAATGGCGATCTCCACAATGCGGTCCGTTGCAGCATTTGAGCCTGTAGCTTCAATATCTATAAATGCCAGCGGTTTGGTTAGTTGTAACATGCAGTTAAGTCAAAAAAAGAAATAAAAATACCTATTATTCAGTAAGACAATATTAGCCATAATCAGGCAGCTATCCTGTTATTTTTTTTGCAAATTCTTCTGTATTTATTCCTTCGTAATTTCCAGAACTCATAAGAAGCAATACAGAATCTTTATAGTCGATGCCACCGAGCCACCCCTCCAAATCTTTTCTTGTGTTAAATACTTTTAAACCTTTTTTTTGAAAGCCATCTTCAACCACAGATTTCTCAAGCTCTGGCATTCGCTTTAGCTCTAATGCATGCTTCGAATAAAATACGCTGGCTTCATCAACTTTTTCCATCACTCCCTCATATTCTTTCAAAAATGCAGCATTCAAACTACTATATGTATGCAATTCAAAAACAGCAATCAATTTTTTATCAGGAAATTGTTGTTTTGCTGCTTCTATGGTTGCCCTTGCCTTTGAGGGAGCGTGAGCAAAATCACGATACACTATGGTATTATCATTCTTCGCCAGCAATTCTAAACGTTTTGCGGCGCCGGTGAATGTACTGATGGCAGACAAAAAATCTTTTGCAGGAATATCTAATTGTTTACATACTAACCATGCTGCATTTAGATTAAGTAGGTTATGGTTACCAAAAACCTTCAACTCTTTTTGATTTCCCTCAATAGTTAACGTGGTTGTACCACTCGTTATAGAATGTTGCGGAACAGTGTAAGGGTAATAATTAATATCAGCACGTCTATTTTCATTCACAAGCTTGTTCAAAACATCGTCCGATTCGTTATAAATTAAATACCCTCCTGTCTCAATTTTTTGAATAAAAATTTCGAACTGCTCCAGGTAATTTTCGAAGGTGGGAAATACGTTTATGTGATCCCAGGCTATGCCGGTAATTACAGCAATATGAGGAAAAAGAAAATGGAATTTTGGCCGTTTTTCTATGATACTCGCAGGATATTCATCGGCTTCACAAATAATGAGAGACGCATCGGTGATATCTACAGATTGGTCAAAACCTTCCAGTTTTGCCCCGACCAGGTAATCAAATTTTTTGCCGGCTTGCTTCAGCACATGCATAATCATTGAGGTAGTGGTTGTCTTACCATGGCTGCCTCCGATTGCCACTCTCGTTTTGTTAAGGCTTTCTTTAAATATATATTCAGGGAAAGAATAAATATTTACCCCTAGCTCTTTAGCTTTTATTAGTTCAGGATTGTCCTCCTTGGCGTGCATGCCTAATATCACAGCGTCAAGTGAGGGGTGAATGCGTTCAGGAAACCAGCCAAATGCCTGTGGCAGAATGCCTTCGGACTCTAAATTGGAGTTTGCAGGTTCAAAAATTTCATCGTCTGAACCGGTGATTTGGTATCCTTTTCGCTTTAAAGCTATTGCCAGTTGATGCATTACGCTTCCACCGATAGAGATAAAATGGATTTTCATATTATATTTACAAAATAATCCGTCAAAGTAAACCGTTTTAAACTAAACTTTTATAAGCAAATGAAAAACAAGTTAATCGCTTTTATCCTATTGATTACTATTCTAGCAGGCCTCAGTTCTTGCTTTGCATCACGCAGTAAATATGGATGTCCCACTACAACTGCCGGCAGATTTAAAGGATGATAACTTAAAAAGGAAAGTGTATGGAATGGATTCATCTAACCGATGAGGAGCAGTTAAGCAATATTATCGAAAAGTCTAAAGAAAAAGCCCAGGTGATTTTTAAACACAGTAACCGTTGCTCCATTAGTTCTGTGGCACTTCAGCGTTTGCAAAAGAGAAAGCAACCTGGAGAAACAGATTTTTATTTTCTTGACCTGATTAGGCATAGGCAGCTCTCCAATAAAATAGCAGAGGTTTTCAAAGTACGTCATGAATCTCCCCAGGTACTTGTAATTAAAAATGCTGAGTGTGTTTTTAATGAAAGTCATTTGTCAATAGACATGCATGAAATTGTTGACCAGGTAAAAGCAGCCTAATAGCTTCCCGACGTGAGGCCTTGCTTCGACGGTCAGATGATGTGGATCCGTTTTATACACTGATAGCTACGCTATGATTTTTAAGGAGACGCTAGCTTTTTTCCAGCGCCTGAACGATATCTGCAATAATATCATCCACATATTCTAATCCAACAGAAATACGAATAAGGCCAGGCGTAATACCAACATCTAAACGCTCGTTTTCTGTTAGCTTGGCATGTGTGGTACTTGCAGGATGAGAAGCAATGCTTCTGCTATCACCAAGATTGGCTGTTAACGATAAGAGCTCCAAACTATCTAAAAATATTTGACCCGCCTCCAGTCCACCTTTCAATTCAAAACAAACAATACCTCCACCATTTTTCATTTGCTTTTGGGCAATATCATACTGCGGGTGTGATTTAAGAAATGGGTAAATAACCGACGAAATTTTTGGATGCCCTTCCAATGCTTTCGCCAGTTGCAGCGCATTCGACGCATGCCTTTCCATACGCACATGAAGGGTATCTGTAGCTTTGCTTAGTATCCATGCGTTAAATGGCGAGATGGAAGGCCCGGTGCTTCTGCAGAATAAATAAATTTCATTTACCAGGTCCTGCCTTCCCACCACAACACCGCCAAGTACCCTACCCTGGCCGTCTATCCATTTAGTAGCAGAATGCACCACAAGGTCAACTCCATACTCTATTGGTCGCTGACCAATAGGTGTAGCAAAACAATTATCTACGTTAACAATTATATTGTGCGTTTTCCCTAAAGCAACTATAGCTTCAATATCTATTATTTCTAACGCAGGGTTGGTTGGGGTTTCCAAAAAAATCATTTTTGTATTTGGCTTTACGGCCGCTTCCCATTCTTCCGGTTTATTTGCATCTACGTAGGTATACTCAATACCATACCTCGGTAAAATTTTGGTGATGACACTATGTGTACTTCCAAATATTGATTTACATGCAATAAGATGATCGCCTTGTTTCATAAGCGCCATAAAAGAAGCGAATATGGCACTCATACCTGATGCAGTGGCGAACCCAGCTTCAGCACCTTCCAGTACACAAATTTTATCTATAAATTCCTGGACCGTTGGATTGCTGAAACGGGTGTAAATGTTAGCGTCTATCTCGTCGGCAAAAATTGCCCGCATTTCTTCTGCATTGTTATAGCAAAAAGAGCTGGTTAAAAACAATGGAGAAGAATGTTCCATTTCTTTAGTGCGATCGGCCTGCGTTCGTATTGCTTTTGTTGTTGGATGCATAGTACCCCCATCCCCTAAAGGGGAGTTTAGAAACACTCCGATAAATTAAGAGTGTTTACGATTTTTAAATTGCTGAATAAAGAACTAAGCGTTGAAGTGTGCGACGCAACAAAAGATTAATAGCAGTACTAAAGTTGGCTACATAAACATTCAACCTAAATTGATTTAAGAACTCTTAATTAAATAAAAGATTATAACGGAACTTCCCACTAATTGATTGGAGCATTCACTTTTACCTCCCAGGTAATTTTTGCGCCTGCCCTTCTTAATGTTTCTGCTACCGTACAATATTTGTCAACGGATAAAGCACAAGCACGTTTTGCTTTGTCTTCATCAATATCACCGCTAAGCTCAAACACCATATGAATGGTTTCCCATAACGAAGGCGTTTTATCTTTTTCACGCTCGCCTTTTATAAGCATACTAAACTTATCGATGGTTTGCTTTTGTTTATTTAAAATGGCTACTATGTCAATGCCACTACAGGTGCCCAAACCCATTAGCAATAATTGCGTAGGTCTTGTGCCATAATTTGTACCGCCATTTTCTATACTGCTGTCAATTTTTACAGCATGGCCTAAAGCATCTTTTGCTTCAAAGCCAAAATCACCATCCACCCGGTTTATAGTAATTTCAACCATTGAAAATTTTTTGCAAAAGTAAGCCCCTAAGCTTTTACTTTACATTTTGAAATTTCGAATGGAGTATTTTCACTATCAGCAGCCTTTTGTTTTAGAGAGCGGAGAAACCTTACCAGAGATTACCATTGCTTACCATAGTTATGGCAATTTGAATGCAACCAGGGATAATGTTATATGGATATGTCATGCACTTACCGCTAATTCTGACGTAGAGGAATGGTGGCCGGGAATGATTGGGAAAGGATTGCTATTTGATCCTGAAAAACATTTTATTATTTGTGCGAACATCCTCGGCTCCTGCTACGGCACCACCGGCCCACTGAGTGTCAATCAAAATACGGGTAAATTATACTATCATTCATTTCCTTTCACCACCATACGGGATATGGTTAAGGCTCATATTCTTTTACGACAACATATTGATATTGCAAAAATTGAACTGCTAATTGGCGGAAGCATTGGTGGTTACCAGGCGTTGGAATGGGCCATTATGGAAAAAGAAGCTATCAAAAACATGTTGCTTTTAACTACTTCAGCCGCTGAAAGTGCCTGGGGAATAGCGGTACATACGGCACAACGATTAGCAATAGAAGCTGACAACACATGGAAAGAAACCCATGCAGAAGCCGGTATTAAAGGGATGAAGGCAGCAAGAGCCATCGGGATGCTTACTTATCGCAACTATGAGGTGCTCGTGGAAAAACAAACTGACCCAGACATAAATAAAACAGACAACTTTAAAGCCTCCTCCTACATAAATCACCAGGGCGATAAACTGGTAAAGCGCTTTAATGCATATACCTATTGGATGTTAACCAAGGCAATGGACAGCCACAATATCGCAAGAGGGAGAGCTTCTGATCTACAGTCAGTTTTAAAAACTATCCATCATAAAACACTGATCATGGGAGTTAGCAGCGATATACTTTGCCCGGTGCAGGAACAAATGTTTATAGCGCAAAATATGCCTGATGCAACTTATATTGAAATCAGCTCGGCCTATGGCCATGATGGTTTTCTAGTGGAGACAGAAAAAATTACGCAGCATGTAACCAACTGGCTTTCTAAATAAGTGTCTTTATCAAAATCCTAAGGCTCCATATTATTACCATGGCGCCAACTCCGATAAACATAGCCTTTACTGGGAGTTTGCCTGAAAGTTTTGCAGCAATGGGAGCAGCAATCATACCTCCAATAATTAAGCCTGCAATAATAGCTATATGACTAATGCCAATTAATGAGAAGAAAGTTAACGCACTGGCAAGTGTTACAAAAAATTCTGTGATGCTTACTGAACCTATTACATAACGTGGTGTACGGCCTTTTGAGATAAGTGTACTCGTAACCAGGGGACCCCAGCCACCACCACCAAAAGAATCTAAAAAACCCCCTGCACCAGCCAACCAGCCAACATGTTTTACCTTTTTATTCTTTCTTTTTTTTCTAAAAGCAGCGATCAAAATCTTTACCCCCAGAAATAAAGTATATGCTGCTAAAACCGGCCGAAATATTTTAGAATATTCATCTCCGAATTTTGATAAAAGAAAGGCACCCGCCACAGCGCCAATAATACCAGGAATAAGGAGTGCCTTAAACAATTTTTTATTGACGTTGCCAAAACGATAATGACTATAACCGGATGCTCCGCTGGAAAACATTTCTGCTGTATGGATGCTTCCGCTAATCGCGGGAAGACTAATGCCCATAGAATTTAATACTGTAGCACAGGTAACGCCGTAACCCATACCTAAAGCGCCGTCCACTAACTGAGCAAGGAATCCAGCTCCGATCATCCAATAAAATGTAGCATCAATTTCCTTAGGTAAACGTTTTAACTCACCAGTTAATTCGCTTAAAGGCATGTAAGAAAGGACAATATGCCCGATGATCATAAACAAAAATGCGAACAGAAACCAGGTTGCAATCTTTCTCCAGCGCTTTTCACTTACCTCTTTTGCGGTATATTTTTTACTGGCTAATACACCTGTTATTTTATTGAGCTCATTCACTTTGTGAGCAAAATCTCCATTCAGATTACTGCGAATGGCACTCATATTATCCAACACTGCATCTAATTCATTAGGCAGGGCTTCATCAAATGTTTCTTTCAGGCGTTTGGCAATAGTTGGTGATTTTCCATTCGTTGAAATAGCAATTTTAAGATTGCCTTTTTTTACAATGGAGCCAAGATAAAAATCGCAGAGCTCTGGTTTGTCAGCCACATTTACCAACAACCCCTTCTTCTTTACTTCTTCACTAATACGTTTACTTTCCGCTTTATCGTTTATTGCTAAAATAACCAGGTCAACATTGTCAAGGTCCGAAATCTCAAATGTCTTTTCCAACAGTTGTATGTTCTTGTGTTTTTCTATTAACCCTCTTACAGCATCGTTAATAGCAATAGCTACCAATTTTATACGGGTAGCGGGTGCATTATGAAGAACAGCAAGTAATTTTTCAAGACCGACATTACCGCCACCAATAATCAGAAGACGTAGTTCTTCTAACTTTAAAAAAACAGGGAACAGGTGATTGCTCTCACGCAAATGTTCTGTTTTCAATTCTTCAATATCTGTTTCTTTATTTATCGACACGGGTTGAAGTTAAGTTTTAGCGAATAAACCTCCATAGCTTTTATAATTTTGGTGGCGATTCTTTTTTTCTTAGATCAAGATTATGGAAATAACTGATCCGTGCTGCGTGAATATAACGATAGCTGTTGCCAGAAGCTAACTGTTGGTAGAGATACATATATCCAAATTGCAGGAAGTCATGACTGGTAGTATGATAATGAAACCCAACAAACAAACGATTTTGATCAAACGTATTGTAGGTAATCTCCTTACCGAAATTTAAATGTGTTTCGTTATTGATTGCATAGGAAATTGTTTTAGCAGCAAAAGGTTTTTTGTTGAAAGCAAAATTGAGCATCATATTATAACGGATACGATAATTAAAATTGTACCCTTCTGCCAATTCATCACTGTCTTTTATTTTTCTTCTAAAGCGCTCCTCCAAACGAACCCACTGCATAATACGCAATTTAGGAAACCGGTTATGCCATTGCACCTGCTGCCAGGGTCGATGTTCAGGCTGTGAAATATCCGGATGCGCATCTGCAGGGAAATGATTGACGTAGGCATAACCTGCAGTAAGTTTTGTATTGTCTTTTAAGTAATATGTCAATCCCACCCTTGCAATTCCTGTAGAAAGGCTATCAAAAAAATCTTCTTTAGTTCGTAAATGAAAATCACCCCATAGACCCCATTTATGGGACAAGCGTGTTTGATTGTTATATGAAACCCAAATTTGCTGCACACTAGTTGTTTTTTTTTGCGCAAAGACCCCGGCTGCCATCACTAGTACAGATTGAATTAAGAAAAGCCTTTTAATCATAGAACCTATTCTTCATTTAGTCGACAAAAATAGTAGATTAAAGGTTTCCATAAAACTTCTTTCCTGTTTATTAAATATATTTTGCATTAAAGTGATGGTTAACCGCTAAAAATCTTGCATTATTTAAACGGTTTAATTTATTACCTGAATAAGAAACGTCATGCATTGCTTTTGTATTGGTTGTTTTTTTCTTACGTAAGTCAAGATTGTAGAGATAAAAAATACGGACGGCGTGAAGATTGCGATACCTGTTACCAACCGCTAATTGTTGAAAAGAATATAAATAGCCAAACTGCAGGTTGGCATTTTTTGTAATGGTATAATTAAAGCCCCCAAAAGCACGAAGCTGGTCAAATGTGTTATAAACGATTTGCTTACCAAAATTGAGATATACTTCGTTGTAGAAAACGGCTGCTAAAGTATGAGGAGTAAAAGGTTTACGGGCTAACCCAATGTTGAACAAAATATTATAACGGGTGCGATAATTAAAATTATATCCCTTACCCAATTTCGTTTCATTAATAATGCGGTGACGGAAGCGCTCCTCTAACCTGAACGACTGGTTAATATTTAACCGGGGCATTTTATTTGACCAGGAAATTTGTTGCCAGCCTGTGTGTTCATCCTGAAAAACAGCTTTGCGATAATCCCTTGGAATGTTGTCCGCAAAATAATAACCTGCACCAATTCGCACTGATTCATTAAGATAATAGACGGCACCAATACGGGAACTAACTTGTGAGATTCCCTGGAAAAAATTTTCTCTTGAACGCACCTGCAGATCAAATGCAAAGCCCCAATGATTTGAAAACCTGAGCTGGCTTGTATTACCCAACCATATTTGCTGAACACTTGTTACCTGCTTTTGAGAAAAGCATTTCGGTGAGAAAGAAATAAATAAAAAGAGAATTATTGACGGCTTCATCTATTTTAATTCATAAAAAGCGTTCAGAAGAAAAACACTTATAAAATAGCAAATCAACTTCTGCTTACTAAATCCCCTTTTATTATCGTTCTATGTGTAAAATCGCCAAAGCCCTCTCCTTTTTTCCTGTTCTTTTTGTAATCTCCGAATAAAGTTTCGAGTTCAGTTAGTATTTCTTTTTCTTCCAAACTTTCTTTGTATTTCGTATTTAATCGCAACCCATATTTATCTCCGCTTAAATGCATATTGTATTTTCCCAAACCGGTACCTACAAAACCAATTTCTGCTGCAAAAGGGCGGGCACAGCCGTTAGGACAGCCTGTCATACGCAGCGTAATTTCTTCTTTTTGCAAGTCATATTTTTCCAGTATTGGTTCAATCTTAGAAATTAAAGAAGGAAGATAACGTTGCGATTCAGCCAATGCTAGCGGGCAGGTATTTAGCGCCACACAAGCAATTGAATTGGCACGAAGAGCAGAGACATTTTCTGTGTGTTTGTCTACACCATAACGCTTAAGTATTTCTTCAATAGTGTCCTTATCTTCTTTTTTAACGTCACTTATGATTACATTCTGATTGCAGGTGAAACGCATGTTGGCTTTATAAGTTTGAGCCACTTCAAGCAACGCAGATTTTAAAGCGATTTTTCCATCATCCAACACACGGCCATTTTCTATAAACACGGTATAGTTCCATAAACCACGACTGTCCTTTTCCCATCCATAATGATCGATGCGGTCCGTTAATTCAAAAGGCTTTGAATCTTCTAACCTGAAACCACATCGTCTTTCCAGTTCATCTTTCCACCATGCCA
>Ga0184611_1000207_pt1 | contig 10530 bp, 7 predicted proteins | sample PLM3_5_coex_FD_133162 | JGI IMG/M metagenome (GOLD analysis project Ga0184611, IMG submission 133162) | Groundwater sediment microbial communities from an aquifer in East River, Colorado, USA - PLM3_5_coex | ecosystem: Environmental > Terrestrial > Soil > Riparian zone | place: USA: East River...
CTTATACTGTATCCGCTGTGGTGCCTGTTTAAATGCCTGTCCTGTATACAAAAATATTGGAGGCCATACATATGACACAGCTTATAGTGGACCTATTGGATCAGTTATTACACCGCAACTGAGAGAAATGGGAGAGTGGAAGCATTTAAGCTATGCATCTTCACTTTGTGGAAATTGTACAGAGGTATGTGCGGTAAAAATTAATCTCCATGAATTGCTACTGGAAAACCGGCATGAGGCTGTCGAGGAAGGCGGGGCTGCATTTGCGGAAAAGATGGCATGGAGGATTTGGAAAACAGCCATGCTCCGCAGAAGTTACATGAACATGGGTACAGGAAAAATGAAAAGCTGGGTGATTAATACCTTTATGAAGGACTGGAAAGAACGCCGTAGTGATCTGGAGTTTCCTAAGAAAACTTTTCATCAATTGTGGAAAGAACGAAATAAAGGATGATGAACACCGTTTTGGTTTTTAGTCACAGCATTACACCCCGACTTCAATACATAATCGATTTCCTCTCTCAATACTATGGTCTTCCATGGAAGCTAACAAGCGATGAAGACAGATTCAAAAAGGAAACCAACACCTGCAAGGTAAATTATGGGTACCATAGAATAGATTCTTCAGAAATTTTTATTCACTCGCACGCTTTGTTGTTCGAATCCTCAGTGCGGCAAGTCAAAGTTGAATGTTTTGAAAAGAACTCGTACAAGGCGTTTTTCAAAGCCGAAGGTGATTTTGGCTTTGATTTACTTGCTGGTATTTTTTTCCTGATCACCAGGTACGAAGAATATTTGCCATTTAAAAAAGATTTGTACGGCAGATACGCCCACGAAAATTCCGTGGCTTTCAAAGAAAATTTTCTTCATCTACCTGTGGTCAACATTTGGCTCCAGGATTTCAAAAATCTTTTAAAGCAAAAAAACCCCACACTCATTATCAAGGATCCCAGTTTTTCCTTTCTACCTACATATGATATAGACATTGCCTGGAGCTTTCGCAATAAAGGGCTGAAAAGGAATTTCGGTGCAATGGTTCAACTTTTTTTTAAAGGACAGGTAAAAAAAATGTTATACCGCATCAGGGTTTTAAGGAAAAAAACACAGGATCCGTTCGATTCATATGAATGGATGGCTCAGTTGCATACCCGATTCAACCTTAAACCCATTTATTTCTTTCTGGTTGCTAGAGAAAAAGGGAGGTATGATAAGAATATAGACGTCATGAATGCAGAATATCAGGATCTCGTTAGAAACATTTCATCCAGCTATTCCATCGGTTTGCACCCGTCATGGGCAAGTGGTGATGTTCCTTCTTTGCTAACAAAAGAAAAAGCCACACTGGAACATATAATAAATCAACGGATAGCCAGGTCACGGCAACATTATATACGTTTTTCTCTTCCATATACTTATCGAAAATTGATTGCCCTGGACCTGATCCATGATTATTCTATGGGTTATGGAAGCATTAACGGTTTCAGGGCTTCGATTGCTTCTTCTTATTTCTGGTACGATTTAAAAAATGAAGAAAAAACTACGCTCATGATTCATCCGTTTTGCTTCATGGATGCTAATTCATATTATGAGCAAAAACTTTCTCCCGAAGCAGCATTTGAAGAATTAATGCAATACTATAAGGTTATTAAATCGGTAAACGGAATTATGATCAGTATTTGGCATAATAACTTTTTGGGTAGTGATGAGGCGTTTGCCGGATGGAAGGAAGCCTATCAAAAATTTGTATCATCAATGACCCATTGACTCAAGTCTGGATGCTCTGTTCACTAAATACACTCCAAACAACGTAATTACCACACCAACAATAATAAATGGGGTCAACACCTCTCCAAAAATCACCCATCCTAAAAACACTGCAACAATAGGATTAATATAAGCATATAAAGATGCCTGTTCGGTAGGCAAATGTTGCAAAGCATAAATATATGCTATGAAAGAAAATACAGAGCCAAATGCAACCAAATAAGAAATCGCAGTCCACGTTTGCCATGGAATTGATGACAGTGGAATAGCTTTACCCGTGAAATACGAGGTTGCAACCACCGTTATTCCGGAGATAAGCATTTGCAATCCCAATCCAAAATACGGATTGAAATGTAGCGCATGTTTCTTTGTATAAATTGTTCCAAATGCCCATGACCATGTAGAAGCGATCGAAATAAAAATGCCAAAACGAAACGTTGGATCTAAAAAATCGCCGAGATGTTCATAAAAGATGACGCAGATTCCTGCAAAGCCAAGCAATAATCCAATAATCCCTTTTGTTTTTAAAGCTGAATTGGAAGAGAACAAACCGATAATCACCAGCCATAACGGAAATATGGATCCGATGATAGATCCTAACCCGGCGGAGATAAATTTAACTCCCCATGTAGATAATGAATTACTTAAAACGAAATTCAGTAAGCTTAGAACAATGATGGACCACCATTCTTTTCCTTTAGGCCAGGTAGCGCCTTTAATTAGGAAAAAGATCAGATAGCAGGTACCTCCCATCAGCTGGCGCAAGCCTGCAATTTGCAAGGCATAGGGAACATGTAAAACCGCTTCCTTGGAAGCAATCCAGGTTGTTCCCCAAAAAAAGCACACGATAGCCAGGGCTAAATACGCTTTTGTTGTTCTGCCCTTTCTGTGAATGGTCAGGGGATTAAGATAGGAAAGGTAGCGAACTGCCACGTTCAACGAATTTTGTGCGTCGCCTCGAATTGACTGCAAGGGCAGTGCGGATCGATCAGGGTCACAACTTTTGTTAATGGAGCTATCTTCTTTATTATTGGTATCTCCCATAGGTTGGCTTGTGCGTAGTAAACCCCGACCTCACTTGTATAAAGTTAATGTTTGAAATGCCTGATACCGGTCATCACCATCGCTAAATTATTAGCCACACAATAATCAATACTATCTTTATCTCTGATGGAGCCACCGGGTTGAATAAAAGCAGTAATCCCGGCCTGGTGGGCTAATTGAACAGAGTCATTGAACGGGAAGAAAGCATCACTTGCTAATACCGCACCCTGTAAATCAAAATTGAATTGTTTTGCTTTTTCAATCGCTTGCCTTGTTGCATCAACACGGCTCGTTTGTCCACAACCCTTACCGACAAGTTGATTATTTTTAACTAAGGCAATGGCATTCGATTTTAAATGTTTACAAATAACATTTGCAAATATCATGTCTTGTTTTTCTCTTTCATTACTTTCCCTGCCACCTACCTCTTCCCATTTTTCAAAATTTTGAGCATCTCTTCCCTGCTGCAATGTGCCATTAACGGCATTCTTATAAATATGTGCGCCTGAACTGAAGTTTTTTAATTGAAGCAGAATGCGGTTCTTTTTTGATTTCAATATGTCCAATGCTTCCTGTTCAAAAGAGGAGGCAATTAGTACTTCAAAAAAAATTTCGTTGATATTTTTTGCGGCTATCGCATCAATTTTTGAATTGCAAACTAATACTCCACCAAATGCACTTTCATTATCTCCTGCTAAAGCATAATTCCATGCTTCAGCCACATTTTCACGCAGGGCAATTCCACAAACATTGGTATGCTTAATAATGGCGAATGCCGTTTTGTCGAACTCCCTGATCAGGTCAATTGCCGCATCGATATCGACAAGGTTGTTGTAAGAAATTTCTTTTCCATGCAGCTGGTCAAAGCATTCATTCAGATCTCCATAAAAGATTGCTTTCTGGTGGGGGTTTTCGCCGTAGCGTAATACCGCTTGTTTCCCGGTTCCGACCACGGTTAATGGTTCCTCTTTATTGAAATAGTTGTTTATAGCGATGTCGTAATCTGCAACGATTTGAAATGCCTTTGCTGCAAAATTTTTCCTTTGCTCCAGTGTCAATGAGCCAGCCTGCTCCTGGAGTAGAGCAACTATTTTTGAATAATCATTTTTTGAAGCAATAACAGCCACATCATTAAAATTTTTGGCAGCCGCACGAATCATCGATGGGCCGCCGATATCAATTTTCTCAATAATTGCTTTTTCATCGGTAGTACTTGCCACTGTTTCCTGGAAAGGATATAGGTCTACGATCACCACATCAATAACCGGAATTTTAAAATCTTTCATTTCCTGCACATCCTGTTGATTATTTCTCCTTCCTAAAATTCCTCCAAAGACCGAAGGATGCAGCGTTTTCACTCTACCCCCCAAAATAGAAGGATAGGAAGTCAAATCTTCAACAGGAACCACTTCAATTCCCAAATTCTCAATAAAATTTTTGGTGCCACCGGTTGAATAAATGGTAACACCATGGTTGTTCAACTCACGTACTAAGGGTTCTAATCCATCTTTATAAAAAACCGAAATAAGTGCCGAACTGATTTTTTTGCTCATTTGAAAAATATTAAAGGCAGGCATCGAAAGAGTGGCAAAGGTAAAGGCTATAAATTCACAACAAAAGCTCCTTTGTCACTGACATCAAAACAAGGAATATGAAGTGAATCGCAGTCCTGTTTCCAAAGGTTTGCTTTCCATGCGGGCACCGAGCTATCGATTACTATTTGATGAATTGAAAACGTTTTGATCAAATCTGAAATGTATAATCTTGGATTTTTGCGAAGTATTAAAACATCGATTGGCTGTTTATCTCTAAGTGGAGTAAAAAACTGGGATGTGTCGATAATGGCAATCTTCTTATTGAAGAACTCAAAATTTTTACAACAAACCGGTAGGGCTTGATTCGGCTGGATTCTGTGTAATATTCGGGATGGTTCAACATGGAAGTTTCTTATAAAATCATCAGATAAAAGTGCCGAGTCTCCGACAAAGCTGAATGTTCTGCCATATATTAAATCAATTGCAGAATATTTCGGCACATTATAAACGATCAGTTTCTTTTGGTCGTAACATCCCGTAATCGAAATTGACCTCATGACTACAAATAATAGTAAGGAAATTAAAGAGCAGGCCAGCATTTGTTTTTTTCTGTCGACTAACCAAAGACAGGCGGCAACAGCAGTGATCAACAACAAAATTGTTTGGAATTGGCTTATGGAAAAACCACTCCACAATGAAAAAGAAACCCGTTCAAGCATTTCAATGAAACTGTTCATCCAATAAATTAGTAAACCCGTTGACATGCCTATAATTTTGCCGAGAGCCGTCATCCACGAAACGGCGCATAATAATATTTCAGCGAATAAAATCAAACTAGATAAAGGAACTGCAATAATATTTGTCAATAGAAAAAGTACTGGAAATTGATGAAAATGGTAAAGACTGATCGGTGTGGTGAGTATTTGCGCTGCAAGAGAAATGGCCATTGTCTTCCAAAAAAAATCGTACAATTTGTTAGGGAAATAAAACCAGCTATAAATGGCCCGGTAAAAAGCAACAATGCTCACTACTGCGGCGTAGGAAAGTTGAAATCCAACATCCCATAGCCAGAATGGGTTGTACGCCAGAAGCAAAAATGCAGATAAAGCCAGTGTGTTGTAAATAGAAGTTTTTTTTGAAAGGGCTTCGCCAAAAGCAATGCAGGTAAACATGACTGCAGATCTTACAACAGAAGCTTGTGCACCGGCTAAAAGTGTGAATGCCCAAAGTGCTAAAAGAATAATAGCCATGCGGGCCCATTTATAATTTTTACTTCTAAGGGGGCGAGTTAAAAACATCAATAAGCCATAAATAAGAGCCAGGTGCATTCCTGAAATTGCAATAATGTGAACAACGCCGGTGTTTGTGTAAGACTGTACCAGATTTTTATCCAAATCGTCTTTGTAACCAATCAACAAAGCTTCGGCTAGCCCCTGCTCTTTTTCACCATGAATGAATTTTTTTAAAGTACCAATAACCCAACTTCTGCAATTGAAAATGTACTGTCGAAACCACGTTTTATTTTGGTTTGGAAGAATTTCAAATTCATTTGTCGAAAGGTTCACCTGGTGAGTAATTCCCTGGAATAGGCTATACCTTTTATAGTCAAAGCTGCCCGGATTGCCGGAATTTTTTATTTCCTTCAGAGCCTTATTGAAAATAACCTGGCAACCATAGCTCAGACTTTTTACCGAAGAATCTTTTTTAAAATAAAGGATGATATTACCCCTACTGTTATAAAGTCTGTTCTTTAAGTAAAGCCTGTCAATAGTTGCCAGGGCTTTAAAGGAATTGGTTTTTTCAACAAGTGGCTCTGTGATAGTGGCAATGACATAACTACTGTCAACATATGTTTTACCGACCCAGTAATCATTATTTCTGATATCGTTTATCCACACCAACATTCCTCCAAGCACGGCTATTAGGAATTTATTCAACAAGCCATTGAGTGCACTCAGTCTGTATTTAATACTTACAGGAATAAAAAAATACAGCACTGATGAAACAAAAATTGCTATAGCTAACCCTGTTAAAAAAGAAAACGAAAATTGTAAATGCCATTGCAAAACAATACCTGCAATTAATGCGAAAAGCAGGCGAACAAATGGAGCTTTAGCCCAGAAATAAGCTGTTGGCAAATGCATCCTAAAAGGTAACAAGGTATCAAACGTCAGAAAACCGTATTACTACGCATCCGCTAAAAATTTCAGCGATTATATTTTAGATAAAAAATGAAGTATACAATTACCGAAGCGGCAGCACAGGAAGTGATGAGAAAGGTAGCGGTGCTTCCCATGTTTTGCCAAATGGCACCGGCTATTATACTGGCAAATAAGGTGCATACACTTTCACAGGAAGTATAAAATCCAATAGCAGTCGCCGTGTTAGTTGTATGAGCCATATTAGTGATCCAGGCTTTGGTTATACCCTCAGTTGCAGCTGCGTAAATTCCATAAATAAAAAAAGCTAAAAAGAGAACAGTCACAGAATTGGTGACGCCAAACAAAAAATAGACGAGCACAAATAAACCGAGGCCGCCAAAAAATACTTTCTTAATTCCAATTTTATCTGCAACAGCTCCTAAAGGATAAGACGCTAGTGCAAAAACGACATTGTATAAAATATAAGCCCCGATTGTTAATTGGTCGCTGCCAGTTAACTGTTTGGTTTTGAGTATAAGAAAAAGGTCCGAACTATTAAACAAAGCAAAAAATAGTAAGCCAATCACCAATCTTTTGTAATCGCCGGAGGCAATCTTCCAGTATTTAAAAAAAGAGAAAAAATTTCCTTTGCCTAAAGTCGATACCGGTTGTTTCTTCTCCTTTAATAAAAAAACTAAAGCCACGGAAATAATACCAGGAATGAATGCTAACAGAAATACGATTTTGTATTGATTCGGATAAAGTATCAGAAACAGTAAAGCCAGGGTTGGTCCAATGGCAGCACCTAAAGTGTCCAGTGCACGATGGAAGCCAAACACTCTTGCCTTCGTTTCCTTTGTGGCATTTTGAGACAGAAGTGCATCGCGGGCTGCAGTTCGTAATCCCTTACCTAACCGGTCCACAGTTCGTGAAAAAAATATCCAGATCGGGTAAATGAAAACGGCCATCATCGGTTTTGAGAGCGCACTAAGAAAATACCCCAGTTTTACAAACGGTAATCGTAGTCCCTTTTCATCGCTCTGTTTTCCAAAATATCCTTTGCTTAAACCAGCTGTAAAGTTGGCAACACCTTCCAAAATGCCGATCAGTAAAACTGAAAAGCCAATTTCTTTTAAATAAACAGGGATCACCGGATACAGCATTTCACTTGCTACATCGGCAAACAGGCTGACAAGAGACAGAATCAAAACTGTTTTGTTGATGATCTTCACTCTGCAAATGTATTGTCCGCCAAGTATGTAATTAAACTATCGCAGTTGAATTTCAGCAAATAATAAAATCTAAATTGGTTTGGGAACAAAAAACTTCTTGAAGTAGGGCATTCTTTGAAATTCTTTTCGTTCGATTTTCGCAATGAACCAGGTAAACAGTAGTAGCAACAAGGTAGCTGAACTAATTACAAACCACATGTTGTGTGTAATCATCAATAAACCGCGATGGGCAAGGTAAAGCAGGCTGGTAATTACGAGGTAAGCAACCAGTTTTTTCTTTGCATATGGCACCGGGTAGTATTTCTGCCCGAGCGAATAACTAATGATCATCATAAACAGGTAGCAGCAAAATGTGGCAAGGGCAGCACCCAGGTAATGCAATTGAGGAATCAAAAGCATGTTCAAAACTATAGTAATAAAAGCGCCGGCAAGTGTAATAAAAGCGCCATACAGATTTTTATTTGTGAGTTTGTACCAAATACTTAGGTTATAATAAATGCCCAGGAAAATATTTCCCATAGCCAGTATCGGAACAATGTAAATGCCTTCTCCCCATTCCCTCGATTTTAAGGTCATTATCCATTCAAGTACATCGCGGTAAAGTCCTATCAGCAAAAACATAAAACAACAGGCAATCACAAAGAACTTCATCACCCTTGCATATGTTTTTGGTGCACTTTCTTCTTTTGAACGATTAAAGAAAAAAGGTTCTGCAGCCATACGAAATGCTTGAATCAATACAGTTACTAAAACGGCCAGACGATAAAGATTGCCAAAGACTCCCAATTCTTTATCCGCCTGGGCTGGTGAAACATCAACGACATGGCGGTACACCAATCTGCTCAACATATCATTTATCATTCCTCCAAGGCCAACAATGATTAATGGATAGCTATAGTGCATCACCTTCTTCCAAAGGGCACTGGCAAATTCAAATTTCAAATCTTTAAATTCTTTCCATAGCAATAAAAATGTAAAAATGCTTCCGCATAAATTACCCAGCAGATAATAGCTGATACGGTCTTCTTTATTATAAATTAATCTGAAAAAAGTGTTGGGATGGTTTTTTACGTACGAAGGAATAACACCTAAAAAAAGCACAATCACCAGTATGGTCATTATAATTCCAGAAACCCGGACAAATGCATATTTCCTGGGTCTGCCTTCCTGCCTTAGCCTTGCAAAAGGTAGTGTTGCTAATGTATCAAAGAAGATGATCCAGCACATCCAGGATACGTATTGTGGATGTTTGTCCAGCCCTGCAGCATTTGCAATGGAAGAACGAAAAAGCCAAAGGCAAATCGTGAATAAAACCGTTGTAAAAAAAATAGAGATAGAAAGTGTGTTGTACAACCGTTTCCGGTCTTCCTCTTGTGAAAAACGGAAATAGGCTGTTTCGAGACCGTAGGTAAAAAGCACATTCAAAAAAGGAATCATTGCATATACCTGGGTAAGATCGGCAGTTGTACCAGGCTGTTTAAAAATAAAGGGAAGGGATAAATTGGTTAGGTAACCAAGAAATCGGTTGGCTATTGTAGGAACACCGTACCACAAAGTCTGTCCTGCTAGTTTTTTAATGCCGCTCAATGGATATGGTTATTTAAATCACACGAATTTAAGACAGGAACGATAGGAATGAAATAAAGCTGAAAAGAATTCACAAATGCGTTATTGCCGGAAACGAGCATTATTTAAAAATGTTGAATCTGATAGGGTTCTTAAAAATTCAACCAGGTTATCTTCTTCGGTTTGGGTTAATTGAATTCCGTTTGTTAGCAAAGGATCCAGGGTGGGACTTTGCTTAATACCTGTCTGGTAGAATTTCAATACGTTCCTTGGAAAATTAATTCGCCCGTCGTGCAGGTAATAAGAAGTGAAATCAAGGTTGCGCAAACTGGGCACACGAAATTTGATGGAATCTGAAGATTTGTTTGTGACCCGCATTCGTCCATAATCGCTGAGAGCCGGATCTACTTCGAGTCCAATGTTCCTGAAACTGAAATCCGTAAAAAAAATTCCGCTGTGACAACTGCCGCACTTAGACTGGAAAATGTTATAACCACTTTGTTGTGAAGCAGTGAAACTTTCATAACCCTGCATTACTTTATCATACTTGGTGTTTGAAGAAACAAGGCTGACCACGAATTGGTCCAATGCTTTGTACATTTTGCCGCTAGTGATGGTTTCACTTCCAAATGCAGCCAGAAACATTCTTTTATAAGATGTATCCTTTTGCAATTTAGTAAGCACATTGCTAATAGTTTCTCCCATTTCTTTTGGATGGGTAATATGGTTTTCATAAACCTGCCACAACGAATTTGCATTTCCGTCCTGGTTAAAATAGGGATACCAGGCTAAATTGAAAATTCCTGGTGCATTACGAAGTGTATGGTTGCCATTGATGCCATGACTTCTGTCATGTTCAAATGTGGTAAATGCAGCTGTTGGCTGATGACATGAACCGCAATAAACATTGCTCGTACTTGAAAGTTTTCCGTCATAAAACAATTTCCTGCCTAATAAAAAACCCTCTTCGGTCAATGGATTCGCAGAAAAATTATAAGTAGGTTGAGGAAAGCCAGGTGGATTTACAAATTCAATGGGATGTGCTGAAACAAAGTTGTGCTTTTTGCAACTATCAAGTAGAACAGTGCCTGCAACGATAAAACATATAAGCGTCAGTATGATTAGCCAGCTTTTCAAACGATTTGAATAGGGGCTAAAACTATAAAAAACATTGAACCCCTTCTGTTAAATGTCTTTTGCGCGCAACTTTTTACGCCCCTCTTTAATTTGAGAGGAGCGTTTTTTAGA